>Ga0214921_10005938_pt1 | contig 16980 bp, 14 predicted proteins | sample LL1505_MetaG_FD_177992 | JGI IMG/M metagenome (GOLD analysis project Ga0214921, IMG submission 177992) | Freshwater microbial communities from Lake Lanier, Atlanta, Georgia, United States - LL-1505 | ecosystem: Environmental > Aquatic > Freshwater > Lake | place: USA: Georgia | collected...
GATCGCAGGCTTTTCATTTGGTGCTTGGATCGCACTTCAAGCTGTAATGAGAAGACCAGAGCTAGAAAATTATATTTTGGTTGCGCCACCTGCAACGAAATATGATTTTAACTTTATTGTTCCTTGCACTTCAGCCGGTTTGATTGTTCAAGGTGGAAAAGATGAAATCACCAAAGAAGCAGATTCAGCAAAATTAGCAGAAAAATTATCAGCAAGAGAAGGTGCAGAAATTATATACCAATCAGTTCACGGCGCAGATCACTTTTTCAAAGATCACATGAAAGAGTTCGAATCAATTATTGATGCACATATCAAACATCGTCTGGTGATGGATTCAACGAAGGTGAGAAAAGTTAAAAGAGATAGAAGAAGAAGACGTAAGAAAAAAAATGTAGCGGAAGCCAAACCAGAGAGGAATCATTTTCCAGTTAAGTCTTTAACCTCGTTTGAAGAATAATTTATAATTTATTTGAAATTGATTTGCCTTGCTTTTTCTCGGTTCTATGGGAGCTTAAGCTTGCATTTGGAGTTTCTTTAGTTGAATCTAAATAAATTAGTAAATTTTCAACAGCTCCCTTGCCATGTAATTTTTCAATTTGAGGTAATAATTCATATTTATCAATTACACCTAATCTATCTAAGACTTTTGTTTTAACATCTAAACTATCAACTAAACTATCAAAATCTTCATTTTTAATATGTTGAGTAGGATTATTTTTTATAGGTTGAGTAGGATCATTTTTTATAGGTTGTTCAATAAGTTTATCAGTAAGATCTTTTTTTTCAGAACGAATATGTTCCAACAAGTTTTCACCTCTGCGTTCTGCTTCACTAATAGGATGAAGTACTTTTTCACATTTGACTCTTCCGTCAATACAACAGGTAAATATTTCAGGATCATATTCGTGAGCTGCACTTTCAAAAATCTTTTCCCAATTTATCTTTATATTTTTTTCGACAACAAATTCTAGACTAAGATTTGATAATTTATCAAAAATAGCTTCTAAATTTTTAACTTTTTTCGCTTCGATATGTTTTTCAATTAAATTCACTAATTCTTCATTAACTGTTTGGTCAACTTCCAAACTAGGATCGGTAAAAATTGAATCAATTCTTTCTTTTAAAGAATTGATTCTAGGTGTGTTTTTGTTGTTTTTTAAAAAATTTAATATGTATCCTCCTTCCTCTTCTTCTGATTGTTTTTGATCAAGGTTAGAAACGGTTTCTGATTGTTTTTGATCAAGGTTAGAAATGGCTTCTGATTTCTGCAGTTCCATAGGATAGATGCTATTAATAACGTCAGATAATAATTCTTTTGACATTTCTTTAATTTCAGGAGCAGTTTCGTTGCTTTCTATTATATTTAGAATTTCTTCAATTTTTTCGACCCAACCATTATTTTCAGGGTCTTTGTTAAAAAGCTCAGTTATTTCTTTTGTCTTCTCCGAATGAGATCTTAATTTATTCATAAAAGTTTTATCAGTTCCTTCTCTTTCTAGAAGAAAATTTAAATGATCATAATCAACTCCAACGCCAACTCTTAACAACGATCTTATAACAACTAAATTTCTCTCACTGCTCGCAATATCTAGAGCGTATTCCATTAGGGTAAAATGATTAGTTTCTTCGCGAATAGTTCTTATATCCAGCTTGTTGGTTTCACCTTCGCAAATAAGATCTTTAAAATATGCTGCAATAAGCGGTATCCTATCTTCATCCTTAATGTTAATTTCTTTAGAAAAAAGCATTTTTTTTAATATCTCAAACACTTCCTTAGATTTTTCTTTATTAGCTTCTCTTAGTTTCATTTTCTTCTCCAAAATTCGTGATTAAAAAAGATCTTAAGTGGTTTTTGCTGGGGTTCTAATAATTCTTATGCGCTGTTGCAAATCAACTTTTTCGTCGAACTTTTCGCAATTCTAAATTTTTTGAAACGCACGTTAAGATTAGGTGCACTTACTTTTCAAAAAATTTACAATCAACAAAAATTTCTTAGAAAAACTGGTGATTATTCCTTAAGAAACAATAAATGTCACCCTTCGACAAACTCAGGGTGACATCGAATTTTTTTGTGAATCAAGGTATAATTACCGAAAAACTTTATTTACGCGACAGTGCTTTTATAAAAAACCCCGCCACAGGCTGAAGTTGGAAAATTTTTATCAATCACTTTATTTCTAAAAACCCCAGTCGTATTTCTAAAGCTAATCGGCAATTCAATAAAACTTCTGATTCCTAAAAAAGCAAAAGCCTCGGCTTCAATCGCATCACCATTCAATCCAATTTCTTCCATCGCTTTTATTGAAACTCCGTTCAGCCATTTTTTCATTTCATCCATCAAAGCGACATTTTTTCGACCACCCCCGCAAACAAAAATTTCTTTTGGTCTTTTTGTTAAAAAATCCAAATTAATCTGAATTGCTCGGGCATGCATGTAAGCAAAAGTTGCCAACGCATCTTCAGATTTCAAGATACTAATTGGCGATAATAAGTTTGAAAAATCATCGCGGTCAAAAGATTTTGGCGGTTTTTTATGAAAAATATCATTTTGTAAAATGCGATCCGCTAAAATGAAATCGATAGTTCCTCTTTTGGCAATTTTACCATCTTCATCAAAATCGAGATTAAATTTTTTCTTCATCAAATCATCTAAAGGCGCATTGCCGAAGCAGATGTCGAAAGCTTCGATTTCTTCTTCTTTGTCACTCGCAAAATAAGTGATATTAGAAATGCCGCCAATATTTAAAACCGCTGCTGGGCGAGGGTGTTTGCCAAATAAATGAAAATGATAAATCGGAACCAAAGGCGCGCCTTGACCTCCCAAAACTACGTCGCGGGTTCTAAAATCTGCGACAACATTAATTCCAGTTTCGCGAGCTAATAAATGTGGATTCCCGATTTGCCAGGTAATTCCTTGTGCGGGAAGATGTAAAATTGTGTGGCCGTGAAATGCAATTAAATCAATTTCTTGGCGATTGATTTTATTTTCGGCGATGAAGCGATTAACTAATTGGGCGTGTAAAACGGTTAATTCATTTTCGACAATCTTGATTTCAGAAAGCTTTGGAGTTTTGTAAATCAAGTTAGAAAGGCGGGTTTTAAAATCTTTGTCGTAAGGTTGATAATCGAAATTTTTACTTTTGATTATTTCTTTTCCATCACTTTCGATTAAGGCAAGATCAATTCCATCCATCGAAGTTCCGCTCATCAGGCCGATGCTTTTATAGATTTTGGTCATTCGTAACAAACCTGATTAAAAATATTAATAAAACTCAGCTTTTTATCGAGACTCAATTGCGTTGTTTGACGCAATAAATTCAAGCTTCCGTCCGCAATCATGAAAATTTTTTGTGCAGAATATTTTTGAATGAGATTTAGAAAAATTTTTTCTTCGTCAAAATAAAAATTATCTAGCGCGGTGTTAAGTCTTTTTAATAAACGGCTGATAAAAAACTCAAAAGATTTTTCAAAAATTGTGAAAGAAAAATTTTTATCCGAGATTTTTTTTAGTAATTCTTCCGAGATTTTTTTATTGTAAAGTGATCTTAAAAAAAGCTCGTAAAACCTTGTTAGTTCTAATCCTAGCGTAATTGCTTCGGCAGGGGAATTATCGAAAATTTCAGATAAAAATTGTAAATCTTTCGGCGGAAATTGTAGGTTATTTTGGCGCAAAATTTCGGTGAAATCACGCAAAGATAAATCGGGAATTTTTGCAATTTGGCAGCGTGAACGAATTGTTGGTAAAACGCGATTTAAATTATGCGAAATTAAAATTAGGAAATTATTTGGACGCGGTTCTTCGAGGATTTTTAAAAGGGCGTTGGAAGCAGCTTTATTAAGCTCGCAAGCCGAATCAATTAATATAAATTTATTAGCAGAAATTGCAGAAGTTTGATTAGAGAAATCAGCGATTTTTCTGATTTTATCGACAGTAATTTCTTTTTTCTCTGCTTCTTTTTCGATTAATAATAAATCGGGATAGATTGCAGATTTTCCTAGAATTTCTTTAGCAAGTTCAGCAGCAAAACTAGCTTTGCCAATACCTTTTTTGCCATGCAATAAAATCGCGTGATGAAGTTTTTGGGTTTGATAGGAGTTGAGAAGGGTTGATTTTATTTGGTTGAAGCCGATTAGCATTTAGTTTGTTAAAAGTTTGGGTCATCGAGAATCTTACTTCTCGCCACCACCAAGTGAATGTACATACAATGACAATTGTTTAATCGTAGTATCATCCAATCTGCCAATCCAATAAGGCATCACGCCATAACGAGAATAAGTAACTGTGAAAATTATATCTTCTCTTTTGCCGCCATATAACCAAATTGCATCAGATAAATTCGGCGCGCCGACTTCGCGGTTTCCAATGCCGCCAGCTTTGTGGCAAGCGACGCAATTAGCTTTGAAAATTTCTTCACCTTTTTTATTGCTCAAAGATTTATCGGAAAGCGACATCACATATTCCGCTACATTTGCTATTTCTTCTTTATTTAAAATCTTATCCACGCCAAAAGAAGGCATTTGACTCAAACGGGTTTTGTCATGTGACGAACGAATGCCATAATGAAGAGTTTGATAAATATCAGTGATTTTTCCGCCCCAAAGCCAATCATCATCATTTAAATTCGGAAAGCCTTTTCCACCTTGCGCCCCCGTGCCGTGACAACCAGCGCAGTTTTCTTTGAAAGCAGCGCGACCGCCATTTATCGCAAATTCCATTAATTCAGGATCTTTCTGAATTTGATCAAAATCAGACTTAGAAATTTTTTCAATCAACTCGCCTCTTTGCGCCGAAATTTCTTTTTGCGACTCTGCTAATTCTAAAGCTGTAGACCAATTTAAGGAGCCTTTAGTATTGCCGCCAAAAATTGGCCAAGTTGGGTAAAAAACCCAATAAATAAAAGACCAAATAATGCAAATGATCCATACTATGAGCCACCAACGTGGAGCTGGAACGTCATATTCTGAAATTCCATCCCATTTATGTCCCGTGGTTTTTGGATTTTTTCCGTCATTTAATTCTTTGGCTGCGGAATTAATTGGAGTTTTATTATGCTCTGTCATGTTCTCTAGTCTTTATCCTTTAGGGGAATTTTTGAATATTTATCGAATTTTTTTTTCGTACCTTTTTTGAAAACCGCGTAAATTATATAACAGAAAGTTAAAAAGAAAAAAATGGTCGCAACTGTTGGTGCGTAATGAACGAAAGAATCTATCATTTTTTCACCTCATCTTTTTTTAAGTTGATTGGCTCATATTTTGCAAAATCAACAAAGCTTCCCAAAACCTGTAAATAAGCAACTAAAGCGTCCATTTCAGAAATGCGACTTGGATTGCCGTCAAAATCATGAACGTTAACTTTGCCGCCATAACGCTTTTGCAAACCTTCGGCTTCTCTTTCATTGGAAGCCTGAATAACTGCGTCGGACGTGGCATTTTGGATCATTTCTTCAGTGTATGGAACGCCAAGTTTGCGCAAAACTTCCATGTCGTCAGAAATGCCCGAAATTTGGGCATCGCGTTCAACTAAAAATGGATAAGTTGGCATTATTGATTCTGGAACTACATCGCGCGGATTAAGCAAATGGCGCACGTGCCAAGCGTCGGAATATTTGCCGCCAAGTCTTGCTAAATCAGGCCCAGTTCTTTTTGAACCCCATTGGAAAGGGAAATCATACATGCTTTCAGCCGCTAGAGAGTAATGTCCATAACGTTCAACTTCATCGCGCAAAACACGAACTTGTTGCGAGTGACAACCATAACAGCCTTCGCGTTTATAGATTTTAGAACCCACCAACTCAAGCGGCGTATATGGTCGCATGCCTTCAACTTTTTCGATGGTAGTTTCCATGCGAAATAATGGCGCAATTTCAACAAGACCACCGATTGAAATAACAATAACCGTAAGGACTAAAAGCAGAATCGAGTTACGCTCAATTTTGTCGTGATTAAACATTTTATTTTTGTTGGTTTAGAGATTGATTTAAATCGTTAAAAATTTTATTTGCTAAATGATAAGCTAAGTTAACTGGAACGGCGTTGCCAATCATTTTATAACCATCGGCAATATTTTTATACTTAAAAATAAAATCATCAGGAAAAGTTTGTATTCGAGCGCATTCACGAACCGACAAGCGGCGATAAAGATGCTCTTTATTTGGAACAAAAATTCTTTTATTTTGCTCAACAAATTGCATTTTCGGAGCTTGCGGATGAAGTGGCGCGTGCCTTCCGCCAGCTTGAATTGTGAAAGAAGGTTCGTCCCAAGAACGCACGCGATTTCGCGACATGTAAATTGTAGAAAATCCACCATTCATATATTCATGATTTGAAATTTCTAAATCGTCCTCGTTAATCAAATTCAAACTTTGTTTGAATTTGGTAGATTTTGAATTGCTGCGCGATGAGTGAATCATCGCATCCGCAATAGATTTTTGGTTTTTATCAAAATCATTATCTTCAATTGGTTTTAGTGTATTTCTTTTTTGCGCCTGTTTTGGCGCGCCTAAATCGCCAATTGCGTCTTTCAAAACTGGTTTGTTTTTTTGTGGATTTGGGAACTCAAATTTTTTACCCAAATCCAAACGATATCCAACAATGATAACGCGCAAGCGATCTTGCGGCACATCAAAATCATTGGCATTTAAAAGTTTTGAAGAAACTTCGTAGCCAGCGTTTTTAAATTCTTTTAAGATATTTGAAAACGCGTTTTGATGTTTTGGATGTAAAATTCCAGAAACATTTTCAGCAAGAAAAAATTTAGGCTTTTTTTCATTTAAAATTCTGATATAGTCGTAAAAAAGTTGACCTCTTTTATCTTCAATGCCGCGACCAGCTCCGGCCTCGCTCCAACTTTGACATGGCGGTCCGCCAATTATTCCGTCACAAGCAGGAATTTCACTTGAAATAACTTTGGTGATGCTGGTTTTTTCTAACTTGGTATTTGGAAAATTATGTTCAAAAGTATCCCAAATTGTTGAGTCATATTCATTCGCCCAAATTGTGCTAAATCCAGCCTTTTCAAAACCCTTATCCAAACCGCCAGCTCCTGAAAATAGTGAGATTATTTTCATATTTTTATCCCATGCGATTAATAGTTTTGTAGTCATGGGTTTTTTATTACTTTTTGTGAGGTAATTATTTCAATTTTTCTGGGTTCTAAAAGATTTAAGCTTTTAAAATAATTTATCATTTCGTCGAAATTTTTTGAAGTCGATAAACAAATTTCGTCAATTCCCAAAAGATCAAAATTCTTAATTTTTTTATTAACGCTATTCGCTTCTTTTTCATCTAAAGTAAAAAGAAAGCATTTTGCTTTGCGATGAACATATTTCAAGGCAACCGCCTCAAGATCTGCCTGCTTATATCTTTCTCTCAAACTTGTTTTAAGAGACAAAGCGATTGGCCCATGTTCTTTTGAATAAAGAACAAAATCAAAAATTATATTTGGAATAAAAGCTATTTTAGCTTGAACAAAAAGAGGGCAAATTGTGGCAAATAAACTTTCAAGAACTTTTCCATTTAGATTATTGCTGTATTCGCCCGAAGAATATTTTTGCCAAAGTTTGTTTAAATATTCTGCGCAAGAATCGTAATTTTCGCTTAAAATATTTTTGTAAATCTGGTTGAATTTATCAAAAACCACTCCTTCGGCTGGTATTATTCCTGCTTTTACAAGCTGTTGAATTTCAGTTTCTTTCATTTCTTAAAGCTTCGATTATTTTTTGAGCTGTGGCTTGAATTGCAGGAACGGCAACGCTGTTTCCAAGCTGTTTCATGGCTTGGGTTTCGGAAACCGGAAAAATAAAATCTTCGTCAAATCCCATCATTTTTTTACCTTCTTTAACCGAAATTCTTTTGATGTTTTTGCCAACTAAATAAGAATCCCAATTTCTGCGATCGTCAATTTTGCTTCCTCTTCCGCCAACTCTTAAAGTGTAGCCAATTTTTTTGGCGCAAGATTCGCCCCAAATATCTGACATTGTTGTGGTTAAAGGCAGTGGCTTGGGGAATTGAAAATCAATATTTTGATTTTTAAAGCCAACCATAAAAAGACGTGCGCGATGTTGCGGCAAGTTAAAATCTGACGCTTTCACTATTTTGTGGTAAAATTTATAGCCCAAATCTTGTTCAAGAATTTTTTTTATTGTGGCAAAAGTTTCGCCGTTTTGATGATTTAACAAGTGGCGCACATTTTCTAAAAAAAACGCCTGTGGTTTTTTTATTTTAATAATGTTGACGATGTTAAAAAATAAAGTGCCGCGCGCTTCTTCAAAGCCTTTTTTAAAGCCAGCTTGCGAAAAAGGTTGGCACGGAAAACCCGCGCAAAGTAAGTCAAAATCAGGTATTTCGTGAGGATTTATTTTTGTGATGTCGTGGGCAAAATTCTTTAAATCAAACATTTCTGCTGAATTTTTGTAGTGATTTAATTCATAAGTTTTGCGCGCTTCTTTGTCTATTTCTGCGGCAAAAACGCATTTTGCTTTTAGGTTTTTAAGTGCGGCGTGAAAGCCGCCAATTCCAGCAAAAAGATCAATAAAAGTGATTTCAGAATTTTTTGTCGCCGAAGTTTTTTTTAAGTAAAAACTTGGCTGAAATTCTTTTGATAATTGCTGGTGATTTGGCTGTGGCATTAGCTTTTCATTTTGATAGTTTTAAAGAAATTATAAGCCATTAAGCAAGCGCCAACAAGGAAAAAAGTACCGCCAATTGCGCGAGTTATATAAAGAGGATGTAAAGTTTTTAGAGTTTCGACGAAGGAATATTGTAAGAAACCCATTTCGTCGTAAGAGCGCCACATTAAGCCTTGCGCGATGCCGGAAATCCACATTGCAGAAACATATAAAACAATGCCAATTGAGGCGAGCCAGAAGTGAGTTGATACTAACTTCATTGAATAAAGATCTTTCTTGCCCCACAAAATTGGAACCATGTGATAAAGCGCGCCAAAGCTGATTAATGCAACCCAGCCCAAAGCGCCAGAATGTACGTGGGCGATTGTCCAATCGGTGTAATGTGAAAGTGAGTTTACAGTTTTGATTGCCATTAACGGGCCTTCAAAAGTGCTCATTCCGTAAAAGGCAACGGCGGTAATTAAGAAGCGTAAAACCGGATCGGTGCGCAGTTTGTCCCAAGCGCCGGACAAAGTCATAATACCATTAATCATGCCGCCCCAAGAAGGCATCCAAAGCATAATTGAAAAAGTCATGCCTAAAGTTTGTACCCAATCAGGAAGTGAAGTGTAATGTAAATGATGCGGTCCCGCCCAAATATAAATAAAAATTAAAGACCAAAAATGCAGGATAGAAAGTCGATAAGAATAAACGGGGCGTTCGGCGCGCTTTGGAACGAAGTAATACATAATTCCAATAAAGCCGGCGGTTAGAAAAAATCCAACTGCGTTATGACCATACCACCATTGAATCATGGCACTTTGAACGCCGCCAAAAATAGGGTAACTATGAGCTGAATCAATGCGTAAAGGAATCGATAAATTATTTACAATGTGAAGTATGGCAACGGTGACAATGAAGGCGAGATAAAACCAGTTCGCTACGTAAATATGAGGTTCGCGACGGTTTTTTATAGTCATGACGAAAACTAAAAAATAGCAAACCCAAACTATAAGAAGCCATAAATCAGCATACCATTCTGGTTCGGCATATTCTTTGGCTTGAGTTACGCCGTTAAGATATCCAAATGCCGCCATTAAAATGAATAATTGATAGCCCCAAAATATAAATTTATGTAAATTTTTATGTCCCCAAAGTTTAGCCTGACAAGTGCGCTGAACAACGAAAAAACTGGTGGCAAAAAGAACATTTCCACCAAAAGCAAAAATTACAGCAGAAGTGTGAAGTGGGCGCAAACGACCAAAGCTCAACCATTCTACTCCCAAATTTAGTACCGGAAAAGCGAGTTCAAAAGCGATGTAAACTCCAACTACAAAACCAAAAATTCCCCAAAAAGTTGCGGCGATGGTAAAAAGTTTGACGATGTCGTAATTGTAATTGGCGACATTATGAGAGTGATTTGAAGACATGTTGTGTTAATTTTTAAGATTTTTTTCTTCCAAGGGCCTGTCTAAGGTCTTTTTTAATTTCATATTTCGTCCTATTTTTACTTATTTTTTACGCGACACAAGTTGCGCTCCGCTTTGCAACAGCGCCCTAATATCAAAGCCAAACTTCGCCCGAGTTTTAAGTAGTTTTGATATGTAAAGAAGTCCTAATAATTTTACTAAAAGAGCGCTAAAATAGGTCAAAATATGAAATTAAAAAAGATCTTAGATAGGCTCTAAAAATAAATAGAACTTAGAAGCTGTCTACTATCTTTTTCGTTATATTTTTTATTTTTTTCGCGACACGAGTCGCGCCCGCTTTGCGGACAAAACCAATCTCAAAGCCAAACTTCGGGTTATTATCCCTTAAGATACAATAGGATGTCACCCTGAGCTTGTCGAAGGGTGATTCAAGGCTTCGATTTTAGAATCACCCTTCGACAAGCTCAGGGTGACATCGAGTTTTTTTGTGAATCAAGGGATAATCACCAAACTTCGCTCGAAGTTCAGGTCGCTTTGGTACATATAAAAACATAAATTAAAAAGATTTTAGTCGGTTTTTAAGCTTAAATTGAAAGCTTTATTTGATTTTTTTTGAAGCAAAAATTTATTAATTTTTTGGATTTAAAATTTGAAAAAGTCGATCTTTAATTTTTTTATTTTCTGCTGCCAAATATCGAATTTTAAAAAAGTTAATCCAAGACATAATTAGCCAAATCGTTGCAAAAACTTCGATAAAAGTACAAATTACAGAAATACCAAAAAAAGGAGTAATGCCTTGCATCATATACAATAAAAAAGTAGCGCAAAGCCAGCAAAATAGAAATGCCAAAGAAAGTACAATTTTAGTAAGCCAAACTAAAATTTTTTTTGGTTTTTGTCGCTGCTTTGGTTCTTTGAAAATTTTTTCTGAAACAAAAATTCGCTCATTTTTTGGGTTCAAAATCTGGAAAAACTGATCTTTAATTTCCTTATTTTCTGCTGTTAAACATCGAATTTTAAAAAAATTGATCCAAGTCAAAATCACCGAGATCGGCGGAAAGATTCCAATAAAAATTAAGATATAAAAACTGCTATATTCGCTAGAAATTGATTGAACATCAATCAAATGTTTAACTATAAAAAAGCTCGCCAAACCAAGAATCGCAACACCAACAAACCTAAACAAAAATAGGTTAAAACTATTTTTAAAATTTATTTTTGGCTTTTGTATTTGGTTTGGTTCTGTGGAAATTTTTTCTGAAATAAAAATTTGCTCATTTTTTGGGTTTAAAATCTGGAAAAGCTGATCTTTAATTTTTTTATTTTCTGTTACCAAATATCGAATTTTAAAAAAGTTAATCCAAGCTCTAATCAGCGAAACAAAAATAGGCGTCACCGCAACAACGATAACGGTCAGAATGTCTTTCATGTTTTAAAAATTAATTTTATCGCCATTAAAAAAAGCATGATCGCGTTAAGCAAAATCAATGCCTTGGCAATAAATTTAAATTCTGGAATTTTCGTAAAAACATTACCGCCTAAAGCTGTTAAAAACAGCGACGGAAATGTGCTGATGCCAAAAAATAACATCCCAATTGCGGCTAAAAACGGATTTGCGATTGCAGCTGCAACCAAAAAAGCGGAATATAAAAGACCACATGGAATAAAACCTAAAACCATACCAAGAATATAGCCTTTGAAGCCTTGCGGATTCTGAAATAAAATGGAGGTTTTTTTGGCAAGAAAATGAGGCGCGTTTTCTAGAATTTTTGATTTAAAGGGTAAAATAATTTTCTTGCGAATTTTCTTGAAAACGATGCTTGAGATGAGTTTATTATTTAAGAAAAGATTTAAGAAAATTATGGAAGCGACAAATAAAAACAAAGCCGAGAAAATCTTAAAGCTGATAAAATCCTGAATATTGCTGGTTAAAAATGAGCAGAAAAATCCGATGATCGAATAAGTTGTAATGCGTCCCAAATGATAAGGTAGCAGCGCTAAATTTTTTAATCTTTGAAAAGTAGTGAAATTTTGTAGCGAAGTTTTTTTCAGGCGATTGCCGACCTGAGTTAAAACGAAAGGTCCGCACATTCCAACGCAATGAGTAAAACCGCCAAAAAATCCGAGGCTGATTAATGAAAATATTAAAGTGTAATCATTCATAATTTTTGGTTAAATTCAAACTTCATTTGAATTTATTTTAGGTGATTATCCCTTAAGACAAAATAGATGTCACCCTTCGACAAACTCAGGGTGACATCGAGTTTTTTTGTGAATCAAGGTATAATTACCTTATTTTAGTTGAATTGCTATTTGCATTATAAAGCCGCGCATCCCCAATAAATTTATTCATATAGTTTTTGTCTTCGACAATTGGCAATTGCAAAATTGCGCTTCGTTTCTAAATTGCTTGGTCTTCGTTAGAACTTTTCTCTCAATTAAAAAATCATTTTTATGAAAATTAATTTTGCCAAATTGGCAGATTTTTCTGCTGTTAAAAATTCTGTTGCTGTTTTGGTTTTAACTGAAGAACAAACCAAAAAATCAAATTTAAAACCAGTTAAATTTGCTCAAGATAATTTTGAATTTACGGGTAAAAACAATCAGATTTCAATAGTTACTTTAGACGATAAAATCGTTGTTGTTGTAGGAGCTGGAGCTGAAGATAAGCTCGATGAAAAAAATTTCCAAAAAATCGGATCGCGAATTGCGGCATTTTTAAACGGCTCAAAAATTAAAGATGGAACAGTGTTTTTTGACACCAAAAAATCAGCAGAAGATTTAACTAAAATGGCATTTGGTGCCATTTTGCAAAATTATCGTTTCAATAAATATTTCGAAAACAAAAAGAAGGAAAAAGAGTTAAAAATTGAATCTTTAACTTTCGCCGTTGCTGATGTTTCTAAGGCTAAAAAAGAATTTTTAGAATTAGAAATTTTAGCAAATAACATTTATTTCGTTCGTGATTTAGTTTCAGAGCCATCAAATATTTTAAATCCAGAAAGCTATGCAAAAATTTGCAAAACTTTAGAAAAAGATGGTTTGGAAATTGAAATTCTTGGCGAAGCAGCGATGAAAAAATTAGGCATGGGTTCGCTTCTTTGCGTTGGTCAAGGCAGCGCGCGCGAATCGCAATTGGTGGTTATAAAATGGAATGGCGGCAATGCAAAAGACAAGCCTTTAGCCTTTGTTGGTAAGGGTGTAACTTTTGATACTGGCGGCATTTCAATCAAGCCGGCGGCTAATATGGAAGATATGAAAACTGACATGGCGGGTTCTGCGGTTGTAGTTGGATTGCTTCGAAATTTGGCGCAAAGAAAAGCCAAAGTTAACGTTGTTGGCGTTATCGGATTAGTTGAAAATATGCCTTCAGGAACTGCGGTAAAACCGGGCGATGTTGTTAAATCAATGTCGGGTCAAACAATTGAAGTAATCAATACTGACGCGGAAGGAAGATTGGTTTTGGCGGACGCTCTTCATTACGCCAACTCAAAATTCAAACCAAAATTTATGGTGAATTTAGCGACTTTAACTGGCGCAATTATTGTAGCTTTGGCTGACGTTTATGCGGGATTATTTTCTAATGATGATGAACTTGCCAAACAAATTGAAGATTGCGGATTAACTACAGGCGAGCGCGCTTGGAGACTTCCTTTGGGCGAAGAATATGACGAAATGATTAACTCCGATATTGCAGACATGAAAAATGTCGGCAGCGGCAGAGGAGCTGGCAGCACTACGGCGGCGCAGTTTTTAAAGCGTTTTGTTGGTGAAACTAAATGGGCGCATTTGGATATTGCGGGCGTGGCTTGGAAAGGAAAGGGTGATGCTTTGGCGGTTAAAGGCGCAACTGGTTACGGACTACGTTTGCTAGATCAATTGGTTAAAATGCACGAGAAAAAATAATTAATAAAAATAATGAAAAAACTTCTAGTTCGCGGTGGAAAAAAACTTGATGGTTCGGTGCAAATCGCTGGCGCCAAAAACGCCGCATTACCATTGATGGTTGCTTCAATTCTCACTGATGAAAAACTTACTTTAACCAATGTTCCTCATGTTTCCGACATTGCAACAATGGCCAATCTTTTGGTTAATTTAGGAATCGAAGTGCAACTTGACGGCATGGATAAAGATTTTGGCAATCAAGGTCGCGCGGTAATTTTTGATGCTAAAAATATCTCAAACCCAGTCGCTCCCTACGAACTTGTGCGCAAAATGCGCGCTTCGATTTTTATTTTGGGCCCACTTTTGGCGCGTCTTGGCAAAGCTAAAGTTTCTCTTCCGGGCGGCTGCGCAATTGGAACTCGCCCAGTAGATTTGCATTTGAAAGCTATGGAAAAACTTGGCGCTAAAATTGAATTAACCAGCGGTTACGTTGATGCTTCGGTTGACGGGCGTTTGAAAGGCGCAGAAATTAACTTTGAGAAAGTTTCGGTCGGCGCAACTGAAAATACTTTAATGGCGGCAACTCTTGCTGAAGGCGAAACCATAATTAATAATGCGGCTTGCGAGCCTGAAATTATTGATCTGGCAAAATGTTTGACTGCGATGGGTGCTAAAATTCAAGGAGCGGGAACTCCACAAATCAGAATTCAAGGCGTTGATAAACTTCACGCCGCACGTCACAGAATTATTGCTGATCGCATTGAAGCTGGAACCTACGCAGTTGCGGCTGGAATCACGCAAGGACGCTTAATTTTACAAGGCGTTGAAATGTGGATTCTTGGTGGATTTAGAGAGGAGTTGGAAAAAGCGGGATTAAAATTAGTGCAAATAAGTCCTTATGAAGTTGAGGTTACAAGAGTTTCGGATGTGATTCATCCAGTCAGTATTTCAACTCACCCATTTCCCGGTTTCGCAACTGATATGCAAGCTCAATTCATGTCGCTAATGGCGGTTGCTGATGGCGCTTCAACAATTGAAGAAACTATTTTTGAGAACCGTTTCATGCATGTTATGGAATTGGTGAGAATGGGTGCTAATATTGAATCTCACGGTAATTTAGCTGTTGTAAAAGGTGTAAAAAAATTAACCGGTGCCGAAGTTATGGCAACCGATCTGCGCGCTTCAGTTTCACTGGTTTTAGCTGGTTTAGTTGCTGATGGCGAAACTGTAATTAACAGACTTTATCACCTTGAAAGAGGTTACGAAAGATTAGCTGAAAAGCTGATTGCCTGTGGTGCGGACATTAAAATTCTTTATTAAAATTCCTTAAAAATGCTTTCTTTTATCGCAAAAAAAATCTTTGGTTCGGTTAATGAACGTATCGTAAAATCTCTCGCTGTCGATGTGGCTAAAATCAACGCTTTAGAACCACAAATCTCGGCACTTTCCGATGAACAATTAAAAGAAAAAACCACAGAATTTAAAGAACGTTTAGCAAAAGGCGCAACTGTTGATTCGCTTTTACATGAAGCTTTCGCCGTTGTTCGCGAAGCTGGAAAACGCGTTTTAAATATGCGTCATTTTGATGTACAATTAATTGGCGGCATGATTTTACACCAAGGAAAAATCGCCGAAATGCGCACGGGTGAGGGAAAAACTTTGGTTGCAACTTTGCCTTGTTATTTAAATGCTTTAAGCGGCAAAGGTGTTCACGTTGTAACTACAAACGATTATTTGGCAAAACGCGACTCGGAATGGATGGGAAAAATTCACCAATTTTTAGGTTTAACCGTTGGCTGCTTAACCAATGAATTAAATGATGATGACCGCCGCAAAGCTTATGCTTGCGATATTACTTACGCCACCAACAACGAATTAGGTTTTGATTACCTGCGCGACAATATGAAATTCGCTGCTGAAAACATGGTTCAGCGCAGCAAACATTATGCAATTGTTGATGAAGTTGATTCAATTTTAGTTGACGAAGCGCGAACTCCTTTAATTATTTCCGGCCCAACTGACGATAATTCTAAACTCTATGAAGAGATTAACCGCCTGATTCCGCGCCTTACCGACAAGGATTTTCAAATGGAAGAAAAAGATCGCGGCGTTTTTTTAACCGAAACGGGAATTGAGAATTTAGAAAAAATGTTAAAAGAATCTGGAACTATTGAAAAAGATTCTTCGCTTTACGATCCGTCGCATATTTCTTTTGTGCATCACATCAATCAAGCGCTGAAAGCGCACAAGATTTTCAAAAGCGAAATTGATTATATTGTCAAAGACGGATCAATTGTGATTATCGATGAATTTACGGGAAGAATGCAAGAAGGACGACGCTTCTCCGATGGCTTGCATCAAGCATTGGAAGCAAAAGAAGGCGTAAAAGTTAGAAATGAAAATCAAACTTTGGCTTCAATCACATTCCAAAATTATTTCCGCCTTTACGAAAAATTGGCAGGCATGACGGGAACTGCTTCAACTGAAGCAATTGAGTTTGAAGAAATTTACAATTTGCGCGTGGTTGAAATTCCAACTAATCGCGTGATTTCAAGAATTGATGAAGATGATGAAATTTACAAAAATGAAAAAGGTAAATATGATGCAATTGTAAAAGCCATCAAAGAAGCACACGCCAAGCAGCAGCCGATTTTAGTTGGCACAATTAGCATTGAAAAATCGGAATATCTCTCAAAATTATTGCGCGCTGAAAAATTGCCGCACAATGTTTTGAATGCTAAATATCATGAACAAGAAGCCGAAATCATTTCGCAAGCTGGTATTCCGGGTGCAATTACAATCGCAACCAACATGGCGGGGCGCGGAACCGACATCATGCTCGGCGGCAATCCAGAATTGATGATTGAAAAATTAGTTGATGATGCCGATTCACAAAAAGCGGCAGAAATTAAAGCAAAAGTTGAAGCTGATAAAAAAATCGCAGTTGCGGCGGGCGGGCTTTACGTTCTGGCAACTGAAAGACATGAAAGTCGCAGAATTGACAATCAATTGCGCGGCCGCTCTGGTCGTCAAGGCGATCCGGGAAGATCAAAATT
>Ga0214921_10005939_pt1 | contig 16979 bp, 16 predicted proteins | sample LL1505_MetaG_FD_177992 | JGI IMG/M metagenome (GOLD analysis project Ga0214921, IMG submission 177992) | Freshwater microbial communities from Lake Lanier, Atlanta, Georgia, United States - LL-1505 | ecosystem: Environmental > Aquatic > Freshwater > Lake | place: USA: Georgia | collected...
CGCGCGTGTTGAGGTTCATGGGCATTGAGCTCATCGCAGCAACGCCCTTGACGTCTATGTTGCCCTTGGTTTTATCCCATAGGATTAAAAAGGAAGGCGGGCCCGCTGAGATGAAGTCGGCAGATCCAGATACTAAGGCATCCATCATGGCGGACGGACCTCCGATGTTCGACCAATTAACCTTGACTTTGACACCTTGCATATCGGCGTGCTTTTCCACGAGGTTGTTGGTCTTCATGATGTGCAAAGGTAAAAAACCGAAACCTCCAGCACCCATAGGTACGCGGATTTCAGAAACCTCAGCATGCGCAATGCAAGCAAATGCGAACCAAGCTGACAGTATCAAGCGGGTGAGAATTTTTTTCATATATGTCTCCAAAAAATTTATATCAATTCATGCGGAAAGTCATAGCGCGCGGACATGCACACACAGTTTACTTAGTGTGGGGAAGCAGTCTGACGGATCAAGGGGTTTCACTTGTTCATTTACTGTTTTTCAATTCCTGCAAGCTTGACCAAACGCCCAGTGCTTTGGTAGTCGCGATGGATCTGGTCAGAAAACTCTTCGGGTGTGCTCGGTGCAGGCACCAAGCCAAGGGCTCTTATACGCGACTGCACAAGGGCGTCATTCAATGCAGCGTTGATGTCCTTGTTCAGTTGCGTGACTAGCAAAGCGGGTGTCGCCGCCGGTACCGCAATGCCGTACCACTCAGGCATTTCACCTAATGCAGGATAGCCAGCTTGCTCAGCAGTAGGCGTACCTGGAAGGACATCTAAAGGATCTTTACCAAAAAGCACCAAAGCTTTAAGTTTCCCTGCACGCACATGCGTGGCTACGGAAGTAGGGTTAGCAACCATCAAGGGAATATGTCCAGCTAGTAAATCCACCACGGCAGGCCCGGCGCCTTTATAAGCAACGTGAGTAATATCTATTTGTGTGGCGGTTTTAAACAGTTCACCTGCAAGCTGTGGCCCTGAGGCACTGGAGCCAAAAAATAATTTTCCAGGTTGACTTTTTGCAAGTGCTACCAATTCCTTGACCGTGTTAGCTGCTAACGAGGGATGGGCGACCAATACAAATGGTTGTTGCGTGCTTCTGCTGACGGGTTTGAAGTCTTTAAGAGGATCGAAGGGCGCATCTTTGTAGATGTGTGGGTTGACAGTAAAAACACCCTGATGGGCGAGTGCAAGTGTGTGCCCATCCGGTAGGGACTTGGCCGCAAACGCTGTACCGATATTGCCTTGCGCACCCGCGCGGTTATCCACGATGACCTGTTGCTTCCATTGTTGGGTTAGCTTTTCAGCCAAGATACGCGCTAACGCGTCTGTGCCACCGCCAGGAGGAAAGGGCACCACGATAGTGACGGTGCGGTTCGACGTGAAAGCTGCTTGAGCCAAAACAGACAGCGGAGCAACGGCGACGATGAGAAGGGTAGCAATCCATTTTTTCATTTTTAGTTTCCTAAGGGTGATGCGCGCTTTTAGTGCTTGGCAGGTATTTGCGCTAGTTGCATTAGCAAAGAGACGTCGGAAAGATTGTCTAAGTTCCAAATGGCATCGATGAGCGAACGCGCTTGCTTGGTCGATAAGTGTTTATTGGAAAGGTCAAGAAATTTTTTCTCAATCTCTAAATCGCTCAGTGGATACTTGACTGAACCGCGGGCATTGGCAATATGCAGGCTTATCTCTGGGTGTTGTGCAAACTGCAAAGTGACCGTAGCAGAATCAATCGCATACGTTGGGTCATCTTTAAAGCAAACGCGTGCACCTAAAGCGCGCAAGGTAGGGTCTTGGACGGCTTCATCGCTGAACTCTTTCAAGCCTGCACGACCCCTCAGCAAGCTTGCAGCCACCGCATGTTGGGCGCTCACTTGCGAGGCCCGACCAGACTGCACCGCAGGACGGTCTGTGCGTTGTCTTAGCAAAGGGTGGCCGGTTAACGTAATGGCGGTTATCTCGGAGCGAACCAATTCAAGTGTGCCTGGTTGATGGGCCAACTCTAAGCAGGCTTCGATCACAGGATTGAGCACCACGCCACAAGGATACGGTTTGTAACTGTTACCAGCTATTTCCCAATCCTTACCTAAGCCATTAGTGAGGCACGATACATCTACTGTTTCGCCCATGACGTTTAAAAACCCCCTTGGGCCATCCAGCGGATGTGCCGGACCTGAAAAATTGCGCGATGCCAACAAAGCTGACAACAATCCATTTCGAGCAGCATTGCCAACGCTTGTACTTTTTGCCATCGTGCCCAAAGTCTCGACCAGACCGCAGGCTTGATTGATAGCAGACCCCAAAGCCCAATTGAGTTGCAGCGGTGTCAACCCCAGTAAACGGCCGGTGGCGAGTGCAGCGCCTATGACACCGCAGGTGGAGGTAATATGCCAACCCCTTGCATAGTGTTGGGGCGAGATGGCGTTACCTGCGCGGCACTCTATCTCAATGCCCAATAACAAGGCATGCATAAAGTCCGTACCGCGCACGGGTGTCTGTTGTGCATACGCCAGTAGTGCTGCCGCAACGGGACCTGTGGGGTGAATAACAGTGCGCTCGTGGGTGTCATCAAAGTCAAATACGTTGCTACTCATGGCGTTGAGCGCTGCCGCATTCAAGATGTCGGTTCGTTCCGTTCGACCAATCAAACTCGCTTGCTTGTTTGCGCCAAACGGGGCAAGTGTGTTGACCAAAATATCAATAGTGGGATCGCTTGCGCCTGCAAAACCAACTGCAAAGTAATTGAGTAGGGCGCGTTTGAGTTGGTGGCGAATGTCGGATGGAACGTCTTCCCATTTCGAATTGAATACAAACTTGCAAATCAGTGGCGAGACAAAGGGATCGTCCTTGGATCCATGCGATGTAGGAGTTGGCATGCTTGAAAGAGTCATGGAAAAAGATGCCGTCAATCTGCAGAAAGATTTTTGTCTCGGACGATTTTGTCCCACTTGTTAAATTCATTGCGCAGAAATTGTTGCGCCTGAACTCGGCTATTGCCCACTGCATTAAGACCATCGCGTTCCAGTACTTGACGCATAGCGTCACTGCGGAGGGCTTGGGCGCATGCATCATTCAAGCGATCAATGATCGTCGCTGGCGTGCCGGCAGGCGCCGCGACGATGAACCAATTGAGGGCTTCAAATCCAGGAAAAGTTTCAGCCACAGTTGGCACATTGGGTAAGGTGGCTAAGCGACGAGCACCCGTGGTTGCCAATACTTTCAATCGACCACTGTTGACATGGACCATCGACGACCCTGGGTTGTCAAACATCAAATCTACCCGACCGGCTATCAAGTCGGTGAAGGCAGCCCCCGCACCTTTATATGGAATTTTGGTGACTTGAATTTGTGTCGTTGAGGTGAGTAACTCGGTCGCAAGACGCTGAATACCGCTACTGCCAGGTAAGGCAAAGTTAATCGGTAAATTACTGCGCGCCATCTGCAGCACTTCAGCAAATGTATTCGCTTTGAAAGAAACGGGTGCTACCAAAACTTGGGGCGTCGCCGCAAGAATGGTGACGGGCTCGAAGTCTTTGAAAATGTCATACGGAAGTTTTGGTACAAACGAGGGCGTTGTTCCAAAAGCGGCTGAACTTATAAGCAAGGTCGTGCCATCGGGATTGGCTTTGGCTACATCTGCTGTGCCAATTTGTCCAGTAGCGCTAGCCTTGTTTTCCACTACGACACTGCGGTTGAGTACCTTACCCAATTCAATGGCAAAGGGACGCGCCAAAGCATCGACCCCACCGCCGGCAGCAAAGGGGACCACAAAACGGATAGTGCGGTCAGGTAGCTCTTGGGAGATTGCTAATGAGGTGGTGAACAAGACTGACGGGCCGGCTACTAAGCCCGCTAAGGTTTGGCGTCGATTCATCATGGGTACGTTCCTTGTTTAAGAATATGTTGTTGCAAGGGCTTAAGTTTTAGGTGCTACGTCCAAACGGACCACAATGCCCTCAAGTTCTGGACTAGGAGCTGGGTAATATTTCATTACCAAGGGGTCATGCCCTGGCACCACATGGTCCGGCGATGTGGCAAGTTCATTAAGTGTTCGATAACCATTGAGCATGTCCCCAAGTTTGAAAACCAAGGTAAAGAAACGGTTACTACGCATGTGTTCGTAATAGTGACTGGCGTCAGAGGCCAGTACGACCCAACCACGGTCGGTCATGACGCGCACGCACTGCAGTCCATCGGTGTGACCCCCAATGTGATGGATCGATAAACCCGGCGCCAATTCATGTGCGCCTTGGTAGAAGGTCACGCGGTCTTTATAGACCAAGCGGACCATTGACACCACCTCTTCAACTTCATACCCATGGCTTAGGAATCCGTTACACATGTGTCGACCAGTCGCAAAGCTCATTTCGGCGTCTTGCAAGTGAAATTGTGCTTTTGGAAAATCATCGAAAGTCCCGACGTGGTCGTAGTGCAAGTGGGTCAAGATGACGTCAGTGACTTCATGCGAGTCAACCCCTAGTAGGGCTAACCCTTCCCTTGGTGAACGCACATACTCGCGTTGTCGCTTCTTCGCCATGTCGGCGTGGAACCCTGTATCAACCACGTATGTCCTGTGGTCATTACGAATCAACCAGACGAAGTAATCCATCGGCATCTGATCGTCATGCGGGTCTCCCCCTACAAAATGGTCCCTTCGCATGGCCGGGCGCGTTGCATAGCGCACTGCAAATACTTCATATGTCTCTGTGTTCGTCATTGTCTTCTCCTGCGGGTAAGGGCGATTAGACGCCAAGTATCTTCAAACACACGGCATTCGCCAAGTGCTATGTGTGACTGAAACAGTCTGATATGTGTAAAACCATCATTGCGATTTCAATGAGAGAAGGCTAGCATGTTGCAAAACAAGTGATAGGCAGAGGTTTTCCCTAGTCACTACAAAAGGAGACAGACATTTGCAGCAATTAAAAAATCGCACGAGTGAAGCGAAGCCTGTATCGCCATCGATGTCCAATACAGAAGTGCCCTTGCCTTTAGCAACGCGTTTTGCGCATCAGATAGCGCAATGGCAGTTGTCTTCATCGGATGAAGTTCTTCAAGCCAAAGTGAAAACGTGCTTGTTTGATTTAATTGGGTGTACGTTTGAGTCAGTGGAAAAACCTTGGAGTCTTCAAGCGATACAGATGGCGGCAGCTTACGATCGCGGCACTTCTTTGTCGAATAAGCCAGCCAGCATAGTGGGTGTCTCACACCTATCTTCATTAGCTGATGCAGCATTTGTGAATGCCGTGATGGGGCATGGTTTGGTGCGAGAGGATATGCATTCAGCCAGCATCAGCCACTTGGGGGTCGTGGTGTTGCCAACACTGTTGGCTTTGTCGCAGTACAAGCGTGTCAGTGGCGCAGACTTTATGTCCGCTGTCGTTGTGGGGTATGAGGTGGGTGCCCAGATTGGCCAAGCGTTAATGGATGCAAAGATGGCCCGCATGTTCCGCCCCACTGGTATCACGGGGCCTATCGGCGCGGCAGCAGCAGGAGCGCGTTTGTTGGGATTGAGCGTTGAACAAACTACGAACGCAATTGCTCTAGCAACGAATACAGTGGCTGGCTTCAACCAATGGGGACACACCGGCGGCAGCGAAATGTATTTCCATGTTGGAGTGGCCGCTCGCAATGCAGTGAGTTCGGTATTGCTCGCAGAGGCAGGTGCTTTTGGCTCGCCTACGGCCCTGGATGGTGAGGCCGGTTTATTTGCTTCACACGGCAAACAACCCGTAGCGAGTTCGGTGGCGTTATTTAATGGCTCTCCCGAGATATTGGCGGTCTATCACAAGCCAGTTCCTGCTTGTAATTTTGCGCAAACGGCTTCACAGGCAGCTATCGCGATCGCCAGTTCAGGTACCTGTGCACCAGAGAAGATGGTGGCTATCACAGTGCGGGTACCTAGTGCTGGCGCCAATTACCCTGGATGTAATTTTTGCGGCCCCTATTCGCATGTGTTGCAAGCCAAGATGAGTATTCAATACAACGTCGCTGCCGCTTTGCTATTGGGCGATGTAACAGAGGCAAATTTTGAATTACTACAAGATCCCCGACTTCATCGCTTGTTGGCGATGACGCGCTTAGAGATCGACCCTGCGATGACGAATGCCTACCCAGCGCAACAAGGCGGTGCTGTGGAAGTAGTGCTCGCCGATGGGTCCAAATTTCAGCAACGCTTAGACGATGTGGTGAACGCAACAGCCGATGATGTGTTGGTGCGTTTTCGTGCCGCGGGTGATACATGTGTGGGAGCATCAACAACTCAGCGCATAGAAACTTTGATCGATAACCTTTTTCTTTCTGAGGACGCGGGGCAACTCGCTACTTCTTTGTCCAAATGAACTTCCTACAAACTTTTGAAAACGTTGTGCAAGCCGCAATTGCTGGCTTATTGACGGGTTCCATCTACGGACTGATGTGCGTAGGTCTTGCGCTTATCTTTGGTGTCATGCGTGTGATCAATTTTGCCCAAGGTGACTTCATGATGATTGGTATGTATGCCGCTTATTACATCTTTAGTCTTTTTGGGGTCCAAGCAGTTTTTGGAAACTCATTAGGGCCGTATGTAGCGATCTTGTTGGCTACAGGCGTCTCGTTTGTGTTTGGCTATTTTGTCCACGCAGTCTTGATTTCTCGCGTGTCTGGGACGAAAACCATCCAACTCGACGGGGAAGGGCACTATGCACAACTCATTCTGACCTTAGGTATTGCACTGATCATGACAAACGGTGCACAGATGATTTTCGGTTCAGTGATGGCAGCCTTACGAACACCGCTGACTTCAGCCGCTTGGGAGTTGCCAGTCGGGACCAATATCAGTGTTTTCCTGAATAAATCACGCAGTATTGCTGCTGTTTTGTCGGTGCTGTGCATTCTTGGCATTAGCCTATTGATCAACCGTACCCGATTAGGAAAATCCTTTCGTGCGTCAGCAGATAACCCAGTGGCGGCCACTTACATGGGCATTGATGTGAACAAAGCACACCGTATGGCATTCGCCATTGGAATAGCCATTACTGCGATGGCGGGTGGTTTGTTGGCTACTAACTATCCCTTCCATCCCTTTGTGGGTCTGGAGTATGTGATCGTGATGTATGCCGGCGTGGTGCTGGGAGGGATGGGTAGCATCATTGGCGCATTCTGGGGTGGGCTCACCATTGGGTTGGTTCAACAACTCTCGACCCTAGTCTTGCCGACACAGTTACAAAACACGGCCATTTTTGTGGTGTTTTTGCTGATCATCTTTTTCCGACCACAAGGATTTTTCGGTAAAAACGCGGAGCGTACCTGAGTATGAAAGACAGACACTCTCTTCAAACGATGCTGGGTTTTGTTGCGATCTACGCGCTCCTTGCGACTTTCACCACCGACGGGTATTACCAGCTCATTCTCACTATGGTGTTGGTATGGGCGTGCTTTGGACTGTCTTGGAATTTGCTTAGTGGCTACACCGGACTGGTTTCATTTGGTCACGCGGCATTCTTTGGCTTAGGTGCATACACCACCGCATTAGGGCAAATGCATTTTGGTCTATCTCCTTATGTATTGATTCCTTTAGCCGCAATTTTTGGTGGTATTTCTGGTTTGTTGGTCGGAATCCCCACCTTTCGTCTGCGGGGCCATTACTTTGCTTTAGCTATGCTGGCGTATCCTTTGGCGTTGCTTTACGTGTTTGAATGGTTGGGCTACCAAGAGGTCACGTTACCCATGATGCGCGATCAGCCTTTGGCCTATATGCAGTTTGAGGATCCTCGCATTTACACCTACATCGCCTTGGCCATGTTGCTTGGCGGGATGCTGCTGACGCGTAAGATTGAAAGAACCCGTTTTGGTATGGCCTTACTGTCCATAAAGCAAAACGAGGCCGCTGCCGAGGCCGCGGGCATTGATACTTATTCTTGGAAACTCAAGGCCATCACATTAAGTGGCGCGATGGCGGCCGCCGTTGGTGCGTTCTATGCCATTGTGTTGCTGGTGGTGACACCAATTTCTGTATTTGGCATGTTGGTGTCATCACAAGCCTTGATAGTCACTATGTTTGGTGGCGTGGGTACGGTGTGGGGCGCAGTGATTGGTTCTGCGATTTTGATTCCTATTGCTGAAATTTTGCACTCCGAATTAGGTTCTTACCTCCCAGGTATTCAAGGCGTGATCTACGGCGCGGCTGTGACCACTGTGATCTTGGTCGCGCCCGAGGGTCTTTATTGGAAGGTACGCGATATGTTGCGCCAGCGTAAGGGTGGAACCACTACACCAGTGCGCGACATGGAAGCGCCAAACAGCGTCGCGCCTTCTTTGGCGTCGATAGAGCGTAGCGACCAACAACGTACGGCCGCAGAAAGCGGAGAAGTCATTCTCGAAGCTCGCGGACTTTCTAAGCAGTTTGGTGGATTGATGGCGGTCGATGACGTGAGTTTCAAAGTGCGCAAAGGCATGATCCTCGGCATCATTGGTCCTAACGGTGCTGGCAAAACCACGGCATTTAATTTGCTTAATGGATTTTTCGAACCTACTGCCGGTGAGGTCTTGATTAATGGACGCAACATGGCCGGCTTGAAGCCCCACGAAGTGTGTGCCGCAGGCGTAGGGAGAACGTTCCAAATCATGAGGCCATTTATGCGAATGTCGGTGGCTGAGAACGTCGTAGTGGGAGCTTTTGTCCATGCATCTACTGACGAACAGGCCCATAGATTGGCTCAAGAGGCCATTGAGAAAGTGGGCCTTTCTGCTATTGCTGACAGGATCGCTAGTGAACTCACCAGCAAAGAGTTACGCCTGATGGAGTTGGCCCGCGCTCTTGCAGGACAACCGCAGTTGCTATTGCTTGATGAGACGTTGGCGGGCTTAGGGCAGTCAGAAGCGGAAGAACTCATCGTCGTGTTGAAACGTTTGGCGGCGGAAGATATCACCATCGTCATCATTGAGCACACCATGCATGTGATGGTTCGATTGGTGGATCGCTTCGTGGTGTTGAACCATGGCAAGGTTCTGACGGAGGGATCGCCTGAATCGATCATCCGTGACAAGAGTGTGGTGGAAGCGTACCTTGGTAAGAAATGGAGCGCTGCATGATGCTCGATATCCAATCCGTGACGGTGGGCTACGGCACGATCCCAGTACTGCGTGAAGTAACTATACAAGTCAAACCGGGTCAGTTAGTTGCGGTTGTAGGTCCCAATGGTGCCGGTAAATCCACCTTGTTTAAAACTATTTCAGGTGTTCTCAAACCTAGTTCTGGAAAAATTCGATTCGAAGGCATCGATATTGGAGATATTCCTGCGGCGCAACGACCTCATTTGGGCATCGCTCATGTACCAGAGGGGCGCCAAGTATTTCCTTCTTTGACGGTCATGGAAAATCTCGAGTTAGGTGCTAGTACCGAGGCAGGGCGACTGAATTGGAAAGACAACATAGAAAAAATTCTGGATTGGTTGCCTCGGTTGGCTGAGCGTCGTGAACAAATGGCCGGTACCTTGTCGGGCGGCGAACAGCAAATGTTGGCAATTGGCCGTGGACTCGCTTCCTCACCCAAGCTACTGATGTTGGACGAACCCTCTATGGGGTTGTCACCAGTCATGGCCGACTTTATTTTTGAACGATTGATTGAAATTCGACGACAAACCCAGTTGACCGTGTTGCTCGTTGAGCAGCGCGTCGCGGAAGCGCTGGAGACGGCGGATTATGGCTATGTTCTCGAGGCGGGTCGCACCGTTCTCGAGGGAACTCACGATGTTTTAAGTGCGAACGATCGGGTTCGCCAAGCCTATCTCGGTATGTAAGGTGCTGAGACGTATTTGCCGCGTTTGCGGTTAACTTCAAGGAGATGAGTGATGAAAAGTAAAGCAAGCCGTCGCGTTCTGATTAAAAAATTAGCGCTACCCGTAGCCTTGGCGATTGCCGCCATGGTGTCACCTGTATATGCCCAAGCCGTCAAAGAGGTTAAGGTTGGATTGCTGGTTCCACTTTCGGGACTCTATGCCCGTCCTGGCGCCGTTATGCGAATGGGCGCTGAGATGGCGATCGACCATATTAATTCTGCCGGTGGCGTGAAAGCTTTGGGGGGTGCCAAGTTGAAGTTGGTGGTACTTGATGCGGGCGACACCACTGAAAAAGCAAAGAACGCAGCCCAACGCATGGTCTCACAAGAACCAGATTTGGTCGCTGCAACGGGCTCTTACCTCAGTTCCTTCACTTTGGCCGCGACGGAAGTAACGGAACGTGCCAAATTGCCGATGCTGACATTGTCTTACTCCGATCTGATCACGTCGCGTGGATTTAAATATGTGTTCCAGACCTCCGCCACTGCAGCGTCTCAAGCGGAGATGGCCTTGCCCGTGATGATGAAATTAGCCGAGGCCAATGGAGTGCGTCCTAAAACCGTTGCGATCGTGACTGACAACACGGGCGCTTCCGTAGCGTCTGTAAAACCCATGCGTGAGCGACTGCTCAAAGAAATGGGACTGCAACTGGTAGTTGACGAGACCTTTACCCCGCCCCTCGCCGATGCGACGCCATTGATCCAAAAGGTGAGAACCGCTCGCCCTGACATTTTGTTTGCTTTGCCAACTGCTGTTTCTGATGCCAAGCTGATTCTTGAAAAGCTCAACGAGTTTGGATTGGGTCAAGGCAAATTGCCAACCGTGGGTTTTGGCATCGTGATGGCTGAGCCCGACATGCTGAAAACCATGGATGCAAGCCAACTCGATGGCCTGATGTTAGCGGTGGGAAGTTGGGGTTCTAAAGGCCATGAGAAGCTGATTGCTGAACTCAAGACGCGCTACAACGAACCTTGGATGACCCAAAACGCTATCTCTACCTATGCGGACATGTGGGTGATCAAAGACGCCTTGGAAAGCGCGGGCAAAGCGGACCGTGAAGCTGTGGCAGTGGCCTTGCGCAAGATGGACGGTGGTCCTTCTAAGTTTTACCCAGGTGGTCGCATCAAGTTTGATGAAAATGGCCGTCGAGTGGACGCGGGCTTGACCATCATCCAATGGCAAAAGGGCACGCCTATCACGGTGTATCCACCTGAGTTGGCTATGGCACCACCGATCTGGAATAAGAATAAGTAATGCGTACAGCGCTGATCACAGGGGCAGCAGGAGGGATGGGCAAAGCCATCTCTTCGGCTCTGATTGAACAAGGCTACCGAGTTGTCTTGGTGGACCGTGACCAAGTCGCGGTAACAGCGTTGGCCCAATCTTATGGCGACAAAGCCATCGGTTGGGTGCTTGACATCACAGATGGGGCCATGGTGGAGCAGATACCGAATGGCTTGCCAGAAGGTTTTCGTGAAATCGATGTGTTGGTCAACAACGCAGGCCACGATATTGGCGGACGCACGCGGTTTGACGTGGGTTCGGCTGACGACTGGGCCGACATTATTCAAACCAACTTGATTGGCTTGATGCGCGTAACGCGCAGTGTGCTACCAGGCATGGTCGAGCGCAAGCGAGGTGATATTGTCAACATGGGATCGATCAGCGCTTTACGCATGGTGCCTGACATGGCCCCTTACAGCGCAAGCAAAGCAGGCGTGCATATGCTCAGCGACATCATTCGCGGAGAGCTAGCACAGACACCGATTAGGGTCACCGAAATTTTGCCGGGGCTCACTCGCACCGGCATTGTGCGGACCCGCTATCGCGGAGACGTAGCCCAAGAGAAAGCGTATTTCGACCAGTTCGAGATGGCGTTGGATCCTAAAGATGTTGCACGCACAGTGATCTTTGCATTGAGTCAGCCACCCGAAGTGCAGATCGCCCAAATAGTGGTGTTGCCTGTTAACCGCTGGTAGAAGATAAAAAATATGCGAATTGCGATTGACCAAGCCCGCTTGCTACTTGAAACCGTCATGCACAAACTAGGGCATAGTCCAAATGAGTCGTCCGTTATCGCTGACCATTTGATGGACTCCGAGTTACGTGGATTACGTCAAGGTGGGTTGGCCCGGGCTATCAGTATCTCTGAGCGAGTAGCTAAACACGCCACTCCACGCACACCTATGCGTATAGAGCACGAGACCGGTGTCTCTGCCCGAATTGATGGTGGCGACAACGTCGGCTATTTGGTAGGACGCTACGCAACTGAAATTGCCTTAGAGAAGGTAAAGGCCAATGGCATTGCGATTGTGGCGGCACATAACACTTGGTATACCGGCATGTTGTCTTACTACGCTGAGATGGCGGTAGCTGCCGGCAAGGTCGTCATGATTGCGTCAAACGCAACTGCTTGGGTAGCGCCGCATGCTGCTACGGAAGGCAGATTCGGTACCAACCCGATGTGCTTTGGTTTTCCGGGAAAAGAGAATCCTGTTATCTGGGACATTGGTACGTCGATCATCATCCATGCGGATGCTATGTTGGCCAATCGTTTAGGACAACCTATTGCCGAGGGTGTTGCTTATGACAGCAAAGGCCACATGACGACTGACCCCAAGGAAGCCTTGAGCGGGGCCTTGATGGCGTGGGGTGGTGCAAAAGGTTCTGGTCTGGGCTTGGTGGTTCAGTTGCTGGGAATCATGGCAGGATCCACCGTGATTCCGCAAGACTTGTCGCGCTTTGGTTTTTTGATGGTGTTAGTAGACCCCGGTCTGTTATCACCTGGCGAAGATTTCTCCGCGAAGGTTTCGGCGTATGTTGATTGGGTCCACAGCGCAAGGCCGAGCGACCCCGATGTGCCGGTGCGCGTGCCATTCGAGCGTTCGATGCAGGATCGGGCGCGACGGATGGCGGAAGGGTTTGTAGATATTCCAGACTTGATCCACAGCAGTTTGCTGAAATTAGCTGCTTAATATTTTTATAAATCGAATGGGTATCCATCAATGAACGCAAATCCTGTAGCCATAGTCACAGGCGGTGCACGCGGTATAGGCGAAGCGGCTGTGCGCAAATTTTCTGAGCTGGGTTATGCAGTGGCCGTGCTCGATGTCAATCGCGTATTGGGCGAGGCCTTGGCCCAAGAGCTCCAAGCCCATGGCAAACCAGCCGCGTTCTACGCTTGCGATGTAGCAGACGCCGAAGCGGTAGATCAATTGGCAGCAGAAATTGAAAAAAAAATGGGTTCGGCTTCGGTCTTAGTTACCTCGGCCGCATTGATTCCCAACACAGAATCCATCATGGAAATGGACCTAGAGGCGCACGATCGGATGTGGCGCGTCAACTACTACGGGACCGTGCATGCTTGCCGTAGTTTTGGACGACAGATGATTGCTACTAAGCGAGGCGGCGCGATCGTGACACTAGGATCCATCAATAGTGTGTTGCCACTTCCGCTTCCTGCCTATAACCCCGGTAAGGCAGCAATTGCCCGCTTGACGCAATTGTTGGCATCTGAATTGGGCCGCCATAGTATTCGGGTCAATAGTGTCGCGCCTACCTACGTGATGACCCCGCAACTGCAAGCGCGGATTGATGCAGGACAAAGAGACCTTGCCAAGATGATGCAATCGCATGCTTTGAATTTTTTGCCGACGCCAGCTGATATAGCGGACGCGATGGCCTTTTTATGTTCACCAGCGGCCCGTGCCGTGACAGGAATTTTGCTTCCTGTCGACTCGGGTTGGATGGCGAGCGCAACTTATATGACCTATGCAGGTGGAGTACCTTGGGATGCATAAAAAACCAATTGGATTTGTTGGCTTGGGCAATATGGGAGGCCGTATTGCGCGGCGTTTGGTGGATGCCGGATTTGTGGTGCTTGGATCAGATGCAGTTCCGGGACGCGCTGAGGCCTGTGGGGCGCAAGCGGCCCGTTCATTGGCTGAGGTTGCCGAGCAATCGAACATTGTTTTGATGTCACTTCCTGATAGCCATGTGGTGGAGGCTGTTGTGCAAGGGAAAGAGGGACTCTTGAGGAATGCCAAAGCAGGCCAAATCTATGTTGACCTCAGTACTGCCTCGGTGAACTCCACGCAGCGTATCGCCCAAAGTTTTGCGGATATGGGCGCGTCTTATATCGATGCAGGGATTTCAGGCGGTGCTGCAGCAGCTGAAAAGGGAACCTTGACTTTGATGGTGGGCGGCAACGCGACTGTCGTTGACAGCCTGAAGGAGGTATTCGCGCCTTTCTCTACCAAAGTAGCTTATATGGGTGCTAGTGGAGCAGGGCACACCACGAAATTGCTGAATAACTTTCTCAATGCCGTGAGCTTGGCTGCCTCAGCGGAAGTGATGGTGGCGGGCAAGAAAGCGGGACTGGACTTGCATCTCTTGCTCGATGTGCTCAACAGCAGCAGTGGCGTCAACTTTGCTACCTTGAATCGTTTTCCACGCATCGTGGATGGCGATTACCTTGAGGGTGGCTTGACGGGAAAACTCATGACCAAGGACGTGGTGCTTTATGTGGATTTGATCCGTGAACTCGGTGTCGTGTCCCTGAATGCTGCCGGTCCTATGGCAAGTTTTGGACTAGGGACAGCTCTGGGTTACGGTGACTTGATTAGCAATCGCGTCGTTGACGCGATTGGCGATGTCTCTGGCGGTGTACGTTTGAAATCTTGAATAGAAAGGCGAAATAATGAAAGTTTTCCATGGCAGAACACAGGGGGCATTGTCCGAACAACGGGGTCCCACCTTTACCGGAAGCGTGTGGGCAGATCCGGTTATGCCGGCGACCGACAATGTGACGATTAACAATGTATTTTTCTCGCCAGGCGCGCGCACTTATTGGCATACCCATGATCAAGGACAGGTGCTCAATGTGACTGCAGGTAGTGGCTGGATTTGTTTAGAGGGCGAGGCTCCTCAAGAAATTCGTACCGGCGATATGGTGTGGATTGCTCCGCATGAAAGACATTGGCATGGTGCGGCGGAAGGTAGCTACATGATTCATACCGCAACCTCTATTGGAAAAACCAATTGGGCCGAAGCGGTTGCGCAGAAGGATTACCCTAACACCAAGAGTTAATAGGGCTGGCATTCTGCTGGCCGGGCTATCAAATGGGGCTAGTTCGAGTTGCTCTCTGAAGGCGGGGCCCACCTGCCATCTCTCACATGCGAATTGATCAATTCCTGAAAAATACGGGTGAGATCGCGCGCAGGTTTGGTAGAAGGGCGTTGGTTGGTGGTGGTAATCACCAACGATCGGTTGATAACAGGTTCAACAATTCGCCAGATGCGCACCCTCTTTGCAATGACTAAATCCCGCACGCTGGAATAAGAGAGCACGGTATAGCCAAGCCCGCTTTCTGCCAGAGCAATCATGGAATGCATGGCGTCTATTTCCATCTGAACATTAGCTGTGAGTCCGTTGTGATCCATCGCTTCATCTACCAAGATGCGGATACCATGCGGACGGCTAGGTAAGACCAACGGTATTTCAGCCAAACGGGCGGATTGAACAGGGCCATTACCTATTCGCGCCGGGTCTTTGGGCGAGCCAATAAGAAATAGCTCGTCACTTAGTATGGGGTCTGTCCTCAGCGTCTTGCCTTTGAGGTTAGGGGTGTCATACAAAACAGCTACATCTAGTCGTGCGGTGGTCAACCATTCGAGTACGTGGCCGCTGTAACCCTCCATCACTTTGAGTGAGACGTTGGGAAAAGCCCGACGAAATTCTTGGACTAACTCAATTGCCAAGACGGTTGCGATGGAGGAGGGCATACCAATGGTGACTTGTCCTACGGGTGAAGCGCCTAAGGCTTGAATGGCGGTTTTGGCGCTCTCAGCAGTATCTAAGATCCCGCGGGCATATTGCTCCAGTAACTTACCCCCTTCGCTCAATACGACGCCGCGGCCTGTACGGTGAAATAACTCTGTACCTAATTCCAACTCGAGTAATTTAATTTTTCTGCTCAGCATAGGTTGCGTACTCGATAGTCGAATGGCAGCGCGAGAGAAGGTACCGAGCTCGGCTACGGTCAAAAATGTTTTAAGTTGGTCTAGCTCCATAGGTCAGCTACTCATTATGCGTGAATCGTAGTTCTGGTATGTGGAAATACGCGTAGCAGGAAATTCACCAGAAGACTAAGATGATACGGAAGCAAAAAACAACGGAGATAAAACATGTTGCGCCAACTAGTCGTAGGTTTAGTGACGGGCTTGGTATTTGCGCTGGCAGGGGCGCAAACCTTTCCAAGCAAACAAATCACCATCATTGTGGGAGTCGCGCCTGGTGGAACGCTCGACGCCCTGGCGCGGCAAGTGGCCTTGGGTTTGAGCACCACGCTCAAGCAGTCGGTCATTGTTGAAAACGTTACGGGGGCCGGTGGCTTGGTCGGATTCCAGCGTTTGCTCAAAGCAGAGCCTGACGGCTACACGCTGAACTTCAGCAACCAGTCCTTGCTCATCATTCCGCACTTGTATCCCAAGGGTAATTTTGATCCACTGACAGATCTGGCGCCCCTTGGAACTGTGGCCACTGTACCGATGGTGATGGCCGTCAGCAATGCCAGTGGCATCAAGGACCTTCCTGCATTAATGGACTACTTAAAACGTAATCCGGGCAAGGCCAACTTTGGATCTGGTGGGCCTGGGACTACCGCGCATTTGGCTGAGGCTTTGTTTCTAAATATGAATAAGGTGGATGCAACCTTGGTGCAATATCGTGGAACAGGGCCCGCTTTGGTTGATTTGATGAGTGGTGTGATCGATGGAATCATTGACCAAACCGTCACCATCATGCCGTTAAATGCAGATAAAAGAATTCGTGCGATTGCCGTATCGTCACCGCAACGTCTTCCCCAGTTGCCCGATGTCCCCACGTTTGCAGAAGGTGGAATTCCGCAGTTCGACTTGCGTATATGGAATGGATTGGTGGCGCCTAAAGGCACGCCTCGTCCTGTTTTAGACAAACTCGCGGCGGCCTTGTCACAGGTTATAGATAGCCCCGAGTTCAAAGACCGCGTGGAGAAACAACTGGCTTCACAAACACCGCCTATGGCAGAGCGGGGTCCCGATGCATTTCGTAAATTGCTTGAGCAAGACAGCGAACGCATTTCAAGTTTGATCAAGGCCATCGGCATTAAGCCTGCTAACTAATTC
>Ga0214921_10005940_pt1 | contig 16976 bp, 14 predicted proteins | sample LL1505_MetaG_FD_177992 | JGI IMG/M metagenome (GOLD analysis project Ga0214921, IMG submission 177992) | Freshwater microbial communities from Lake Lanier, Atlanta, Georgia, United States - LL-1505 | ecosystem: Environmental > Aquatic > Freshwater > Lake | place: USA: Georgia | collected...
ACACGGTACTTGCCATGACAAATCCAGTTTTAAGCCAGTCTGCACGTAAGAAAAACGTTGCCAATATGCTGGCTACGCTGCGAATTGAAAAGCTCAGCCCGAGCGAAAGTCTCAAGCCCTCTTTGCAGGCCTATGTAGACGGCCAAAAAACGACTACTGATTTGCTCAACGAAGTCAAGGCCAAATATGTCGCGATACGACGCGGATGATGTCTACTGCATCCCGGGCACTGCCGTTTTAAAGAACAAGGCGGGGATAACTGATCAAAATTTGCTGGATGAGTACGAGGGAGACTTCACTGCCATTCGGCTCCTTGAACTTACACAAAACCCAATCCAAGGTTCCTTTGACTTAGCACATCTTTGCAAAATTCATTCGTATCTATTTCAAGACGTTTACGAATGGGCCGGTGAAGTGAGAAGCGTTGACATCATCAGAGGCGACAGTCGTTTTTGCAATGTTCGCCAAATCCAGTCCTACTCACACACCATTTTTAGTGCACTTGCAGCTGAGCAATACTTAGTCAACTTAGAGCCTGCAGTTTTTGCCTACCGGTTGGCCCACTATTTGTCTGAGGTCAATGCCATCCACCCGTTCCGTGAAGGTAATGGGCGAGTACAACGACTTTTCGTTTCGCAATTAGCAGAGCATGCAGGCTACTCCTTGGATTACTCCGCTCTGGATCAAGCTGAGCTTTACCCGGTGATGCAGGCTGCATTCCTTGGCAATGAGCGGCCGCTTGCGGAATTGATTCTAAAAATCATCGCCTGACCTCTGTAAACCAACTGCTTTGATAACGCAGCTTGCATGAGGCCCCAATGCCACGCGCTAAAACACCCTACAGCGCGTTAAATTACCCGCCCGAATACTTTGGGTGCTGGCAGCCCCGATCAGCGCTTGTAGGGCTTGCTATGCAGTCTGCGTGGGTTATCCACAGAACGAGCGAGTTATCCACAAAAAACCTATGAAAATTCAGCTTTCTAATGATTTCGCCATTTGAGCTTTGAAATTGTTGAGGATTTTTTCAGCGAAAAAGTTATCCACAGCCAGTTCATTTCGCCCTGCCCTAGCTCGGTAACCCGCCAAAGTGAGCGGGCTCAGGTTGCCCAGATAAATATGTGAAAACACAATGCAATTAACGCAAACACATGATTTAGGAGAACTTGAATGGCACAGGCAAAAACACTCACAAAAGAAGAACTGACACGGGTACTGGAATACATCAGCACACGCCGCTTCGCGCCGCGCAACAGAGCAATGATGCTGCTCACGCACCTTGCAGGCTTGAGGATTGGCGAAGTGGCTTGCTTGCGCTGGAGCGATGTGATGAACCAGGACGGCACAGTGAAGAATGAGATCCGCTTGCTGCCCGACATGACCAAGGGCCGGCACCCACGCACTGTTTTCGTCAACATCCGGCTGCGGGAGGAATTGGCAGCGTATGCAGCACAGGCCCGGTGCGTGGATCGCAGCTACCCATTCTTTGCCAGCCAAAAAAGCATCAAATCTGGTTTCGGCGCAAACAGCTTGGCTCAGGCCTTTGCCCTGCTGTACGCGGGCGCAGGTGTTGAGGGTGCCAGCAGTCACAGCGGACGCAGGACGTTTTTAACAACACTGGCCAACAAAGGCACTGCCATTCACATTCTGAAAACGCTAGCCGGGCACCGCTCAATTAGCACCACCGCCGCTTACCTGTACAGCAGCCCCAGCCAGTTGAAGGCAGCTGTGGAGTTGGTTTGATCATCACTTGAGGAGGGGCTGCACAACCATCGCGAAATCGGAGGTTGATGCTTAAGAATTCATATGATGAAACTGGCAGTGAATTCTTCGCCAATTTTCTCGTCTTTCTCAACTTTAGAAGACTGGCAGATCGAGCTTCGAAAATGTCCAACCGAGCTCTGATACGATCGAAACGTTGTTGGTGAATCTCCACACGAAATGACGAGGCGCAATTAAGACCATACAACAGTGCTAAAAGTTGACATGCTCCTCCCCCATGAGCAATGAAGAGACAAGTCTAAACATGTATGACAAAAGCTAGTTAAACCATCTTCTATGGCACAAATCAAAACAAAAAAATATCAAGAAGAAAATCAAATTCGCAATTCAGAAAGAATTCGCGATCTTGCTGAAGTTTTTACTGCAGAAAAAGAAGTCTCAGCAATGCTTGACTTACTTGATGCAGTGGCTGGAAAGATTGACTCACGATTTCTTGAACCATCCTGTGGTAATGGGAATTTTTTAGTTTCAATTCTAGATAGAAAATTAGAAAATGTATCGTCTAGATTTAAAAATCAAATTGAATATGAATTCTTAATAATACTTGCTACGGCATCAATCTATGGTGTTGACATAGATCTACAAAATGTTAAGGAGGCTCGCTATCGTATGAAAGAAAAAATTATTGACCACTACTCTAATTTTTTAAATACAAGAACCCGAAGTGAACATTTTGACAAAGTAATTGATTTAGTTCTTAAGTACAACATAATTAAAGGCGACATGATTAATGGTGTAAATAAAATTAAGTTCATAGAATACACATCGCCAAAGCCGAACAAAATACAAAGGCGGATATTTAGATTGGTAGATTTATTAGCTGCAAGCCAGGGCAGTCTTTGGGCAGACTTACCTACACCTCTCGAAGAATTCGCAACAATAAATTACTGGGAACTAACAGATGTCAGTGAGTAACCTATTTCAAATTCACAAACCAGACATTCTTGATTGCATATCGCATTTATCGTCTGACGAAGTCTTTACGCCGCCAGCTATTGTTAATGAAATGCTAGATGCACTTCCCAAACATTTGTGGATGAATCCAAACTTAAAATTTTTAGACCCATCATGTAAATCAGGGGTCTTTCTGCGCGAAATAGCAAAACGTCTCATGGTTGGTCTATCAAATGAAATTACAGATGAAAAAGCAAGAAGAACGCACATATATAGAAATATGTTGTACGGCATAGCAATAACAAATTTAACCTCCTTAGTAAGTCGACGAACTCTTTACTATACAAAAGACCCTGCAAATCACGACTCTGTTGTCGCATTCGACAACTCCTATGGAAATATTTTTTATAGCCGCGGCAAACATGTTTATGAAAAAGGCAAATGCAAATACTGCAAGTTACCAGAAAATTCACTTGATCGTGGTGAACATCTTGAGAACTATGCTTACTGGTTTATTCATGATATTTCAAGTGAGGTATTTAACGTGAAATTTGATGTAATTATTGGCAACCCTCCTTATCAACTTCAAGACGCTGGCGAAAGTACGGGCGCATCACCGATTTATCAACTCTTTGTAGCGCAAGCAAAAAAATTGCAGCCCAAATACATTTCCATGATTATTCCTTCAAGATGGTTCGCAGGAGGGAAAGGTCTTGATGACTTCAGAAGAGAAATGCTTGAGGATAAACGCATTAGTCATTTAGTAGATTATCATGATGCTGCCGATTGTTTTCCAGGTGTTGAAATCAAAGGCGGTGTTTGCTATTTTTTATGGAATGCAAATCACAATGGACCTTGCCAGATCACACCTGTTTTTTCCGGAAAGCAACTAGAACCTGCATTTAGGAATTTAGATGAGTTTGATGTCCTTATTCGGCATCATGAGCAAGCAGCTGTACTTAGAAAAATTTTAGATAAAAAAGAGGAATCACTCGAATCAACAATTTCAACACAAAAACCTTTTGGGCTCCGAACGAACTTTACGGATTTCAAAGAAAAAGAATTTAAAGGAAGCATTCTCTTGTATGCAAGAGATGCTAAAGGCTGGATTAATCGTAATTTAATAACGCAGAATACACAGTGGATTGACAAATGGAAAGTTATAATTAGTCGCTCCTTCAATGGAGGATATAAATTTCCACATCAAATTATAAACAGACCTATTGTGGCTGGTCCTGGAAGTGTATGTACTGAAACTTATATAATTTTAGGCGTATTTGATGAAGAAAATTCTGCAAATAACTTAGCAACTTATGCCCGTACTAAATTTTTTAGATTTGCAGTTTCTTTCAGAAAAGTATCGCAGGATAATCCTAAAGACCGATTTAAATATGTACCGAAGTTAGACTTCACCAAGAAGTGGACAGACAAACTTTTATTTAAAAGGTATGACATCAACTTGGAAGAGCAAAATTTTATTGATACTTTAGTAAGAGAGATTGACGATGAAAAATGAACTTTCACCATCTCAAAAGCACCCACAAATTTATATTTTTACAACGCCGAATTACAAAGAAACAATTTGGGAAGGCGAAAAAAAAGGCAAAGGCTTGTTAAAAATTGGTTATACGGAGCAGTTGAATGTTATAGATCGTATTAGCCAACAATTTCCAACTAAAACTCCAGAAATTACCCCATATGAATTAATATTCAAAACAACAGCAGTTGATGAGTCTGGGGTCATTTTTAAAGATTTTGCAATACACAAAAGACTTAAAGAACAAGGTTTTCGACAAGTTAATGGGGAGTGGTTTGAATGCGTAAAAGAAGACGTAATCAGTGCAATACACGAAATTAAAACTGGAAAGAAATTTAGCGCTAAACGACTTCAAAATTTTGGATGTCGTCCAGAACAATTAAGCGCTATTGAATCAACAAAATCATATTTTCTAAAATACCCAGGAAAAGTTAATAATCCCTCTCATTTTCTATGGAATGCCAAAATGCGATTTGGCAAGACTTTCACCTCATACCAACTTGCTAAAGAAATGGATTGGAAAAGAGTACTTGTACTAACCTATAAACCTGCTGCAGTTAGCCAGTGGCGAGAGGATCTTGAGTCTCACCTTGATTTTGAAAATTGGAAGTTCTTCTCACCTGGCGAACAATATGACCCCAAAGAACAGTGCTCGCATCATGTCTTTTTCGCTTCATTTCAGGACATTCTTGGTAAAGCAATCGATAAGAAAAGCACTAAAGAAAAATTCAAACACGTTTTTGAAACTGAATGGGATATTGCATTTATAGATGAGTATCATTTTGGCGCTTGGAGAGATGCAGCTAAAGAGCTTTATGACAGCGATCCGGATAAAACTATTGACCCTTCACTGGGATTGATTTCTGAATCAGCTCTTCCACTTAAAGTCTCACATCTTGTATATCTTTCAGGAACACCTTTTCGAGCACTTGCCAACGGTGAATTTACGGAAGATCAAATTTTTAACTGGACATATTCAGACGAACAAAGTGCAAAAGCAGCTTTTGGTGACTTAGTTGGGAATCCCTATTCAGATTTACCCAAAATGGTTCTGATGACTTATCACCTTCCAGAAAAATTGCGTGAAATAGCTCTCGAAAGTGAAACAAATGAATTCGATCTTAATGAATTTTTTAGGGCTAAAAAAACTGAATCATCAGCTAACACAAAAGACAAATATCAATTTATACATGAAGATCAAGTGAACCAATGGTTGGGCTTGTTGAGAGGACAACTCACACCTGGAATAAACGCAGCTAGTTTTTCAGAATCCGATACACAAGCTTGGCCATATAAGTCCGCAGCACTTCAAACTTATTTAACACATACCTTTTGGTTTATGCCTTCGGTTGCTAGCTGTCATGCAATGGCAGAATTACTAAGCAAAAAAGGGAGCTTTTATTCTTCCTACAAAATAGTAGTTGCTGCTGGAAACGAAGCAGGCATGGGAGAGAAAGCACTTGAGCCAGTCAAAGAAGCAATTGGACCAAATCCCTTAATATCCAATTCAATAACTTTGTCATGCGGAAAATTATCGATGGGAGTGTCAGTCCCTGCTTGGTCTGGTATATTCATTCTCAGAAATACGACAAGTCCCGAGACTTATTTTCAAGCTGCATTTAGGGTTCAAACGCCTTGGTCATACATATCAGAAATTGGCGAACCAGAAAAAGTAGTTATCAAGCCAATCTGTTATGTTTTTGATTTTGCTCCTTCAAGAGCTTTGAGACTTATTTCGGATTACACCTCGAGACTTGATTTGAAAAGTACAAGCAGCGTAACCGAGAAAGTTGAGGAATTCTTAAAATTTCTGCCTGTACTTTGTTACGACGGTTCAAACATGCAAGAATTAAATGCTACAGAACTCCTCGATGTAGCAACCGTAGGTACAGCTTCGTCTATGTTGGCTCGTCGCTGGCAAAGTGATTATTTGGTTAACTTAGATACATTTACTATACAAAGGCTTCTGGATCGGCCAGATTTAATCGCAGCACTCAGTAAAATTGAAGGATTTAGAAATCTTTCTAACTTAAAATCGCGTTTAGTAAAAATGATAAACCATGAAGCTGCAATAAATAAAGTAAAAAAAGAAAATGGAAAAATCACTCCGGAACTAACAAACGAACAAAAGGAAGTTCGTCAATTTAGAAAAGATATCCAGCGCGATCTCAAAAAATTTATTACACGAATCCCTGTCTTCATGTACTTAACAGACTACAGAGAAGAGCGCTTAATCGATGTAATTCGATGTATCGAACCTGATCTATTTACAACTGTAACAGGACTCGATATATCTGATTTTGAAAAATTAAATGAAGTCGGCATTTTTAACAGTGCGCTTATGAATCAAGCCGTTTTTGCATTTAAACGATTTGAAGAAGCAAGCCTAAGCTACGCTGGCGGATCTAACTTGTCTAATTATGCAGGGGGATTTGATACAGTAGTAAAGCGCGAGGATCTTAAAAGAATGACGGATAACTAAACTAAATTATCATTTTTTGATAAAACATAAATCACATTTAGCTTCATCACAGGTGCTCAATCGATTTATTGGTATTGTTACAGGACAAATCTTACCCTTCCCAGTATTCTCTTGATGTGAAAAACGATGATGCTCTAAAAAATTTACATCTGCATTATCGTTACTTATCCCATCCCATGCAGAGTAAACGATTCTTGCACTATCGGGGACCCATGGTCTTCTATCTTCACTGTCTCGGTCTATTGTAAAGTTAACTACATACAGTTTATCATCTAGTTTACCCACATTAGGATGTCTGGTATATACAACGCAACTAACATTGTCTTTAGAGCGTTCTTTGACAAGTCTTGCAAAAGTATTTGCGAAATCTGGAAATTCTGCAATTTCACCAACATGGGAGAATCTTATTCTTGCATCTCTTAAGAAATCAGACTTGTGTTGATCTCTAGCTGCCTCTTTAATTGCCTTATCTACTTGCAGAGTTAAAAGTCTTTCAATTATTGAACGATTATTAATTGAACCATTCTCAAATTCTTTAGCGATCAAACCATTAATTGCGCCCTTAATGACTGCATATCTGCCTGCATCCATTCCATCATGAGCATAACAACTCCAACTGCAATTTTTCGTAGGTACACAAGAGCTTAACGGCAACCTGAGACTCAATCCTTGTTTGATACTTGAGCTAAAAATATTAGAAACAAATAAATCAGGAAAGTTTATAGAGCCAGACTTCAAAGAGAGCTTCAATGCTTTCTCAATGCTTTTTTCAATAGTCACTCTAACTTTAAATATTATTTTTTTTGCTTTTAGGGATAATTCAGGATATTTTAAATCTGCTCGCGAAAGTATTGCTAAATTCCAATAGTTAGTAAGCATTTCATATGTTCTTTCGTGAAGAACACTAACGACGGGCTTATCAATTAATCCAATTTCAAAAGTCTTTAAATTACGCCCCCAATTTAGGAGGGCAATCTTTGAGTCTTCCGTTGGTTCAGCGAAATATGATTTCATGATTCAATTGCTTGTTTGATTGTTTCACATAATTGTCGCCCAAGATTACAAGGTACTGCGTTACCAATCATTCGGTATTTTTCAAGCATTGTTCCACTAAATTTGAAGTCATCTGGAAAAGTTTGAATTCGCGCATACTCTCTTACTGTAAGACGCCTTTGTATAACTGGGGATGTGTATAAACCAGATATATCAGTAAAGTTTTCACGTTCAACATTTTCGAATATCCAAGCTCCAGAGATATTACTGTAAGTAACATCTGGAGCAAGAATTGTTGAAAAATTCGGCCTTATCGAGGCCAGAACTGAGCGTGCTGGTAGGTCAATGCGGGGTTTCCTGAAATACCATGTCCAACCTTTCGGTCCCCTAACCCTTCCAGCGTAAGGCTTTGGAAGATGGCTGTCTGGTATATCTTTAAGTGACCCACCATTGGGTATGTGCGCTGCTATAAATTCATCGCTAGTTGAAAGCCTTATATAAGCATGATCAAGTCCGCCTGGGCCATGTTTATCCTCCGCAGCAGTGGGCGGGCCTAGGTCTTGAATTGCTTCTTTGAGTGTAATCATCGAAGAAAATTTTCTCGTGTAATTAAAGACCTCGATATCAGTTGGAGTTGGCCATAAAATTTTATTAGCGTACTTCTTATGTATACCAATTACAAAAAGTCTATTGCGAAATTGAGGTACCCCATAGTATTGACTAATCAATTTTTTGTGCTCAATTATAAATTTACCAGGAAATGTTTTCTCAACTTCTTGCAAAAAATTGGATAACTCACTTTCAAAACCGGGCACATTTTCTAATAAAAAAGATTTTGCATTTGATTTTTTCAGTACTTGTAAATAAGCACCCCACAATTTATTTCGCGGATCATCAGAGCGCTTTGGACCTGCACTTGAAAAGCCTTGACAAGGAGGCCCGCCGATTAACAGATCAATATTAGTAGGGATTGCTATTGAAGAATTATTTGTTAAATCAGCTACGATAGCATCACTAGAAATATTCCTTTTATATGTTTCGATAGCTATTGCATCATGATCAATTGCTAAGACAGTTTCAATTCCTGCTTGTCTTGCACCTAGATCAAGTCCTCCACAACCTGAAAATAAACTCAAAGCACGCAAAATTTGACCTCTTTTATTAGATTTAAGTTGAATACACCGCTATGAATGATAGAAGTGGATCGTTTTATTCGAAAAAAAAATTTCCTAAAGTTAGGTGAACTTCGGCAGTTTAAGAAGATGCAAAATCGTCCGAAGCGGCAGGCGTCAGCTTGGTTAGTTCTGGCAGACGTGCTATGCAACTCGGTGCGCACCATTAGATTTAATTCTATGCACAATTTACCTGATTTGAAGGTTAGCGTATGGGGCGCTTTTCGCACTTGATCGTCAAGACTAGAGATTAGACACTTGTTGTTCTAGCAGTCGACGCAGGCTGTGGTTAAGTTCCACATTTAAGACACTCTAACATAGACGTGCTTATTAGCAAGCTCGAACTTTTTTTCTTTCACCATCACCGCTTCACAGAGACTTTGTAGTGGCGTGCAGCGTCTAACCTTGCTTGGTTTGCGACTCACTTTTTAGAACTATACAATTAAAATTGTATGACTACTTTTTTCTATTTATAGATCATGGTTTTTTGTGTCTTAAGCATCACCAAAAGTTGTAACGTTGTGAAAGTCATTCTTTATAGATTTTTTACTATCCTTTATCACAAAGGTAAATTCGATGCAAAAGACTAATGATTTCTTCCTTTTTTCGGCGAGTGATTTAGTTAACTTTTTAGAATGCAAAAACCTTACTCATCTCGATCTAAACAACTTTGATGAAAAACTACAAAAAGCAGCTGACTAAAACCCCACTACAAGCGATTCGCTAAAGCTCCCGCTGCGCGCTCACTCAACACTACTTCCACTCGCATCTGTCCACGGGTCATACCAACGAAAAGTTTACGTACTTCTACTGATGTTATTTCCTCAAAGTCTACCTCGCAAAGCACCACAGCAGGAGCGCTTTGACCTTTGAAGCGGTAAACACTTTCTACCAACAAGTCGCCCTTACGCCACAAGGCATTGCCAGCTTTGTCGTATTCCCCGCTGGTGCGCCGGGTTGTGTACCCGCCTAAGTTTGGCAATTTAAGTACCTCCGCATTCTTGACGCCCCTGAAACTAAGCACGGCTACTTGGCTTGGTGTATATCCGTCAGCCCACAGTTGTTTGAGACATTGGTCCAACACAGTGTCACGGTTGATCTGCCCTGGTACCCAGGTATGAAACCCCGGCGTTTGACCTGAGTGCGGGCTACACGCATGGATGGGTACATCAGCCAACTGCAACTGATTGATGGCCTTGACCACTTGAATAGGGCTTCGATAGTTATCCATGCAGCGCAAATGCACTGCGCCGGGCAATTCAAATGGGGCCCTGTCATATAACTGTTGGTGTGGATCGCCAAGAACGTATAAGCGACCATCAGGCTTCAACTGTGCGGCCAGGGCTTGCACCCAAGAGGGGTCAAAGTCTTGAGACTCGTCAATGACCAGTAGGTCATAAATTGGTGGCTGGTCGTGAGAAGCTGCAATGTAGCTATCAACCATCTCGAAAAAGACGTTAGCTTGAGAAAAATCCAGCACCTTGCCTTGACTCTCAGAATGGTCTCGGCATATTTGATGAAAGGTCGACACCTCTGCCCGGCTGGGTACCAGATCTTGCAGGTGATCGGCCAAGGGCCGGTTAAAACACACATAACGAGCGCGTTGGTTTTGAAGGCAGGCATCACGCAACAAGGTCAGGGCCAATTGGGTTTTACCAGAACCAGCTGTGGCCTCCACCACATAGACCTGGTTGTCTTGGGAAATGCGTGGCACCCAAGTGGCGAGACCGCTAGAGAGTTGTGTGCTGAGTCGTTGAATTTGTCCAATGTGCGCATCCACATTGGGGGCAACACCAAAGCGGTTACTCAAAAAGTCAATCAATCGCTCTCTGTCTGGTGGGCCAAGTGATGTCGGTGATAACGCTTCTTGGACCAAGCTGCAAAACCGAGCCATTTGAGTCGCGTCGATGATGCGCTCTCGGGGATAAGCCAAAGTCCCCTCAACAATGGCATGGTCTGGCAAAACCAACAGGGTGTCCACATAAACATCTGCCAAGCCTGCGGCGGCCAAACGGCTTCTCAGCGCTCCGTATTGCCTTCGAACCTGGTGCCCCACATCCTTGGGGCCATCTCGGCCGTAGCTTTTGAGCAATTGGCCTTCTTGTGAAAACAGCTCGCCAGCTTTGACCTCAAGAATCAACAAATGTCCTAAGGGAGAAACAATGGTCAGGTCCAACTCGCCAAATTGCTGGAACGCCCCATGCATGGCCGACCAAGTCAGCCCGTGGAAAACATCAAAGCTGTCTGGTAATCCATCGCGCAGCAACCACAGCAAATCACGCTCACGGTAGTCGCCCCCGGTCATGGGGCCTTGATCGGGCAAGTGGGGGTGAAGACGGGCCATGATCAATTATGTATACAAAATTGACGTAGATTTATCCCGCTACCAATTTACCTGCTACGGCAAGTTCTTCAAAGCTTGGTCCAAACAGTCTCGCAAAGCTTGGAGTTCGGGCTTTGAAAGGCAAGCCTGGAACTTGACCTGCGCTTCTGGCCGGTTGGCGGTAGGCACAAAGCTGATGAAAGACAGCTGTGACCCAAAAGGGGTGTGCTGCACTTGGGCTGAAAGCTCATAAGCCGGACTAGTGTGAAAGACGCTTTGCATCTCTATCTCCTGTTTAGCCGCATTCGACGGTGTGTCGGGGGCGGCAAGATGGAACAAATCCCCCCGGCCTTTTAAGTCGGCCAGACCAAAACTCATCGCAACAAAACCAACTCTGGCACCGCGTTCTCCCCCACCCAGACGATCGCGTCTTGGCCATAGAAGCGACCAATCTTCATAGCCTCGCTGAGGCCAAGGCTCAAGGCAAAGCAGCTTTTTTCTGCCGGCCAATCGGTGCCTGCTTCACTGCCCTCGCCTTCGAAGCACTTCAAGCCTTGGGATTCGATGTGTGTCAACAGTTGTTGATGGGCTTGCTCGTTTTCAGCAGTTGAGCGCTGCGCGCCTTGGGGGTTGTAGGCTGTGATGAATGCGCCGCAGGTCACGCCGTGCGTGGCCAACAGTTGCGCCACTTGCGCTGAGCGCAGGCCGGGCTGCAAAACAATGGCTTGCCCAGTGAAACCGATCCGGTAATCCGATGCCCTGTAAGCACGGATCTTGTCTGCAGCAATTTGCGTTTCGACCATAAAAAAACCCTCCAGAGTGTGGAGGGTCGACGCTTTCCGGTTGGTTGCCTCTGATTACAGCGGCCACATCTGCTTTCGCGATCCACCTTGCCCGGAGGCAGGTTGGCAAGGGCGTCGACCCTTTTCTTGATGAACGTAGTAACTCTAACAGAACGAATACAACTTTGGCAAATTATTTTTATGGCCATCCGCTTCATCACCACTCTAGCCCTTTTCTTGGTTATAAAGAGGGTATGACCAAACCCCGGTACCTCACAAAATCGCGCTTTAAGCTGGCCGTGCAATGCCCGACCAAGCTGTTCTACACCGGCAAAAAAGACACCTACCGCGACACCATGCAAGAGGACAGCTTCTTGGCCATGCTGGCGGAGGGCGGCTACCAGGTAGGTGAATTGGCCAAGCTGTATTACCCACAAGGGGTAGAAGTCGAACACACTGAACATGCCGCAGCGCTGGCTCAAACGGCTGAGTTATTGCTGCAAGATGAGATGGTGATTTTTGAGGCGGCAGTGCTTTGGGAGCAACTGTTCATCCGCATTGATGTGCTGGTCAAGCGGGGAAACAGCTTGGAGCTCATTGAAGTAAAGGCCAAGTCATACAACTCCGAAGCGCCTGAATTGGTGGGGGCGCGAGGAAAGATCTCCGCCCAAATCCCATAATCACGTGAAACGCTTTAGCAATGGTGCAAGAACTTTTTCTCCCATCCATTCAATATGATTAGTTGAAGCAACACCCTCTGATTTCATAGCATCAACATCAAAGCCCCAATCAAATTTCAAACCCTGATGCATACCTAACAGATACCTTGGGTGCCTATCAATCGAGTATTTAGGATCAAGCAAATCATATTCAAAAAAATTATCTGGTACGCAACATCTGCTACTGATTTCCATTAAATCTAAGGCAAACGTTGTTTCATCATAATCATCAATAAGAGCTTCCTTTTGCGAAATAAAAAGTTTAAAAACTTCAACTCTTTTCCACTTCAAAGCCTCAGTAACCAGTGCACTCAGCGAGTCTGCGTGCCTTTTAGAAAATTTGATCCTGTTACCATCTTTGTTGTCTCGGTAGCGAAACTTAAAGTACGGATCAATTAAAACAACTTTAGGTGAAGTCTGCATTAAGGGTCTTGCAACTTTAGCGTACGCAATAGGACTTCTTTCAATGTGAGCTCCACTGGCATCTGGAAATCCTTCCGGACTCATTAGTGCTTCATTTAATGAGGTGCCAATAGCAGCACATCCTTTTGAACCAATAATTTTTACAACTTCATCTTTAATTAATAATGAATTTTCAAGCCAACTCAATTTTTCTTTGTAATTACCTTTGGTGTGAATAGGGACAATGCTATGTTTGGCTCCATCAATCCATCGTTGTACAAGTCGATGCTGCTCCATTGTAGAGAGTGTCTTCGCATGATCGTGAAACCGAGATATCCAATCAAATGGAAATTTACTAATAAATCTTCCTTCGCCAATTCCGAACAATCGCATCAGTTGAGTGAATTCTTCAATAGTTGATGGAGCTGAAGGATCTATACCATAAATGTCATTCATCGAAAAGATCCTTTCTTCTCTCATCAAAGAAACCATTGGGCCAATAGTCAAGAAAATCTCCCTCTTTACTCACTCGGATTCTCTTTACTTTGGTTCCACCATTGATTGAAGGATCGAAATAAAGAACGCATAACTGATCAGGCTGTATTGACAGAGTTGGTGATTTTATTTTCCGGTTCGAAGTCTCTCTAACTCGTCTTAGAGTACGCAATAAAACATGCTCGCTGTGAGATTCGATAATTATTTTTGAGCCCCGGTTACAGCTTTCGATAAAAATATCTGCGAGCGCTCCTTGTAATGCAGGATGCAAATGAAGTTCAGGCTGCTCCACAACCGTAAGATATTTAGAGTTTACGCCAATGAGTATGGGGAGTATGTAGCCTAGACCGCTTCCCACATCATCGAAATCAAAAGCATTGCCAGCAGAATCAATTAACATTAAATTAACAATATAAGGACCAGTCAATTCATACGAGGTTCTTTCTTTTTTATTAAGCAGCAATTTGGGATCAATTAGAAGTTTGACTTTCGCCTCTATTTGATATGATCGCTCTAAAAATAAGTGGTCTCTAAGTGCTTCGTTAACGCGGTCTGAAACTTCAGTTGATCCATGGCGAAGATGAAATGCAAAATAATCTTTATATTCCACACCAATAGATTGATCAGATGCCAACTTTGTTAAATATCGATTCAGAGCAGATTTGGCCAAATTTTCAAAAATCGACAAGCCTTTTAAATTAATTCCATAAGTTTCGCTATTCTCATTTTTATGTATATTTGGATTCATGAAAAAAGTTAAATCTTCACTTGTCGGTATTTTTCTTGACCCCGAAATTTTTTCAAATACAAGTCCATCGCCAATAATTTTTGATAAAAATATAATCAATTCATTATAAATACGCCCAAATCTATAAAATGCTTCAATTGTTGAATCCCAATCAACTTCAGCTCTAGCATCCTCTGGTAAGTCGTTAATAGCCTCGTCTATATAAAAATGAAAATTTTCATCCAGTGAGATTGTTCTGTCTGGGAGGCAATAAATATGATTATTGTAAGAGAGCCACCCGTCGTTGAGTCGAAAAAAACCATCAGGCTTACCTACTTGCTCTAAGATATCTTTAATTCCGGGTATTCTATTTTGATGATAGTTGTTGTTATTTAAAAGCCAAGGGTGATTTAAATTAATTCCGAACCCATTAGAGCACTGAAGAATCGGACAACCATTTACAGATAAAAAAATCTCCTCAATACAAACTGGGCTAGATCGAATCTCTGCGCGAAATTTTGTTCGATCGAGATCATTTTCCAGTTCGTTGGTGTTGATAATTTCACCTATAACGTATCGACCATTAATGTAATCTTCTTGATTTAGTCTTTCCGAAAGATATTGATTTTCTATTGAAACCGTTGCTACTAAGCGTGTTAGGCCTTTATTAAAAAAATTGTCATTCTCACGTCGTATACCTCTTCTAAGCTTTTCAGGGATTCCATCAAAAAATGGACTTGATGCTCTGCTGTCTGAGCTATTGTTGCTCCATATATTGAGCAGTATTTCTAACGCATCAATTAATGCACTTTTACCAGCCGAATTGGGCCCATAAATAAATGTTATTTCCCCTATGGGAATTTCTTGGTATTCGTAAAAAGTTTGAAAATCTTGTAGCCCAACTGAATCAAGACAGACGTGCTGCTTGTTTTTTTCTTGCTCATTCATGGTTTGCTCTTTGCGACTGTTAATTTTTTGCTATTTTGATCTGACCCTGACACGGTTTCCTTGTCGTTCAAAAGCAGCATTTTCAGGCTTTTTGGTGTTCGACATGCCACATATATCGCCACTTGGTTCTTGGATTGGTCACAGAAGAGGACTGCATTAGCCAAGAACGTAGCCTCATTATCGAAAAAACACCTGCTGCCGCATATCCCTGGAAAGCACTTGAACAAAGCGCTCCCAATGGCGATCGTCTTGGGCGTTGCAGGTGGGTGACTTGCGCTGGGTTTGCAACTCCCGGGTGATGGTGAGCCGCTTTCCCTTGAGCACATAGGTGGATTCGTAGGCAATCGGCCCCAGGCTGAACCGCACGCCTTTGGGGATGCGCTGTATCTTGGCCCCCGGCAAAAACGCCAACTCGATGTGCTCCTGATGCCGGTATGAGCCGCAAACGGCTGGGAAGCGCCGCTCAAGGGGCGGCTTAAACCCCACCATGTCTTTGAACTTGCCTGGGGCCACGCCGGTGGGGATGCCCATGGCGCTGGGGCCGGGGACGTTGACCACGGGGTCTAGCTCAAATTCGGCTTCCACCAGAAACGGCTGATCAAAGTCGGTGGCATCACTGGGCAGGATGCGCCCGGTGCCTGACTCTTGAAATCGGTCGAGCATGCGATTGATCACGCCCCGGGGGTCGCGATTGATGTTGCCAAACTGGCGGCTGCGGGCTGCCACCTCGTGCTGTCCGCGCATCTCTGCGCTGCTGCTGCCTTGGATGCTGCCATCGGCGCGCATGCGCATGCGCACGCGGGTTTGGGTGTAGTCGTTGCTGGGGTGGTCTGCTGGGGTGTGCATCACCTGGCCAGTGGCCGTGATGACCACGGGCTTGTTCATGTCAGAGCTTGGCAGCGTGCCCATGGGGGCGAACTGCGTGGTGCTGTCCAAAAACAGGTTCATGGACGGGATATAGGTGATCACATGGTCAAACACATTGGATGTGGGCAATTGGGGCAACAAATAAGCCCGCTCGGAGTTGATCAAGGCGGGGGAGCTTTCAATGCCCACTACCCGCAACATGCTTTCTAAGAGCACCACATGGTCTTTGCAGTCGCCATAACGGTTGCTCAAAATGCTGGCTGCATCGTGGGGCACCACCCCACCCGCGCCCAGGTAGATGCCTACATAGCGGATGTTTTGCGCAACCCAGTGGTACAGGCGCTTGACCTTCTCGCGCTCGGTGGTCGCACCTTTTGTCAAGTCTTGGGACAGGGCAATGATGTCGGGCGTGGCCACGGTTTGCGGCTTGGCGCGCTCTTGGTACGAGCGCCCCACGTCTGCATAACTCTTAAACGTGCTGGCAGAAAAGTGCGGGGCAAAGTCTGACAAATCAACGCGCCACTCCTCGCCCGGGTGAGCGGTGTCTTGTGAGAACGTATAAAGGTAGCGCACCGTGTTTGGTTTGTCGGTTGGCAAAGCATTCACCCGGCCCCCTTGCATGCCCTTGGCGCTCACGCCAATTTCAATGGCCGCATCGTGGCTCAGGTGGGCCTCAAACAAGGCGTACCTGCGGTGCGGGTTGAAGTACTCTGACCAGTCAAAGTGGCCGGTGAAGGTGGGGGTGTGTTGCTCAGAGCGCACCTTGTAGTGGATGAGGCTGCCCACCGCCACCTTCGGAAAAATGATCACCTTGTCTTTGGCGTCGCTGTAGATGCTGCCGCCATCTTCATCAGAG
>Ga0214921_10005941_pt1 | contig 16973 bp, 13 predicted proteins | sample LL1505_MetaG_FD_177992 | JGI IMG/M metagenome (GOLD analysis project Ga0214921, IMG submission 177992) | Freshwater microbial communities from Lake Lanier, Atlanta, Georgia, United States - LL-1505 | ecosystem: Environmental > Aquatic > Freshwater > Lake | place: USA: Georgia | collected...
GGCAGAAATGATTGCAGGCATGGCTTCTTCAAGCGCGATTCGCCAATCTCTCATCGGTTTAATACTCGTTTTTGCACAGGCATCGTGACTTAATACCGAGTACGCAGGTCGTTTTGCTGGTCTTGGGTACTCACTCGAAGAAACAGGAACAACGCGATTTGCATCTGCCCCCGCTAATTTAAATATCTCCTGTGCGAATTCGAACCATGTTGCTTCTCCAGAATTGGTTCCGTGATAAGTACCGGCGGGTGAACTAGATAAACCCAACTCGACAAGCTGCTTTGCAAGATCTACGGCAGAGGTCGGTTGGCCCGTCTGGTCATTTACAACTCGAACTTCACCTTCACCATTGATCGCAAGCCGAGTCATAGTCTTAGCAAAATTCTTACCCCACGGGCTATAAAGCCAAGCTGTCCTAACAATTGATGCGTTCTCTGGGTAGATCGCAAGCACCCGACTTTCGCCTTCGGCTTTGGTGCGCCCGTATGCAGATTGAGGTTCAATCTTGTCATCTACCTGCCATGGGGTATTGCCCTCACCGGAAAACACATAATCTGTTGAAAGATGAATTAACTTTGCTCCGCAATGCTTTGCTGCCATCGCTATATTCTCTGCTCCGTCACGATTAACTCTAGATGCCTCGCGCTCATTTGTTTCAGCTCCATCAACATCTGTCCAAGCAGCACAATTAATTATCACTTTCGGTGACAAATCTGAGACAAAATCTCGCACAATTGGTCCCTGAGTAATATTTAAATCTATTGAATTCCAAGCTTTAAAAATGCGACCGCGATCGCCAAGCTCCTGTGATACCGCAATACCTAATTGCCCTGATCCACCCGTAATTAGCCAAGTCATTTAATGATTATCGATTCTTGAGTGGCTTCCACCACGATTCATTGTCTCGATACCACTGAATGGTTTCTCTAAGTCCATCTTCAAATTTAACCTGGGGTTCATAGCCCAATTCCCGATTAATCTTTGTCCAATCAACGCTATATCGAAGGTCATGACCTTTTCTATCTTCCACATACTCAATAGATGACTCATCTGCACCCATAGCTTCAAGAATTAAACTTGTAATTTCATTATTTGTTAATTCACGTCCACCGCCGATGTTGTAAACCTCGCCGGAACGCCCATTCATTAATACGGAATGAATACCCCGACAGTGATCATTTACATGTAACCAGTCCCGAACGTTCTCTCCGGTCCCATAGACCGGAACTTTCTTACCTTCCATTAAATTTGTGATGAATAATGGGATTAGCTTCTCCGGAAAATGGTGCGTCCCATAATTGTTACTACAACGTGTAATAACTACATCCATGCCATGGGTTCGATTGTAAGAACGAGCTAATAACTCTCCACTTGCTTTACTTGCAGAGTAGGGCGAGTTTGGTTGGAGTGGCCAATCTTCGGTCCAAGAACCAGATTCGATAGAACCATAAACTTCATCAGTTGAAACTTGTAAGAACCGAATTTCTCTTCCTGAGGCTTTAATTGCGTCTAACAAAACTTGAACGCCCACAATGTTGGTCTGAACGAAATCTGACGCGCCTGAGATTGAGCGATCAACGTGAGACTCAGCTGCGAAATTAACAACTGCATCAACTTCCTTAAGCAATTCGGAAACAGCTTCGGAGTCGCAAATATCTCCTTGTTTAAACTCATAGCTAGATAAGTCTGCTGCTGAATCAAGATTTGCCTTAACCCCTGCATATGTCAGTTTGTCCAAAACTTTAACGCTAGTTACCCCAAGCAGATCACCCTTGGCTATCATTCGAACAAAGTTTGAGCCAATGAAGCCGGCGGCCCCTGTAACAAGCAACTTCAATTGACCACTCCTAACGCGCTCTGTTTCCTACCTTACCCTCTAGAATTGCGGAATGAAGGGAATAGTCCTCGCAGGTGGTACAGGTTCACGCCTTTGGCCTATAACCCGTTCGATTAGCAAGCAACTTTTACCGGTGTACGACAAACCCATGATCTATTACCCAATTTCAACATTAATGCTTGCTGGAATTAGAGAAATCCTCATAATCACAACACCCCATGACCAGTCTCAATTTCAGGAACTACTCGGCGATGGATCAGAGCTGGGCATTTCTTTTCAATATGCAACTCAACCTGAGCCAAAAGGTTTAGCTCAAGCATTCACAATTGGAGAAGAGTTTCTAGCAGGTGATTCATGTTTGATGATTCTCGGTGACAACATTTTCCACGGCGCTGGTCTGGGTAGAGATATAGTCCGGGATCTCCCAAATTCTGGTGCACACATTTTCACTTACGAAGTGGCAAATCCAGCTGACTATGGCATTCTCGAAATAGACCAGGCTGGAAAACCAATATCAATTACAGAGAAGCCGGCTAAATTTATATCTAATTTAGCCGTCACTGGAGTTTATTTCTTTGATGGCGAGGTTTCAGAAATTGCTAAAGGAGTACAACCTAGCAACCGCGGGGAGTTAGAAATAACCTCAGTAATCGAAAATTATTTGAATTCCGGGTCATTGACCTTCACTCGACTATCACGTGGTTCTGCTTGGCTAGATACAGGAAACCCCGATTCTTTAAGTGATGCAGCTGCATATGTCAAAATTATTGAGGATCGAACCGGTATGAAAATCGCCTGCCTGGAAGAGATTTCATTCTCACAGGGATGGATGACGCCCGCGCAACTTCATAGACGAATACTCGATTATAAAGACAATTCTTATGCGAGATATCTCGGGAGATTACTTGCACACTCAAGATAGCAAGCCCAATATTGAAGTTTTGCTTGCTACTTACAATGGTGCGGCGTACCTTGGGGAATTCTTAGAATCACTGGCGCAGCAGGTTGGGGTCTCCATAGACCTATCTGTCTCAGATGACGCTTCGACAGACTCAACATTGATGATACTTGAAAGATATCGGGGAAGATTTAATAGTTTAGTTGTCACGGCTGGCCCTGGAAAAGGCCCAAGTGAGAATTTTTTCTCCCTCATCGCAAAAGCTAAATCAAAATATATTGCACTGGCAGACCAAGACGATATCTGGGAGCCCACACACCTTATAAATTCAATTCATCGTCTTACTTCTTCTGAAGATCTGCCGGCGTTGTCTTTTTCAAGTGTTTCTGAATTTGAAGAAAAACCATTTAGCCAGTCAAGATTGTGGCCAACAAAAGTTAACGTGGATATGCCAATGTTTCTCTTTGCGGAAAATCTTGCTAGGGGTTGTACGATTGTGTTCAACAAGCAAGCACTTGATGCTATAAATCGCCACAAGCCTTCATTTGCAATTATGCATGATTGGTGGATTGCATTATTGATAAGTTTGATCGGCGAAATCAAATACACGCAAATTCCCGAAGTAAATTATCGAATACATCCAAACAATTTTGTTGGCGGCAAGCCGACCTTTAGTCGACGCTTGACTCGTTTCTACGATTCGAGCAAACATCAATGGTCACCCTCCAATCAATTAAGAGAAATTTACGCAAATTATGGAGAAGAAATTGCTCCTAGTAAATTAAAGTTTATTGAGCAAGTAATTTCCGGATTATCATCTGGAAGTGTTGTTAAAAGACTTCAAACAACTTTGACTAGTCATAAATTACGTTCTTCAAGGTTCGAAGATTTTTGGCTTAGAATATCGCTTATGTCAGGCCATAACTCAAACCAATCGTTTCTGTGGTTTGTATATAGGCGAATTAGGTCATTAATAGCAAATTTAGTTTTTTTTCTAATTCGAGAAGTCCCAACGATGGTCACCGACTTTAGAGACATAAAAATTGTAAAGAAACACACTAGAGAAAATATTATTAAAGAGTCTTTTTCGCTTACGGGATCTCGGAAAATTGCAGTAGTAGCTCTTTTCCCAAGAGGTCCACTACTAAATTCGGTTGAGCGGTTAATCTCTAATTTATTGGACAAAGAATACGAAATTGTGGTCGTTATTAACGAATCTAGCCAAAGAGACTGGATCCCACGACTTTCTAATTATCAAATAACGATTATAAAGCGTCAAAATATGGGTCGAGATTTCGGTGCATATAAAGCTGGCCTCAATTATCTTAAAAGTAAGGGATTATATTCGAATATTGATTCACTCTTGTTATGCAATGATAGTGTTTTCTACGGTGAAAATTTTGGAAATTTTCTTGATGTATACGAGGGAATTTCATCCTCTTGGAAAACTGCTTTTCTAAACTTTGAAAAGCATACCCATGCTCAAAGCTTCTTTCAGTCATTCGGTGGCGAAGTTGTCCGAACCAAAACATTTCAGAATTTCTGGATGAATTATTACCCATCAAATAGACGAGTGCATGCAATCGATAAGGGCGAGGTTAAGCTTTCTCAAATCCTATTAAATGCGGGATATTTTCCGAAAAGTGTGGTTAATGCCAACAGTATAGCTAGTGTTTATCAAACTGATCAAATCACCTTTGACGATTTCTATAGTGTCCTCACTGAAAGTTATTACGAAATATTGAACTTTTCTCCTCAAATTAAAAACGAATATTTTTGGCATGCACTTGAGCGCAGTTTCATGGAAAAGAATTGTTCTCACGTGGCTGGATTGTTGGCTTTTAAAGCTCTCGGGGCTCCCCTTAAATTCGATTTACTTGCCACAGGGAGAGTGACAATCGGCTCGTTGCAACAAGCACTGCTACAAGACGGATTACAAAAAAGTGAAATTGCAGAATTGATCGAAGAATTTAAATTGATTCGAGCGAAGCTAGTATAAACGAGTATATAACAATGGTTTTCAAAGTTTCCTAATTGCCTTCTTGAGTACGGCACAAAACTCTATTCCATTTCTTGGGGTTTCAAATATTTCTTCTACTTCGAGGTCGATTAATCCTAGAGCATATAAGTTGCTAATTATTTGACTGAATGAACTTGGTGTGAATTGCCAACAATGAACATCAATATATCGTCCATCACTCGAATTAAATTCTTTAACGGCTGAATCCCATCTTTGCTTTAAATCACTTCCATGGGCACCGTGGTTACCTAGCCAATGTTCTTTGGAATCGTTATGAGTCGTCATCGCTCGATGCTCAATTACTTTCCAAATACTTGGTTTAGTTTGATTTTCGTGGTGTGCTTGAATAACTTCAGTTAAAGAACTTTCTGGAAGAAGGGCATCAAAGCAGTACCTTTTGTCAGGTACGATTAACCAATATTTTGACCCAATTTCAGATAGTAATTCGCTTACTTGGTTTAAGTGATTGACGAGATCAGGTTGATGTTCAATGCAATGTGAACTAACTATATCGTGAAATTTTCTATTGATTCCTAAAAGATTTCCGTTTGGATCATAAAAATCTATCTCTGGAACCGTTGAAGGATCAAGTCCCTCAGCCAAAGCTCTAGTCTTTAACTCATCTGTAGGTAAAAGATCAAAGTAATAAATGGATTCACCCAAAATAAGTGGGCGATTCAACGGACCAATTTCAAGAATCTCCTTCCTTTTCTCAGTAAGAATTTTCTCCAAAAACTCTTCTCTGTTTATAACTGGGTTTGAAAAATTCGTCATTTGCGGCTTTGCAGATTTCGATCTAAATGCAAAATTAAGGCGCTTACCCATTTTGCACCTCGTAATTCAATCTGCACTTAACTTTGGAGTTGCGAACCCCTACGAGCAGATGGGGGACAGACTTGGATACGACTTTAAACCCGGTATTTCGCGCCCAAAGTCCTAGTTGATCAGAAACATCTCTTCGTTCGAACCCGGAGATTCCAGCACCTACCACTTTTCCAGATGCATCAATTGCGAGCAAATTAAGAGAATCTGCGTCTCCCGCCAATGCCACCCATCCATTCATTAGAAATCCTCGCTCATCAGTGCTCTTTTTAATATTGTCGATGAAACCAATACACTTTGGCTTGGTTAATATTTCCTCAAAAGATTGGTTAATTTCAGAAAATGTCTTTTTGAAGTCAGATGTAAAAATTGACTGCTCATTAGAAATCAGAGGACCACTCAAGTCCGTTAACCGTTGCCCACTAGGGTACAGGGAAATGGATATAGAGTCATCTTGGATTCTCTGAACTAATGCAATAGCGGCCATTTCACGATCTGATCTAACATCATTGTTCGAATCAGAGTTAGCAAGCTGAAATGGAATAAAGATAATTGTCACAATTACGCTTAACTTTGTCCATGTAAACTCCTTTGAAGCAATTCCGTCTTCATGATTATGCAGAATTACCAACATGGCTCCAAACCATCCAAGTAAACTTATAGTTGTGTATCGAGAAGCACTTGCCTGATTCACACCGAAATAATATCGGCCTCCCGCTGAAGCGAATGCGACAAGCAATGAATACACGAGCATCATTAAGCCGGCAATTACAAACAAATCCTTATCTACCCTTTTGTAGCAATGGAACATTTTTTTTGACACCAAAAAGAAGATTAAAAAAGTAAAAGCAATAACAAATTCAGGAAATTGAGAGTTAGTCAATTGATTTAATGGGCTCGTGAAATAGACAATCATATACTTAATTATGAAGTCAGGATGTTTAATCAATGTCTCTAAGGGTGATGCATTAAGGCTATTGTAATTGTAGGTGTATGCAGCAAGCAATGAAATTGCAGCAATCGTATGGAAGGCAATTTCATAGGCCTTTCTCTTTAGATAAATTGAAGTAACCAAGATTACTACTATTGCAAAATTTCCTGAAGCCATCGTTCCAATAGATAAAACACAGAAAAGATATGACCAATAAATAGAGCTTTTTGTGTGGTGAAAAACAAAAACCAAATAGTAATAGAAGGTTAGAAGAGGAAACAGGACACTCAAAAAGAATTGAATTTGAAATCCCCAAGAATAGTTTTCAATTTGCAATACTGAAAATGTAAAGATAGAAAAGCAGAATAGGACGATAAAGATAGAATTTTTTGTGATGCCGTTATGGTTTAATGATAAAATCTGATACAGGACCCAGATGATTAGACAACCTAGAATCAAGTTCAATATCAATAGAGGTAGATTGGATCCATTAAAAACAGCAAAATCTAACCAATAGAAAAACTTTGAGATCACTAATCGGTGTTCATTGTGCGGCTGCCAAAACATCTTCCATTCAAGCTCTCTGAATGGAAGATTCATTGAAAGTCTTGCGTCCCACTCATCCCAGTAGAGAGTGGCTGAATAGTCTGATTTCATCCGGCGAATGAGCAAGGTGAACTGCAAGAAAGTTAGGAAAGCAAGCCAAATAGGGACTTGTTTTTTCCTCAAAAAGCCATTTCTCATGGCAATTAGTTAAATTTCATTGTTTTCTATTGCCTGTGCAATCCACGGGATTACTTCATTGAGCATTTCATCAAGAGTAGTCGTTGCTTCAAAACCAAGCACTTGTTTGGCCTTCTCAACTGAAGGTACGCGTTTATTCACGTCGTGCTCGAAACCTTGCTCATTTACTATTCTAAGAGGTTTATCTCTATTTATTTTTACCCAGATAGTTTTAACTAATTCCAAAACCGTTGTTGATTCGGTGGTTGATAAATTAAAATCCTCATTCAATGCCTTCTCGGATTCCATCGCTAGCACAACGCCTTCAGCTAAATCTCCGCCATAAGTGTAGTGACGCACTTGTGAACCGTCGCCCAAAATGTGTACCGGATCTTGCCCTCTGAGTATTTTTTGAACTATGTCTGGGACCACGTGACTCATCGCAAGTTTTACATTCCCAGATGCGATTTCGACGTCACCAAGTGCCCGTCTTTCTCCAATGCCAACACAATTGAATGGACGCACGATTGTGTATGGAAGTTTGTACTGATCCCATGCTGCTCGAGCAAAATATTCAACGGCTAGTTTCTGAAATCCATAGCTGGACAATGGAGGAGCCACTTTCCGTTCATCCCCCTCAACTGACGGCCAACGATCTGTGCTCTCAAACACCATTGAACTAGAGAGATATGTGACTTTTTTTAGTGGTCCTCCAGCCTTAAGTGTCGCAATCGCAGCGTCACATGTTGAGGCAATTATGCGTTCGTTTTTTGCTAAAAGATCGTAAGCATAAGTATGAAAATACGAAATTCCACCAATTAAAGCTGCGCCAGCAATAACGTGATCGACATCGTGCATTAACTTTGTCATCAATGCGACATCTTCAACATCCCCATTCACAAACTCATAATTTGATGCAGAATCAAATGAACGAGTTACATCACCATATTTAGAAAGGTTGTCAATACCGACCACCTCGTGGCCTTTGTCCAGAAGCTCCTGTACAACATAACCTCCGATAAAACCTGCAGAACCGGTAATCAGGACCTTCATGAAGTTCTCCTACTCATCATTATTTCTTGGATACCTTGGGTGCAAAACAATTAAAAAACCAAGGAAGATACTTTGGGGCCCACTTTGCCAGTAAGAACCTTGAGCTTCCTTCTGTACGGTCCAGCCAAATCGTTGGAATCTCGGCTACAGGTAATCGTAATCTATGGGCTTTGGAAACGAGCTCAATTCCTATTTCAAAGCCACTCCTACTCTCTATGCCGACTTCTTTCACCAGACTCTTAGAGTAAGCCTTGAAGGAGTTTGTTGGGTCATGCGTTCCAACTCCAGCTAGAGAATAAAGAATTTTGCCGGCAGTTTTCGATAAGAACTTCTTGAATCTTGGTCCTCCAATTTGTTGCCCACCAGACATATATCTTGACGCACAAGCTACTGCCACACCCCTACTGACTAGGTTAGAAAGCTCTTGAATTGCTCGCACATCATCTGAACCATCGGCCATCATTACAACAACACATTCAGTTTTCGCATGATCAATTCCAAACCTGATCGCATTCGCCGGTCCCACACCATAATTTTGAACAATAATCCTGAAAGTCTTAGGTAATCCATCTATTTTCCTAAAAAAATCTAAAGTTGTGTCTCCTTCAAAATCAACAACAACAATTACATCGATCGTTGATCCGTACAGTTGGCCAAGATTCTCGAGGGTCTTAACAATATTTATGCCCTCGTTATAGGCAGGAATGATAACCGTTGAATAATTCACTTTTATATTAAGTTTCCATTACCGAGTAGGTTCCATATATCTATGATCGGTTTCTCGGTGGCTATCTGCTTAAAGGCATTGTGGGGAGCAGCCAGAATCAAAATATCTGAATTTTTGATGGTTTCTTCCAAAGTAACCAAATTAGGATCAACAATTACATATGGATCTGTCATGTAAACCTTATTTGCTTTAAATTCAAGAATCTTTTTTAGCTTATATGACAGACTGGACCTAATATCATCGGATTCTCCTTTAAAAGCTGCACCTAATATCCCCACTTTTAATTTGCTTAGATCATATTTTTCTTCAAGCTTACTGACGACATAGAGTGGGAGACCTTCGTTTACCAGCATCGCTGAATGCCCGAGCGCAAAGTTGTTGTTTGAAAACGCCGCCAATTGCATCGTGTCCTTGAACAAACACGGGCCAGCGGCAAATCCAGCGTTTGGTATATCAGAGGCACGAGGATAGTCAAATGTGATTGCGTCACGGATTTTCGAGAAATCAAGTCCTGCTTCGTTGCTCATCAACCAAAATTGGTTTGCAGCAGCAAATTTTATATAACGCCAAACATTCGTAAAAAGTTTGGCTAGTTCGGCTTCTTCAGGAGTTGTAACAATTGTTTTCACACCTAATTTTGCAAATACCTCTGAGGCACGTTGTTTTCCTATTTCAGAGGTCGCGCCAATAATCTGTGGGAGTTCCCGCAACTCCTTTAGCGCATGACCTTCAAGAATTCGTTCCGGACAAAATGTAACTTCTGGAAATAAATTTGAATCGGCAAGCAAATTCCTGACTTTTTCCGTCACCCCAGGAAAAACAGTGCTTCGCAAAATCACTAATTGGTTTGAATTCATGTGTGGGATACATGCTGCGAATGCATTAACAACTGCGTTTGGGTCAGGGTTTAAGTGTTCATCTACGGGTGTTCCGATCACAATTATCACTATCTCAGCAGTCTCAATAACATTGTGATCTGTTGTCGCATAAAAAGATTTATTCTTTAAAGTTTGAGTCAACAGTTCCTGTGCACCAGCTTCTGCAAATGGCATTACTCCCGAATTAATTGTTCCAACTGTCTCCACACAAATATCAAGAGATACGGCTTCAAAACCTGAGTCAGCTAAAACAAGAGAGAGTGGAAGACCAACGTGTCCACCGCCACCCACAACTACTACTTTTACCTTTTCTTCACTCACTATAAAATTATACCAAGTGATGAGTATGGAGTTGTTACTTCTATGGCAACTGACCAATCAAATTTGCAGGATTTTCTCTATAGATTAGGACGGTCCACTTTTCAATTACATACTCTGAGTCTGCAGTTTTAATAAGGTCAAGAAATTTTGCATCCTTAAAAACTGAGTCGGTTGGAAATGCCACAAAGGTAGCACCTTTGTGATCATTAACGGAGAACCAAGATTTATTTGCATGCAGGTGGGGGCCGATAGGGGCTACATCGATAAGCGAGACGTGAATCTTTCCATCTGAATAAAATGGAATAGTTAGGACATCTTCAGTCCAAGGTCCTACAAAGCCGTAATTAAGATTTCTCTCTAATAAACTTTGAGTCAATAAGTAATTTGAAGTTTCACGATAATTTACATCAAGGGGTTCATTTAAGTGTTTTGCTCCCATGAAAATACTAGGAGCAATGAACAACAAAATTATAGAGAAATATACCGTCTGTTTCTTGAGGTTCTCCGAGAAAGCGAAGGGTACAAAAAACAGGGCGGAAATAGCTAGCGGAATTAAGTATCGAATAACCCCTGCTGAGTTCGTGAAAACTGAAGTAAGAAAAGCAACTAATACGAAGTAAACTAAATGGAAGAACATAAATTTCGCAGTAATTGGTAAATTTTTGAAATTATTTCCCTGTAAATATCTGATTAACGGCATGAAAACAATAGTTATAACTAAAGCAAAAAGGGATAGAACTCTAACTCCATGGCCACTTACGACAGCTTCGCCATTAACCGGGTTCATTCCAAAAACTTGAAATATCGTAAGAATTGGTGAGAGGATTTTGCTTGCAAAGTTTGATTGATCCAAAGTCGTAAAAAATTGACTTGGTTGCTGCCAATATTGAGGAACACCTAAAGTGAAAATCCCTACCAGCGTTCGGCCAACAATTGTTGTAATTAATGTAACTACAAAAACTTGAACATATTTTTTTTGCTGAATTATCCCGTCTGCCCGGTTACTGACAAGAAAAAGTGCAAAGAGTGAGAAACCAACCGGACCGTAAATTTCAAGCAAACCGCGATTGTGATTTAATCCGAATAGAAAGAATGGAATTAGATAAAATTTGCCGTGCCTTATGACGCCAAAATACGAAATTGAATTGATTGGATTCATGAGCATCTTATAAGAGCAAATACAAAGTAAAAGAGAAAAGATTTCGTAAATCCCATAAGAATTCATGGGCCAAATCCAAACCTGATCCATCCAAGAATACTTGAACGGTCGAACACCATAGACGGTAGTGAACAGAACTAACAAAAGAAGGGTCTGTGTCTTCTTTAAAGAAAAGATAGAGCCAAACCAAACGATAACAACCAATGAAAAAGTTAGGAAAATCAGATTCGAAACGGCAACTGTCAAAAATGTTAGCTTGAACCCAATTAGGAGCAAGATATGATCGATCAAAGTCCAACTTATTGGTGCGATTTCCCGCCCACTAAATTGAGAGTTAAAAACAGAATTAGAATCTATATCACTTTGAGCATATAAATAAGGGTATGCAGACTCATGAAAAAAGTCAGATCTCATGTTTGAAAATTGGTAGAAAATTAGACTTGAAATGTTAATTAGAAGGAATATCCAAAGTAAAGTTCTAAGAAAGTGATCAATTTCTGGACTTAAGGGATTTCGTTGCTTGAGCTTCATCGATAAATACTCGGCCCTCCCGCTTTCTCGTACATTTACGTTACCACAGAATTATTCGTTATACCCATAAGTGATATCGTCAGGGTGAAGTTAATTTGAATAACGCTCGTTGGAATGTCTTTCAACTTCTATTCCAACAAATTGATATTCTTGTTGTACAAAGAGAGTTCTTCTGGGGTTCCGAAACTTTCGAATTTGCCCTCTACAACCCTAAAACTAAGTCCCAACTCGATCCCTTTCTGAAATGTGTGAGAGATGTAGAGTTCCTTTTCAGTATCACTTACGCCAACAGTTAGAAATTCCCTAGCAATCTTAAGAAAATTCGAAGCAGCTTTCCAGTAGTAAGCGCCGATCAGGGCGGTGTCTGAAATGACAACCTTTTCCCTTACGTGTCGCGCAACACCGAGTGTGGACTTTACGTAGCTATACCTCGGATCGCTTGATGCAAATGTCATAAGGAGCCCGTCGTAGGGCATTTCCGAACCCATGCCCATAAGTTCTAAATACTCAGGACTTTCAAATAACAAGTCACAATCCAAAATTAAAAGTGGTGCCTCACGATCTAGCTTTTTTTCAATAGCCATAACACTTTCAGTCGCGCCACGCGTTTCAAAATTCAAAACCTTTATGGTTGCCGTTGGATAGGCTTCCTTGATTTGAGTCCCCAGATCGTATTCAATGTCAGTATCTTCCCTGATAATCAAATATAAGTCGAAATCGATAGTTTTAATTGAATCCAAGGCACGCAGAAACATGGGTTTTCCATCGACCGTAATCAAAGGTTTAGGAACTTTGAATCCCGCGTCACGATATCTCTGCCCCCGACCAGCCATTGGCATAACAACTTGTAATTTAGCCATGTCGGTTCAAATCAATTTGGTAAATTCTGCCAGTGTTTGGGGCGAACTTTCTTCTATGAAATTTGTTTCTCAATAGAATGTCAATGCCTGCTAAGAATATGCTAAAATTTTTAGCATTTGAAACTTGGTCAACTTCTCTCCACTCTATGGGAATAAATTCAAATGGTATATCAGAGTCAATCATTTCTAGGAGTAACTCGTAATTGAAGGTGAGAGAGTCGCCAAAACCCAAGTAATCGATTTTTCGAAGATCTGCCACTCTATACAAATTTAATCCGGAACCTAGGTCTGTCAATATTTTTAATTTAAAAATGGAATAAATAAAATTTAAGACAATGTTTCCAAAAATTCGCTTCCTTGAATATCCAACTAAGTTTGATTTTCTCGAAAATCTAGAACCAAGATAAGACTTCACGTTTCCATCTTTTCGGGCACGCTTTATTATGTTTATGAGGTCGTTATAACTTGCTTGGTTATCACCATGCAATATCGCAATGTAATCATAGGATCGACTTATAGCTTCATTAAAGCCGATTTTGTGTGTTCCGCCTAGATTGTTGTTCTGCATAGCTTGAAAAGAATGGATATTTTTACACTTATTAGTGTTAATAAATTCGGTTGTTACTTCAAAAGTTCCATCAGTGCTCAAGTTATCAATAAACCATAAGCAGGTCATATCCGGTAAAGGCTGTAAATGAATCTCTCTGAGTAACTCCACAACCTGTTTTTGACAATTGTATGTTGGTATGACCACTAAGACTCTATTTATCGCCACGATCAACTTCCTCTAAAAATTCGTTCAGATACCGAATAGAAACTGCCACATATTTATAAATTGTTTTCTCATTGATGAGGATTCTATGTGTGAGCATTCTGCTATAAAAGATTCCGATATGGAATTTGATAGCTATTATTTCATTTTCAGTCAATTTTTTAGGAAGAACATCTTTAAATAACCAATTAGACAATTCATTGTATTTATTAGAGTTTAAATCATGAAATTCAATAAGTATTTTGTCTTGATCAAATATGAGGTTTACTTCGGAAGAATCTTGGTTGAGAAACTCGTATCCTGCAAGAAGTGATTGCATTAGTCTTGAGATATCAATAAGTGGACCTTTTAGCAAATTATCATCTGAGGGATCGATGAGAATTGGTAAACCCGTTTCTCTACGAACTAAAATATTATCAACGGTAAAATCCCCGTGGCATCTCTCGGTCGATTTCATCCTGGAAAGTATCCGAAGGCACTCTTCACTTGCTTGAATTTTCTCAAAAACTGTTTGTAAATCGTAATATTGCTCTCCGTTGATATATATTGGATTTCTCGAATTTACGAATTTTTTAAACTTGGGTGATTGTTTAGTGACCGCATCGATTCTTTCATAAAAGCAATTTCTCACATATTGCTGTAATTCGGAAGTAACTTCTTTTAGTCTGATGTCCCCGTAGACATCTTGTTCAAGAATATCCAGGGCCTTCAAAATCACTTTTTTGCTTGACTCAATTGAATTAGCGTGTATGAAGTCGAAGAGAGAAGTAGAGTCTGCAATATATTCTAATTCCAATTGGAAATCTTCGTCGGTAAAATTTGAGTCTAACACTTTCACAATGCCCTCTGATTTTACTTCCCGCAACCACTTTTGCTGTGCTTTAAGTTGATTTAAACCCCGTGGGCCAGAAACTTTTTGAACTATCTTTATTGATGATTTCTGCACCAACATTGTTACGGCGTCAGATCCACCTTTAAAATATTCAAGAACTTGATAATTTTCAGTAACAGATCTCCTGTGGATACTTTCTATGATTTTTTCTTTGGTGAAAAATGAATCCAAAAAACTTGAAGGAGCCGTTGGTTTACTGAACTCCTGCGATATTGGATCTAATGTCAATTTGAAACTTTTAAAACGAACTTTAGGTACTAAAATTGGAATCATCGCAAGCAGACCAAAGATTAGATAGGGAAAGGTCAAAAGAAGCCAACTCAGACTTGAGAATACCTCTAGAAAATTATCTGCGAACTGGTATGGAGATATCAAATTAGCTAATTTCTCAAGATTTAATGAGTATGCGGAGAAGTAATCATTACCATTTAGGATGATGAAAGATATAAACGGAATAGATCCAGTAATTTTCAACTCTTGGTCAACTATGTCTTGAGTACTTGCGATTAGAAGAAGTATGGCTGAGTATGTAAAAATCCAAGAAAGGAACACGACAAAAAGATATCGCCGAAGTAATCTTCGGTTTTGTAAAATCTGCTGAAAAACAAGAATTAGTCCCCAAAAGGAAGTCCTTAATCTATTGTTAATCTTTTCGTTAAAAACTCCAGAGAATTTTTGAATTCCCAAGAGAAGAAATTTAGCTCGTAGGACCGCCGCAATAAAAATAATGAAAATCAAAGTTCCAGTTGCGATCACCGTTAGCTCGGATTTAGAGAATATTTCTATACTTTCCATACCATTTAGGCCAAAATGCCCAATTAATGATGTGAAAATCATAACTAAGTCCAACCCGCGATCGAGGGCGATTGCCCCAACGGTAAATCCAAGACTTATCCCAATATACCTCGATAGAAAGTAAGCCCGAACCATTTCTCCGAGTCTGAAAGGCAGCAACAAATTAGATAAGTAGCCTATTGAAGCACCTTGAAGGTTTCCCATTAGCGAGTTAGGTTTTAAGACACTAATAAGAATTTGCGTTCTCTTTAATCTCAAAATAACGCTGATAACAAATAAAATCAAAGCCGCAAGCACTTTGAAGTTATCTAGCCGAATAATTTGTAAGTTGAGATCCTTAAATCCCAAGCCCAATCTTATCGCAATTAAGAAAATTAAAGAAATTAACGTGGAAAGCAAGACAATATTTTTACTCTTCATGTACAAATCCCTTTGAAACTTTAAAGACCTGTAAGCCTGCCGCAATAGCAGAATCGCAACCAATCTGTGAATCTTCGAAAGCTAAAATCTGCGCTGGAAGTAAATCAAAAATTCCAATTGCCTTTAGGTACGGGTCTGGACTTGGTTTTGGGTTTACAATATCGTCTCCAGTTATGATTACATCAAACTTTTCTCTAATGTCATGAAACTCCAAGATTTCGAAGACGTTTAATTTCTTGCCAGTAGTAACAATTCCAAGACGTTTATCTCCTACAGAGCTATTAATTAAGTTAATTAGAGTCATGTCTAAAAAAGTGTTGGAGAAATATTTATGATAAACGGAAGCCTTGATCTCTCGAATCTTGTCGATTTCAGCATTAGTTAGATGAGGGAAGGTCTCTGCAAGAAACTTACGTGAATCCATCCCGTTAATCGACTTAAACTCTTCGGATTTGAATCTCAATCCATACTCGAGCAACGCAAAATTATATGCTTTAAGATTTGCTTCCTGAGTATGAACAAGTGTTCCGTCTAAATCAAATAAGAGTCCCAGGATTTCCAAGTCTCTCTCTTTTCATTTATGTGAGTTGATCAGCGTTCCTAGAGTATCAAAACGTCGTTCATATCCTTGTTACTTGACCATACAAAAGAATCCTTATGCCATAGGTTGGCTACTTTCTTAATCTAACCGAACCACGCCACCCGGCGTCATCAAATGCACCGCAACAATTCCATACTCGCCATCATTTGATGATGGATCAACAAAATCAACCGAAGCGCCATTCAATCCATTAAGAATCTCATTCTTGAACCAAGAATCAGCAAGGTGATCTGTATCAGCAATCGTGATCTTCTCAATTGAAGCTACCGCCTTTCCATCTTGTGATGGGTGATCAGCTGTTAACCATTGAATGAAGAATGGTAGTTCACGAGAATCGGTAATCTCATTAACTCCGATTTGCTTCCACTTTAAATCGCTTCCGTCTGGACGTGTGCGGTGACCTTCGATTGCACTGCGACCGAACTTCTCTTCAACCTTTGAAATATCTTCAGTTGCAAATACCCAGGTAAGCCAGCCGCCGCCTTCTTGTGCTTTCTTGCTAACAGCTTTGCCCCAAGGAGTTTGTTCTGTCGCTGGGTGATCTAGTGGGCAGACAACTTCGATGTATTGGCCGTTTTGTAGAGGCATTGTGAAGTTGCGAGTACCAAAGCGTGGGTGGACTCCGCCATCTACAAAGGTGCTGCCAAGGCGTGAACCCAGGCGTTGAACTGTGTCGGCTAGTTGATCATGGGAAGTTACATATGAGACATGGTCTAAGCGCATGGGGAAATCT
>Ga0214921_10005942_pt1 | contig 16967 bp, 10 predicted proteins | sample LL1505_MetaG_FD_177992 | JGI IMG/M metagenome (GOLD analysis project Ga0214921, IMG submission 177992) | Freshwater microbial communities from Lake Lanier, Atlanta, Georgia, United States - LL-1505 | ecosystem: Environmental > Aquatic > Freshwater > Lake | place: USA: Georgia | collected...
GTCCGGCCGGCGATCTCGGTCAGCGGGAGATCGGTCTCCCGGAGCAGCTGCTCGACCCGGCGGAACTGGACCCGCTGAATCTCCTCGTGCGGGGTGTGCCCCACCCGCTTCGTAAACCTCGTTTCCAGCACCCGGCGGGTCGTTCCCAGCGACTTCACGAGCCGGGCCACCCGCAGGCCGCGGCAGGCGTGGTCGCGGATGTGCTGGATGGCCGCCACGATCAGCTCGTCGTCGATCGCCAGGACGTCGGTGCTCTGCCGCGTGGAGATGCCGATCGGCGGCAGGAGCCACTCCTCGCGGTCGAGCCGCTCGCCCCGCATCAGCCGGTCGAGCAAGTCCGCCGCCAGCCGCCCGGCGCCGACGGCATCGGGGATCACGCTCGAGAGCGGCGGGCTCGAAAGACCGCAGAGCAGCTCGTCATCATCGACGCCCAGGATCGCCACCTCGTCGGGCACCGCGATCCCGGCGCGGCGGCAGCCGTCGAGCGCCTGCCGCCCGCGGATGTCGTAGCAGCAGAACACGGCGACGGGCTTGGGCAGCCCGCCCAACCAGGCCTCCACGGCCTCGTCGTCGTCATAGCCGCGGCCGTGCCGAAACACGTCCACCGCCATGCCCTGCGCGGTCGCGGCCGCCACGAACGCGTCCCGGCGGTTGTCGCTCCAACGAAACCGTCGGTCGCCCAGGAAGGCCACCTGCCGGAAATCCCGCTCGGAGAAGTGCTCCGCCGCGACGGCGGCAATCGCGGCGTCGTCGGTCTCGACGTAGGGCACTCCCGCCACGAGCCGGGCGGCGCTGACGTCGACCACGGGCAGCCGCTGCGACGTCCGCAGGTCGGTGAGCGTGCGGGCGATCGCCGGCGTTTCGATCCGCGCGATCACGCCGTCGCCGTGCCAGCGGGTCAGGGCCTCGAGCGGCGGCCGGCCTCGGCCATGCTCCGGCAGGAAGACCGTCCACGGCTCGTGCTCGCGGAGATGGGCATGAATGCCGGCGAGCAGCCCCCGCGCGTAGGCGTTGGAGGCCTCGATCACGACCGCCACCCGCCGCTGATTGCGTGTCGCTTCGCTCATGGCCGGATTCCTCGCCACGCCCGCTCGCTCCGGCGGCGATCAGGCCCGGACGGCGTCGAGGGGCCCGGTCGAGTCGCCGAATGCCTGCTGCGGCGCCCCGACGAGGTCGAGCATCGTGAGGTAGAGGTTGGTCATCGGCTGCTCGCCCGGCAGCTTCACGTGGCGGCCGGCGGCCAGCCTCCCCCCTGCCCCGCCGGCAAGGATCACCGGCAGGTCGTCGTGGTTGTGGCGGTTGCCGTCGGAGAGGCCGCTGGCGTAGACCACCATCGAGTGATCGAGCAGGCTCCTGCCGTCGGCCTCCTTGACCTCCCGCATCCTGCCCAGGAAGTAGGCCAACTGCTCCGCGTGGAAGCGGTCGATCTTGGCGATCTTCTCGAGCGCCTCTTCCTTGCCCTGGTGATGGGACAGGTTGTGGTGGCCGTCTCCCACGCCCACCTCGGGGAACGAGCGATTGCTGCCGTCGTGGGCGAACATGAAGGTGCCGATTCGCGTGGAATCGGTCTGAAACGCCAGCACGAGCACGTCGGCCAGCAACCGGAGGTGTTCGGAATAGGCCGTGGGCGGCCCCGCGGGGAGATCCCGGTCGGGCACCTTCGGCGGCTCCCGGTCGAACTCCGCGATCCGATGCTCGATCTCGCGCAGGCCGGTCAGATACTCGTCGAGTTTGCGACGGTCGGCTGCGGCCAGCCCGCGGTGCATGTCCTTCGCCTCGGCCGCCACGAAGTCGAGGATCGAGCGCTGCCGATGCCGGCGGGCCGCGAGGCTGGCCGCCCGCTCGGCCGCCGACCCCGTGCCAAACAGCCGCTCGAACACGAGCCGCGGGTTCGACTCGGGCGAGACCGGCTGCTGCTCGCTCCGCCAGGCGATGTTGAACTGGTAGGCGCAGGCGTAGCCCGAGTCACAGCCGCCGCTCTTGCGGGCGGCGTCGCAGGAGAGTTCGAGCGAGGGAAAGCGGGTCTGCCGGCCGATGGCGTTGGCCGCCACCTGATCCACGGAGATCCCGACCTTGATGTCGGCGCCGGCCGTCTTCCGCGGCCGGGCCCCGGTCAGAAAGGTCGCCGAGGCGCGGGCATGGTCGCCCGCCCCATCCGCGCCGGCGGTGCCGTTGCGGTGGGCGAGCCCCGTGATCAGTTGCACCGAATCCTTGAACGCGGCCAGCGGCTCGAGCGTGGGCCCGAAGGAGAAGTCGCGGCCCTCTCCCTGGGGCCTCCAGCGGGGCAGGTGGACGCCGTTGGGGATGTACAGGAAGGCCATCCGCGTGGGCACGGCGGCGGCCGCAGCGGCAACCGCCTGGCCCGCTTGGCGGAACGACTCCAAGAACGGCAGGGTGACCGAGGCACCGAGGCCGCGGAGCATGGCTCGCCTGGAGACGGAGGCCGCGGCGACGCCCGGGCGGGGACGGCTCATGGCTTGCCCTTTGTGGCGGGTTTGGGAGCGGGCTTGGCGGGGGGCGCCGTGGCCGGCCCGCGACTCGACTGGAACGGGACGCTCGCCACCACGCCCTGCACGAACGCGTCGAGCCGACCGTCCTGATCCACCTTCTCCAGAATACTATCGACCGCCGGGCCGTCGAAATACTCCAAACCCCGCCCCAGGGCGTAGGTCAGCAGTTTTTCGGCCAAACAGCGGTGAAAATCGCGCCGCCGGGGTCCGGCGATCACCGCCGACAACTCCCGGACGTCGGCGAACCGCTCGCCCGTGACCAGCCTTCCCGAGGTGTCGATCGCCCCGCCGGCCTCGTCGGCCCGCCATTGCCCGACGGCGTTGTATCGCTCCAGGGCCAGCCCCAGCGGATCCATCCGGGCGTGGCACGACGCACACAGCGGGTCGCGACGGTGCTGTTCCATCAGCTGCCGCATCGTGGCGTCTTTGGGAAGGGTGGCCGCGGCTTCGTCGAGCGCGGGCACCCCGGCCGGCGCGGGGGGGGCGGGCGTGCCGAGCAGGTTGTCGAGGATGAACAGGCCCCGCTTCACGGGCGAGGTGCGGGTGGGATTGCTCGTCACCACGAGCATGCTGCCGTGCGTGAGCAGGCCGCCCCGCGGCACGTCGTCGCCGAGCGCCACCAGCCGCATCTCGTTGCCCTTGACGTCGGGCACACCGTAGAACCTCGCGAGCGGCTCGTTGAGAAACGTGCTGCGGCCCACGAGCAGCTCGGTGGCCGGCAGCCCCTCCCGCAGGACGTGGCCGAACAGCAGCTCCGTCTCCTGCCGCATCGCCTGCCGCACCTCGGCGCTGAAGATCCGCTCGCCCTTCTCTCGTTCCTTGACCCCCAGCACCCGCCGGACGTCGAACGGCAGCGCCTCCACGTCGCGGGTCTGCAGCCACTGCCCCACGAAGTTGCGGATCAAGGCGTCGCTGCGTCGGTCGCGGAGCATCCGCTCCACTTGCCCGGCCAGTTCCGCTCGGAGCCTCCCCTTCGCGGCACGCTCGAACAGCTGGTCGTCGGGCATCGTGCTCCAGAGGAAGTAGGAGAGCCGTGAGGCGAGCGCAAACTCGTCGATCTGCCGGGGCTCGCCCGGCGACGCGGAGCCAGCCGCCGTGTCCTCGACGCGGAACAGAAACCGCGGCGCGGCGAGCACGGCCGTCACGGCCGCAGCGACGCCGCCCTCGAACGAGCCGCCGGGCTCGGCCAGCGCCTGCTCGGCCACGGTCACGAGCCGCTTGACGGTCGCCTCGTCGACCGGCCGGCGGAAGGCCCGCTCGGCCAGCCGGCGGAGGGTCCGTCGGAGGTGTTCGGGCCGCGCCGCGGGATCCTCCGGCTGCGGGCCGGAGGGGAACAGCCGCCGCAGGTGCCCCGGATACTCGGTTCCCTTGCGTCCCGCGGCCTCGGCGGCCACGCGGTCGCCCACCCGGGCCGCCAGTTCCAGATACTTCTCCATCAACAGCGGCGACACCGAGAGCACCTCGCCGATCGTGTCGAAGCCGTAGCCGGTGTCGTCGGCCGGCAGGTCGTCCCGCAGGTTCTCGTCGATGCCGGTGAGATCGCGGACGGTGTTCGAGTATTCGATCCGGTTGAGTCGCCGGAGCACGACGTGGCCTGGATCGGGCCGCGTCGGATCGACGCCCAGCACGTCCCGCGAGACGAACTCCAACAGCCGCCGTCGTTCCGCCGCGGACGGCTGCGGTTCGTCGGCGGGCGGCATCGTCTCGGCCCGAAGGTTGCGCCAGAGGTTCACCCACGCCGCGTGCTCCGCGGCGGTGGGCTTGACCGTACGGCCGGGGCTCGTGGCCGCGAGCAGCTTGTCGATGGCCACGCCCGCCTCGGCAGCGCCGTCGAAATGGCAGTCACCGCAGAACCGGGCGAAGAGCTTCCGAGGCTGCTCATCGGCGCCGCGGGCGGCCGGCAACACGGCCAGCACCGCGACGACCGCGTGGAGCAAGGCCCGTCCGATCCCGCGTGGAAACGTCGCCATGAGAGCCTCGCTGGCCGAATGGGGCCTGCTGCCGGGTTTGACTCACCGGGTTGGATTATAGGGCGTTTTCCCCGATCGGCTGCAGGGTAGATGGGAGCGGGGAGGGCTCGCCCGTGCCAGTCGAGCGGCGTTGCTGACCGAGCGAAGCCTGGACGTCGAAGCGAGGTCAGCATCGAGCGAGAGGAGGGCAGGATGCCCGGAACGAGCGTCCGGCGAGATGGCACGGGTGAGCCCGGACCATCCGCAACGACGCCATGGATCATGGCTTTCCGCCACGGCAGGCGGATCGTAGTCGCCGGGCGTCACATGACATCGGCCACGTAGAGCACGATCGCCACCACCATCAGCCCGGCCGCGGCCAGCCGGCGTAGGAACGTGGCCCGATCGACCCGTTCCTCGAGGTCGTGCCAACCGGCTCGGGCGAGCAGCGCGCCGATCGAAATGGCCATCACACCCCGCGTCGCCTGAAGGACGTTGCCAAAGACGGCGCCGATCAGCCCGAAGCAGGCATAGAGCGCCACCATGCCCCCGAGCCAGGCGGAGGCATACTGCACCGCGGCGATGCCGTCACGCCGCTCGCGGGGCCGCAGCCACGGGACGAGCGCGAGCGCCACGGCCGCCGCCAAGCCGCAGACCACGTAGGTGCAGGTCATCGCGAGGCTGCCGGCGTGGAGCCGCGAGAGCGTCGCGCCGGCCGCCGTGCGCGACGGCTGGAGCGCGTCGATCAGGGCCACGATGCAGAGGTCGGAGACGGCGAAGCCGAGGCAGGCCGCCAGCACGGCGGCGAGCGCCACCGGCGGCAGCGAGCCGCCCCGCTGGAGCAGGGCGGCGGCCACGACGCTCAAGGCCACCGCCAGCCACTGCCGGCCATCGAGGCCCTGGCCGGGCAGCACCCAGATGAGCGCCGCGAGCATCACGAGTTTGAGCCCCAGGAGCGGGGCGATCCGGGAGGCGACGGCTCGCTTGAGCGCGGCGAACACGGCGGTCTGGCCCGCCAGGTAGCAGCCGACCGATCCGGCGAGCGGCGCGAGCCAGGCACGGCTGGCGGGCCACTCGACGGGCGCGAGCCACCAGCACAGCGGCAGGCAGGCGAGCCCCATCACGGCGTGCCCGAGCACCAGCAGCCGCAGGCTGCCGCCCCCGGACCGATTCCCGTGGTGCCGCGACACGAGATACGACACCGCGCTGGCGAACGCCGCGACCAGGCCGGCCACCACCCCCAGCGCGATCGTTGCGGGCGACGAGTCGGCGGGGGGCATCGGGAGGAGGCGGGGACCGGGGTGAGAACCCCGTGGATCGTACCGTGGGCCGGCAGTTCTTTCGCCACCCGCACGCCCGTCGCAATCCCACCAGGCGGCTCGGCGTCGTCGCGCCGGTCACCGACTCCGCGCCGAGAACCGGCCTGTAGAGTTGCGCAGCCCCTGCGCGCAAGCCCCCGAAAGCACTTATGGCCACCGTCGATCAGACCGCGTCCATCCCGTTGTTTCCCGCCGCCGGCCGCGGAGCCGCCGCTCGGGCGGCCGAGCCCGCGAGCCCCCGTAATCGCGTTCGCGACCTGACGGCGCTCGTGCTTCTGGCCGCGTGTTGCTTCCTGCTCGTGGCGCTGGTCACGTTCCACCCCGGCGATCCGCCGCTCTCGCGCACGTTTCCCCCCAACGCCCCCCCGGCCAACGCCTGCGGGCTGATCGGCTCCGCCGTGGCGGGCGGCCTGTACGAGGCGATCGGCCTGGCGGCCTGGTTCGGCCTCGCGCTGCTCGTGGCGCTCGACGTCGCGTTGCTCGCCCGCCGGCCGCTGCCCGACCTGCCCCTCCGCACGGCCGGCGCGGCGATCGCCATGGCCGCCGCCTGCACGCTGCTCGCCCTGTTCCTGCCCGACTCGCTGCCGCGGCCGCTGTGGGGCCCGGGAGGCCGCATCGGTGAAGTCGGCCGCTACCTCGCCGAGGCCTACCTCGCCCGCGCCGGCGCGGCCATCCTGCTGACGGCGATCCTGGCCGGCGGCCTGTTCGTCGCCATGGACACCATCCTTGCCAGCCTCGGGCGGAACGCCTGGCTCGGCACCTGCGCGGTGGCGACCGCCGCCGCGACCGCGGCCGGCACCCTCCGGCTGCGCCGGGGTTCCAAGCCGGCGCCGACGGGCGATCCGGATGACGACGCCGTCGATCTTGCCGCGGCCTTCCCCGGGCTGCGGCGCCGGCTCTCCGTCCACACGCCGGAGGCCGACGATGACGAGCCGGCCGATGACGAGGAGCCGACGATCCGCGTCCGCCGGCGCGAACCGCCCGTGTCCGCCCGGAACGCCCAAACCGTCGAGCACGACGACGAACAGCCGGACACGGTCGAGGCCGAAGCCGATGCCGATGCCGACGAGGCCGAGGACGCCGCGGCCGAGCCGGCTGCGGTGGTGCCGATCCGCACCCGGGCCAGCCGTCGCGCGGCCCCCGCCGCCCAACTGGAACTCTCGCCGGAACCCCTTGGCGAGTACGAACTGCCCTCCCTCGACCTGCTGCTGGCGACCGAATACCTGCAGCTCGACCAGCAGGAGCAGGAGGTCCGCGACCGGGCCAAGGTGCTCGAAAAGACGTTCGCCGAGTTCGGCTTCAAGGTGAAGGTGGTCGAGATCGAGACCGGCCCCGTGATCTCGCAATACGAGATCGAGTTGGAGGCGGGGCTGCGACTGGCCAAGATCACGAACCTGGCCGACGACCTGGCGATCGCGCTCCGCGTGCCGAGCGTGCGGATCGTCGCCCCGATTCCCGGCAAAAACTCCGTCGGCATCGAGGTGCCCAACACCACCCGCCAGATGGTCCGCCTCCGGGAGGTGATCGAGGAGACCCAGTCGAAGAGCCGCACGATGAAGATCCCGATCTTCCTCGGCAAGGACGTGGCCGGCAATCCGATGGTGGTCGACATGGCGAGCATGCCCCACCTGCTGATCGCGGGCCGCACCGGCACGGGCAAGTCGGTCTGCCTGAACTCGATCATCGTGTCGATGCTGATGACCCGCCGGCCCGACGAGGTGCGGATGCTGATGATCGACCCGAAGATGGTCGAGCTGACGCCCTACAAGGCGCTGCCGCACCTGATGCACCCGGTGGTCACCGACATGAAGAAGGCCGAGGCGATCCTGGCCTGGGCGGTCGAGAAGATGGAACAGCGGTATACGCTGCTGGCCAAGGTGGGCGTGCGGCACCTCACGCAATACAACGCCCTGGGCCGCGAGGAACTGCTGAAGCGGATCAACCCGGCCGGCGAGGAGGAGGCGGCCGCCATCCCCACCACCATGCCCTTCATCGTGATGATCGCCGACGAGATCGCGGACATGATGATGACGGCGGGCAAGGAGATCGAGGCCCACATCATCCGGCTGGCGCAGAAGAGCCGGGCGGTGGGCATCCACCTGATCCTGGCCACGCAGAAGCCGACGGTGGACGTGATCACCGGCCTGATCAAGAGCAACCTGCCGGCCCGGATCGCCTTCCAGGTCGCCAGCCGCACCGACAGCCGCGTGGTGCTCGACGAGATGGGGGCCGAGCGGCTGCTCGGCAACGGCGACATGCTGTTCCTCTCCCCGGGCACGAGCCAGATCCTCCGCGGCCAGGGCACCTTCCTCTCCGACGAGGAGATCGGCCGCGTGATGGCCGCCATCGGCACGACCGAGCCGCAGTATGCGGCCGAGCTCGTCAACCTCCAGCCCGCCGGGGCGGAGGAGGCGGAGGGCAAGAAGGGCGAGGATCCCCGCGACAAGGACGACCTCTACGAGGCGGCCGTCGAGGTGATCATCCGCGAGGGCCGCGGCAGCGTCTCGCTGCTTCAGCGGGCGCTGGGCGTGGGCTACGGCCGCGGCGCCCGCCTGATCGACTTCATGGCCGAGGACGGCGTGGTGGGCGAATACAAGGGGAGCCAGGCCCGCGAGGTGTTGATCACGATGGAGGAGTGGGCCGCCCGCACCGGCACCCAGCCGCTGCCCCCCGATCCGGCTCCCCGGAAGCTGCGAATCCAACCGCACGCCGAGCCGCGTCCGCCGGCGCTCACGTTCGGAAACGATGAGGACGAGGATGACTGGGACGGGGATGACCTCGGCGACGTCGCCAGCGACGACGAGGAGACCGAGGACGACGGCGACCTCGACGAGGAGGCTGCCGACGAGCGGTGACGGGTGGTAGAGTGTCGGCTCTGAACCGGCCCCGCAGCCCAGGAACCCGACATGTCCGACTCCACCGCCTCCCTGGCCCGCGTCGGCCAGAGCCTCTGGCTCGACAACATCACCCGCGGCCTGCTCGACGACGGCACGCTCGCCCGCTACCTCCGTGACCTCCACGTCACGGGGCTGACGAGCAATCCCTCGATCTACAACCTCGCGGTCAAGGACACGGCGTTCTACGACGCGGCGCTGGCGACGCTCGGCGGGCGAAAGGTGGCGGCCGAGGATGCCTTCTTCGAGATCGCGATCGAGGATCTGCAGCGGGCGGCCGATCTGTTTCGCCCGGTGTATGACCGCACCGGCGGGATCGACGGCTGGGTGTCGCTCGAGGTCTCGCCCCGGCTCGCCTACGACACCGCCGCCACGCTCGCCCAGGCCAGGGCCCTCCACGCCCGGGCGGCGCGGCCGAATCTGTTCATCAAGATCCCCGGCACACCCGAGGGCCTGCCGGCCATCGAGGAGGCGATCTTCGCCGGCGTGCCGGTGAACGTGACGTTGCTCTTCACCTGCGAGCAGTATCTCGCGGCTGCGGAAGCCTACCTGCGCGGCGTGGAGCGACGGATCGAGGCCGGGCTCTCCCCCCGGGTGTGCTCGGTGGCGTCGCTCTTCATCAGCCGCTGGGACGGGGCGACGGCGAAGAAACTCCCGGCCCACCTGACGAACCGGCTCGGGATCGCGGTCGGCGAGCACTCCTACCGGGCGTACCGTGCCCTGCTCGCCTCCGACCGGTTCGAGCGGCTCTGCAGTTTCGGGGCCGTGCCCCAACGGCTGTTGTTCGCGAGCACCGGCACGAAAGATCCCGCCCTCTCGCCCTGCCTCTACGTCGACGCGCTGGCCGCCCCCAACACGATCAACACCATGCCGGAGAAGACGCTCCACGCCTTCGCCGAGCAGGGCCGCGTGGCGGCCACGCTCTCGGCCGGCGGCGGGATGGCCGACTCGACGATCTTCGCGATCGAGCGGGCCGGGGTGGACGTGGCCGCGTTGGGTGCCACGCTGCAGACGGAAGGCGCCGCGGCCTTCGTCAAGAGCTGGGACGAACTGATCGGCGTGATCGCCGGCAAGCTCGGCACCGGCGGCTGAGCGGTCCCGTCTCCCGCGGCACGCCGCCTATCGGCCGCCCGGCTCGACGGCACACGCGGTCTCGACGTGACACGGCTCGGCCCGCCAGATGTCGGCGGCGTATTCCCCGATCGTCCGGTCGCTCGAGAATCGTCCCGCCCGGGCCACGTTGCGGATGGCCATCGCCGCCCAGCGGTCCGGGTCGCGGGCCAACGCCCAGATCCGCTCCTTGGCCCGCATGTAGTCGGCCAGGTCGGCGAGGTGCATGTAGTGATCGCCGTGGTGCAGCAGGGCCTCGCGGATCGGCTCGAAGGCCCCCGGCTCGTCGTGACAGAAGTGGTTGTTGAAGATCAGGTCGAGGGCCGCCCGCGTTTCGGGCTCGTGATGGTAGTGCCAGGTCGGACTGTACCAGCCGCGGCTCCCCGCGACCTCGGCGGCCGTGAGGCCGAAGAGCATGATGTCGTCCTCCCCGACCGCCTCGGCCATCTCGACGGTCGCGCCGTCCCGGGTTCCGATCGTGATCGCGCCGTTGAGCATGAACTTCATGTTGCTCGTGCCGCTGGCCTCGTACCCCGCGGTCGAGATCTGTTCGGAGATGTCGCTGGCCGGGATCAGCTTCTCCGCGAGGCTGACCGAGTAGTTCGGCAGAAACTCCACCCGCAACCGGCCGCGGGCGGCCGGATCGTGATTGACCACCCGGCCGACCGACGTGATCAGCCGGATGATGACCTTGGCCAGGTGGTAGGCGGGGGCGGCCTTGCCGGCGAACAGGTAGGTCTGCGGAGGAATGTCGAGGTCGGGGTCGTTCCGCAGCCGGTTGTACGTGACCACGATGCCCAGCACGGCCAGCAGCTGCCGTTTGTATTCGTGGATCCGTTTGATCTGGGTGTCGATCAGCGTCGTCGGGTCGATCTCGATCCCCTGCGTCTCCGCCGCCCAGCGCACGAACCGCCCCTTCGCCCGCCGCTTGGCCTCGAGAAACCCGCGGCGGAAACCGGCGTCATCCGCCAGCGGGGCCAGCCGCTCGAGCTCGGCGAGGTTCGTGATCCAGCCCGTGCCGATCGCGTCCGTGATCAGCTCGGCGAGCGCGGGATTGGCCACCAGGAGCCAGCGACGCGGGGTGATGCCGTTGGTCTTGTTGCTGAACCGCTCCGGGAACATTTCGGCGAAGTCGCGGACGGTCGTTTCGCGGAGCAGTTTCGTGTGGATCGCGGCCACACCGTTCGTGCTGTGGCTGCCCACGATCGCCAGATTCGCCATCCGCACCCGCTGCGGGCCATCCTCGGCGATCAGGCTCATGCGGGCGACGCGCCCCTCGTCCCCAGGATGACGCTGCCGGACGGCGTCGAGAAAGCGGCGGTTGATCTCGTAGATGATCTCGAGGTGCCGGGGCAGCAATGCGGCGAACAGCGCGACCGGCCACTGCTCGAGCGCCTCGGGCAGGAGCGTGTGGTTGGTGTAGGCCAGCGTGCGGACCGTGAGATCCCAGCTTTCGTCCCAGCCGAGCCCCGCCTCGTCGAGCAGGATTCTCATCAGTTCGGCGACCGCCATCGCGGGATGCGTGTCGTTGAGTTGGATCGCCACCTTGTCGGGGAGGGAGCGCCACTCGTTTCCTCGATGACGGAAGCGGCGGACGATGTCCGCCAGCGAGCAGCGGACCAGGAAGAACTCCTGGATGAACCGGAGCGACCGGCCCCGCGGGGTCGAGTCGTCCGGGTAGAGCACGCGGGTCACGGTCTCCGTCATCACCCGCTCCGCGACGGCGCCGAAAAAGTCGCCCCCGGAAAACTGGCCGAAATCGAACACGTCGGCCGTGGCCGCCCGCCACAGCCGGAGCGTGTTGACGGTCCGGCCGCCATACCCGACCACGGGCCGGTCGTAGGGCACGCCCGAGAGGTGGGTGTGCTCGCCCGGGACGGTGACGATTTCACCCCCCCGGAGCTCGAACCGGCTGCCGAGCGTGACGGAAACCGCCCGGCTGGGCCGGGCCACCTCCCAGGGATCCGGATAGGCGAGCCAGTTGTCGGGATGCTCGACCTGCCGGCCCTGCTCGATCCCCTGGCGAAAGATGCCGAAGTCATACCGCAGGCCGTACCCGATCGCAGGCAGGCCGAGCGTGGCCAGCGAATCGATGAAGCAGGCGGCCAGCCGGCCGAGGCCGCCGTTCCCCAGGCCGGCGTCGGGCTCGCTCTCCACGATGCCCTGCCAGTCGTCGTTGGAATCCGACCGAAGATCGGTGCGGACGAACTCCTCGAGGCCGAGGTTGACGATGTTGTTCTCGAGCATCCGCCCGATCAGGAACTCGAGCGACAGGTAGTAGATCTGCTTCGGGTTCCGGCGATCGTACTCGGCCTGGGTCAGGATCCACCGTTGGGCGAGCACGTCCCGCAGCGTCCGGGCCACCGCCTCGAACCGCTCGCGCGGGGAGACGTCGTCGGGCAACACCACGTGATCGAGGACCAGGTGGCGATCGTAGTAATCGCTGTCAGGGAAGCGAATGCCGCCCACTTCGTACCGTTCCAGTCCGGTTGCGTCGTCGTTCATGACCTGCCTGCGTCCTCGAGAATGCCCGCGGCCACCGCCGCCAGCCACCGGGCAGTATGCGCCGCGGTTTTTCCCGCTCAAGCAGCGGCGGCGGTGCTCACGGAACACTCACGCGGCGCTCACGAACGGGTTGCGGCGCGAACGAACGGCCTGCGGCAGCCGTATCGTCGGGGGCCCCGGCCGCGAGGCCGCAAATCTCCACTTCGATTTGATGAATTTCCAAGGCCGGTCAGGCCGACCAATTTCCTGTCAGCGGCCCGTCGTCACCGGAGAGCGTGCACCATGAAGCAGTCGCCAGCCCGCGTGAGCCAGGCCGCGGTCGTCGCCGTGCGAAGGGGCCGCGTGTGTCTGATCACCTCCAGCAGCGGGAAACGCTGGTTGGTCCCGAAGGGCAACCGTCAGCGGGGCTGCAACCTCCGCGAGACGGCGGCCCGCGAGGCCTGGGAGGAGGCGGGGCTCGTCGGCACGGTGCGGCAGCGGCCCCTCGGTGTCTACGAGTTCGTGAAACTGGGGAAGCTGCACGAGGTGGTGGTGTATGGCATGCGGGTCAGCGAAGCGAAGCGTGACTGGCCCGAGAAGCAAAAGCGCCGCCGGCGGTGGCTCAGGCCGGGCAAGGCCGCGGAACGCATCGCGCACCTGCAACTGCGTGAAATCGTCGCCGCGGCGTTCGAGCGGAACGATCGGGCGGCCTGAGGTTCGAAGGGGGATCGACCTGCGATCGCGAGGTGAGGCAACGTGAACACGACAGACTCGAAGCGGCTCGCTGAACTTCAGGAGAACACGCCGCTTGCCGATGCGGCGCGGCGGGTGCTCTCCATCCGGTTGGAGGCGGTGCGCGACTGCCTCGGGCAGGCCTTGAACGCGACCAAGGATCGGCGAAAGAGCGTTCACGCGCTCCGCGTGGCGAGCCGCCGGGCAGTGGCCGCGCTCGACGTCTTCGCCGACTGCCTGCCACGCCGGGTGTTCAAGGAAGCCCGCAACGCCATGCGGACGCTGCGGCGGGCGGTCGGCACGGCCCGTGACTGGGACGTGCTGCTCCAGCAACTGGCCCGCAAGCTCGGCGCGGCGGCGGATTCGGACCGCGCTCCGCTGGACATGCTGCGGGGTTATGCGCTCGCCCATCGCCTGCCCGCCCAGAGTCGGCTGGAGGCCGCCTGCCCCGATCATCCCTTCGGGTTCGATCGGCTGATGGCCCGGTGCGTGGCCGCCGTGCGGGTGCGGAACACCGAGCCGGTGTCGTTCGGCGGGCACCTGCGGCCCATCGTGGCGCGGCTCGTGGCGAACCTCGACACCCGCGCGGCCGAGGGCGATGGTGATTGGGACCGGCTCCACGACGTCCGGATCGCGGGCAAGCGGCTGCGGTATACGTTGGAACTGGTTCCGGAGGCGTTCGGCGGGCCGATGCAGACGCACCTCGGCCCGGCCTTGGCCCGGCTCCAGGAGGTCTTGGGGGAAGTGAACGACAGTTTCAATGCGTCGCGGTTGCTCCGGCAGCTGGTCAACGGGATGACGGACTGTGCTCCGGAGGCCGCGGTGGCCTACGGGGAGGTGTTGGAGGCCCAAGCGGCCGCCCACGAGGCTGTCATGCAGCGCGGCCGGGAGGCCTACCGCGAGTGGCTTCGCGACTGGGACGCCTCGGAGATGCAGGACGCCCTCCGAGCGATCTGCCCCGACGCCCGGGGCCGCGGGCATGGCCGGGCCGGCCTGACCGCTTCCCGCCCGGCCGACCCGACGTTGATTCTCGGTCGCACCGCCTGACCGGGCCGCCGATGCGTCGCCCGGGGAGGTTGCGGGGAAGCCGCGGTCGGCGCTAGGCTGCCGCACCTGTCCTCCCCCTTCGCCCATCGGAGCGTGTCATGCCCCCTGCCGTCCAGGCGCCGAGCCGCGCGTCCCTGCCCGAGTGGCGAGCCGTCGCCGAGCACGCCGCCGCCACCGGCCACCTGCCGCTGCGGGAGCGATTCGCCGCGGACCACCACCGCGCCGAGCGGCTCTCGTTCGAGGCCTGCGGGCTGTTCGTGGACCATTCCAAGCAGCGGCTCAGTGACGGAACGCTGCCGCTGCTCACGCAGCTCGCCCGGGCCTGCGGGCTCCGCGAGCGGATCGACGCGATGTTCGCCGGCCGGCGGATCAACGCGACCGAGAACCGGGCGGTGCTCCACGTGGCGCTCCGCGCTCCGCGGACGGAGCGAATCCTGCTCGACGGCGAAGACGTGGTGCCCGGCGTCCATGACGTGCTCGACCGGATGGCCGCCTTCTGCGACCGCGTGCGTCAGGGGGAGTGGCTGGGCCACACCGGCCGGCGAATCAGGCACGTCGTCAACATCGGGATCGGTGGCTCGGATCTCGGGCCGGTGATGGCTTACACGGCGTTACGGCATTATGCCGACCGCGGGCTCACGTTTCGGTTCGTCTCCAACGTCGACGGCACCGACTTCGCGGAGGCCGTCCACGGTCTCGACCCCGCGGAGACGCTGTTCATCGTCTGCTCCAAGACGTTCACCACTCAGGAAACCCTCGCCAACGCCCGCACGGCCCGCGCCTGGTCGCTGGCCGCGCTCGGCGATGCAACGGCGGTGGCCAAACACTTCGTGGCCGTTTCGACCAACGCCACGGAGGTCGCCGCCTTCGGGATCGACACGGCCAACATGTTCGGCTTCTGGGACTGGGTCGGCGGCCGCTACTCGATGGATTCGGCGATCGGCCTCTCGACGATGCTGGCGATCGGTCCGGAGCGGTTCCGCGAGCTGCTGGCCGGTTTCCAGGCCATGGACGAGCATTTTCGCACCGCGGAGTTCGAGCGGAACCTGCCCGTGTTGCAGGGGCTCGTCGCCGTCTGGAACACCACCTTTCTCGGCGCCCACACGATCGCGGTGCTGCCATACGACCAGTACCTGTCCCGCTTTCCCGCCTACCTGCAGCAGCTCACGATGGAGAGCAACGGCAAGCGGGTCACGCTCGAGGGCCGGGTGATCGACGACTACGAAACCTGCCCGATCTATTGGGGCGAGCCCGGCACCAACGGCCAGCACTCCTTCTACCAGCTCATCCACCAGGGCACGCGGCTCATCCCCTGCGACTTCATCGGATTTCTGCAGTCGCTCAATCCCCTCGGCCGGCACCACGACCTGCTGATGGCCAACTGCTTCGCCCAGGCCGAGGCGCTCGCCTTCGGCAAGACCGCCGCCGAGGTGCGGGCCGACGGGGTCGCGGAAGACCTCGTGCCCCACAAGACCTTCCCGGGCAACCGGCCGAGCACCACGATCCTCGCCGAGCGGCTCACGCCGCGGCTGCTTGGCAGCCTGGTGGCGCTCTACGAGCACGCCGTGTTCACCGCCGGGGCGATTTGGGACGTGAACCCCTTCGACCAGTGGGGCGTGGAACTCGGCAAGGTGCTGGCCAACCGGATCGTGCCCGAACTTGAAAGCGGCACCGAGCCCGATCTCGAGCATCACGACCCGTCCACGGCCGCGCTGATCAAACGCTACCGCACGGCCCAGCGACGCTGAGCGTGGGGCGGTGTCCCGCCCCCCTTGGCCTTGATCTTCACCGTTCCCTCGGCGGAATCGGCCAGCCGCTGAAACTTCGCCTGCCACGGCCATGCGGTCAGGTCCGAACGGTAGCCGTTGCCGAGCGTCGCGAGAAACTGGTCGTATTCGAACGACACCTCGCGGGCCACGGGCCCGTACACGCTTTCGAACGAGACCCCGTCCCGCTCCTCCATCAGCGCGATCGCCAGCGGCACGAACCGGTTCGAATAGTTGGGGTTGTTCGCGAGCAGGTGGCAGAGGGCCCACCGCCAGGCGTAGTCCTCCCACGTGCCCGACTCCGTCCGGCCCGGCACGGCGATTTCCAGCAGTTTGCGCTTCGGCGTCGCATTCTGCAGATAGCCGACGACCGGCGCTGGCAGGTCGATCGTGGGGTCGCCCTCCCGCCAGTAGTTGCCGAGTTCCGCCAGCCCCTCGGCGAGCCAGGTGGGCCCGGTCGAGCCGAAAGCGAGATGGCAGACGCCGTGCACGCACTCGTGCTGGATCACACCGTGGTCGGCGCACGAGTAGAGCCGGGCCTGTCGCTGATCCCCGAGCCGCGTAGTGACGCACACGCCCTCGCCCCGGCGAATCTTCTCGATGCCGTAGGGCTCGTCGATCGTGCCGGCGGGAAACGTGCCCAGGTCACGGGCCACGAATCCCTGGACCACGCCCGTCATGGGCCGGCCGAGAAACTTCTCCAGCGCCGACACCATCCGCTCCAGCTTGAAGCTGATCACGGCCCACTCCCGGTCGGAGACATCCGTCAGGAACGCGAAGTGCGCCGACCGTACGAGCCGTGGCTGGGCTGGCGGGTCGGACGAGAGCGAGCGGAACTTCCGCTCCAGGACCTCGTCACCCTTGTCGGCCACCTTCGCGGCGGCGGCGTTCTCGACCTCGAGGGTGCGGGCCACGAGTTCGCCCCCCTGAAGCCTGAGCGCCTGGAGTCCCACGACCCGTGCCCCCGCCTCGATCCGTCAACCTGGGCGGACACCGGCGCGACCGCCAGCAGACAGGTGACGACCACCAGCAGCGGAAGCCGCATGATTGCCTCGGAGCGTGCGGACGGCTCGGGCCGGACGGCCCACTGTGGACGCCAGTGTATCATGCTCGCTTGCCTCCCCGGCCTCCGGTTCGCCTCCATGCGCACGATCGA
>Ga0214921_10005943_pt1 | contig 16966 bp, 22 predicted proteins | sample LL1505_MetaG_FD_177992 | JGI IMG/M metagenome (GOLD analysis project Ga0214921, IMG submission 177992) | Freshwater microbial communities from Lake Lanier, Atlanta, Georgia, United States - LL-1505 | ecosystem: Environmental > Aquatic > Freshwater > Lake | place: USA: Georgia | collected...
GTGCTACCAGTGCTACTTTTCTAAAGTTTCTTTTAGATCTGTACAGTGTAATTCAGAGGAGAAATTAGAAAAACATGCGAATTTCTTCTCTGTAATAATCACGAGGGTTCGATTCCCTCCAGCCGCACCATTGATATACATGGACTTACATAAGTAGTGCTACCAGAGTGCTACTTTCAGCTATTTTTCTGATGTTCGGTTTCCTCGCGTTTTTTGTTATTCACCTAGCACAATTTTTGTCCTACCCATGCGATTAGCCTTCTCTTATTGATGAGTACTGGGAGTTAAATTTAACCAATGAGTGAAAAGAAACATTTCAGTGGCTGGGATTTTGTCATCCTGATTTTTTCAATTTTCTCTTTGGCTCTCTTGCCCATCCAAATGCTCTACAAGGGCAGTGAAGATATCCTTCAGATCGTCGATTCTGCCGATTATGTCCTCTGCTCGTTCTTTTTTGCGGACTTTGTAAAGCAGTTCATCCAAGCCAAGGGTGCACGTCTAGCCTACATGAAGTACGGCTGGATTGATTTCCTTTCCAGTATTCCAATCATCCCTGGTGCTGCACTGGGTCGAATCTTCCGTATTCTGCGCATTCTGAAGGTCATTCGGCAGGTATCTAAATTAAGCGACATCACCGAAGGGTTGTTCCGCAATCCAACGGCTGGGGCTTTTGCTGTTACCTCGGTCTTGGCAGTTTCAACGATTTTTATGTCCGCCTTCCTAGTGTTGGAAGCCGAATGCAATGTTGTTGGGGCAAAGATTACGAATGCTGGGGATGCCCTTTGGTGGGCAGTAACCACAGTCACAACGGTTGGTTATGGTGATGTCTATCCAATCACTACGGCAGGACGGTATGTAGGGGTTATTACGATGTTTGTGGGGATTGCTGTCGCTGGATCACTGACGGCCACAATGGCCTCGATTCTAATACGAAGAAAATAAAAAAAGAAATTTAAGTAGATATACAAAAGGTAGTGATAATGGGTCTTTTAGATAAATCTGCTAAGACAAGTAAAGTACAAGATATTCTAGAAAAACATTTCGAAAGCAAAATCTGGGACATTCCTGACTTTGATTACACAGATAAAAAAAGATCCTCTCATCCTCAGTGGTTAGGCGTGGCATGTGAAATTGTTTTCTACTTTAGTGTCTTAGCTCATGTTCGGCCAAAAGAGTATTCTCCCTTGGAGGTGATCAAAAATGCTTATCAATTCGAGGATGAAGAAATAAAACTGTGTAAAAAAGATGTCAAACTTCTTGTACAAAAAGCATGGGAACATGCGGCTTGGAGAATCCCAAATGCAAGCAGTGACAAAGCTCCGCCTTTCGATTCAGATGACATGCTATATCTAGAAAAGAAGTTTACATGGTTTAAGAAAGTTAATACAGGCGTAACAAAGTGTGATCCTCGTTTTCATAAACTTGGGGGTGATGCAATTTTGTGCAAGAAAAACGAATGGGAGATTGTAGAAATAAAAAACGATACATGCTCAAAACGGAAAAAGACATGGATAAACCAAGCACTTCTATTATTTTTAAAGAAGTACTATGAATCTGTATTTAAAGTCGACATTGCGGCTTTCAATGAGTTCTTGCCTTGGCCTGACTTTCTGGGCAAGTCGCCAAAGCCTATAAAAAACCGAGAAGCAAAACTCGAAAAGCATTGTATTTCCGAAAAAGCTAAAGTTAGCATTGTCTGCCCGATGGCTGAAAAGGTATTCAGCTTCTATCCACTCAAACACCTTCGTAGGGTATCTAAAGGCTGTGCTTTTGCAGATGCAATTAAAGACTGTAGGGATTATTTCTAATTACAGAAAGATTAGAAATCACTAATAATCAACGATATAATATAGTAATAGCAAGTAAAAGTCCTACCGATGGATGACAGATCTTTTGAGCCATGCGGTGTGCGAGTCACTCTCGACGAGTGGATCTGATGCAATCCGTCCACTCATAATAAGATAGGCTGGAGATTCTGACCCCTAGTCAGACCTGGATGCTGGTAAGCACGAGCAGGCACAATGTTTCCCCCGCGTGATAGACATCCCAATTTGGGTCTAAATCACAAAGCCCTCCCCCCAAAGGGGGAGGCTTTTGCCCTTGTTCCAGAGCATACCCATTTGGGTCTGGCTCAGGATTATGAAATATAAAATCTAAATTACAAAGCCGAAGGCTTTATCAACCGAAGGTTGATTTAATCACACGAACCTTCTCAGAGTGTAATCTTTTATATGAAAACAGCGGCAGAATTTAGATCAGCGAAGCTCGAGCTAGAATCAATCTTTGGTAATGTCTACTTGGTTTATGACCGATCAAACCACTTAACCTCTTATTCTTTTACAGGATTGGTCGATCAGAAAATCTATAAAGATTACATAAGGCGCATTGTTACCACTACTTCGGATGTCCCTTACCTTATCTCTGGATATGCCATAGCTATAAGTGGATACCCAATGTTGCGCCAAGAAGTTATAGCTTCAGAACCACACACCCTTCAGAACGAGGTAGCTTACTGGACAATTTATACCAAAAGAGAAAATGACCCTATTTTGATGACCGTTCAGTCCCTTTAACCATCTTCATACTCAAAATCAAAACCCTCTGGAAACCCTTCAAAATAAATCAATATCTGGCCTTTATGATTCTTTTGATAAGAAATAAGCCCAAATACCCTCAAAAGCTCAATTCCGCCTATTAAATCAAATTTATATTCTTTATTCATAAGACCAAAATACTCTGGATCAATAATTGTAGTGTGATTTTCATAAACATATTCCTGTAACAACAAATAAAGCTTAATACTGGCCAAATTGATTTTATTTCTTTCAAAACACTTAATGATCTTCTTAGGTAACTTGTAAAAAGAACCATATTTCATTGATCTTTTTATGATCCTTAACTGACCCATATCCAGTAGTTACACGCCCAAGCGCAGTAACCTCCCCTTAACCCCACCGCCACTACTCCCTTTGGTCGTAGACCAGTTCAGTTATCTATTTTCCGCATTCAGTCATCAGTGTTCGCTGGTCTTTGCTCACTTTGTTCGCGTGGCGGCGGCAAGTCTCTCCCACCTCTTTTTTTAATTTTAACACCATAACCTGATCCCACCCCATGATCGCTAACGCGATGATCCAAACCGTTCTCCCTCACGCGTACCATCCTCACTTCGTATCGGATCGTACTTTCGTTTCGGGGAGTGGTACGGGCCATATGCTCACGCATATCGCCCTTTGCATATCTTCCTTAAGAGGTTGTCGCCTCTTGGCTCCGCCTCCAGATTGGTCGCCGTAGCTCTTTCACTGCACTTCGTTCCGTTCATTCGACTCGGCGATACCCCTCGCAAAATCCAGCAGGGTGCGCACACTTCCCTTCAGAGTAGGTGTTTTTTTTGCTGTCTTTTGCTTCGGGCCCATCCCAGCAAGAACAGTTTTTGCTCATCTACAGCTCTCTTGGCTATGGTACTCGCGTACCAACGCCTCGAATCGCTGCAGATTTCGCATTCCCCTTTTTTGATTCTTCGCTTTGCGTTGGGTTTTAAACCCATGTGTTGATTCAGGCTTTCAGTCAGCCTTTCCAGTCACGGCATTCACTACCACTTCATTCACATGGTGGCCTGGGGCCACCAAGTTCATATCCGTGGCAGTTCAGCCGTTTCGGTCATCGGCGGAACAGCACTTGTGTTTGGCATCTCTGGCGAGGCAAACGGAATCGCCGCGTTGTTTCTCGGCAAACGGGCAGGGACTTAAGTCTGTGTAAGTTCCTCAAGTTCAGAAACAATCGTTTCGATGCAGTCATCTGCAGCAGATGATTTCTGGCCATCAGCAGTGTTCTTTTTGGGGTTGTAAGCCAGGATCAAAAGGCGCTCTAGCTTTTTGGCATTTTTGACATTTCTTGGAATGATGATGCGCATTCCGTCTGTTTCTTCCCACCAGTCCTTGTTCTTGTGACCAGTTAAAATTCTTTTCCCAAGATTCTGATCACCATCCGTATCATGCGTTTCTCCAATATAAAGATATTCACGCCCTTTCATAAAGCAGTAGCAGCCTAGTAGTTCAGTTAAATCATTTTCATCCAGCTTGCTTCTGACTTCCTCCATCTTGGCGGGTACATCTTTACTGCTGAGGGGCAGGTAGTAGTCGCCCATTTCCTCTGGGGAACCCCAAGTCAATTTCTTTACCCATTCCATTATGGTTCCAGATTTCTGCCAGTACTCGGTCATCAATGTGGTCATCTGTTCTCTGATAATTTCCAATTCTTTGTCATTCACCCTGAGTTTGCTGGATGGCTCTATGTTTTTGATGGTCGCTACGATTCTTTCCCTCTGCCTGTACCAAAGAGAATCAAGGATGACGCGAATCTTTGCTAACCTCTCTAGTGCGCCAGGTTCATCAACAGGGTCATTTAATCCCAGCAGTTTTGTTTTCGGACCTGGTTGATCAGCTTTATCTCCATTCTCTACGGTAATAGTTGTTTTTGGTGAAACTGCTTCTAGGGCGAGATTGGGTAACTCTGGTTCGAGTGGTTTCCAAACATGGCTGGTATCACATACCTGCCATTTCTTAACATCCAAATTCTGGCCTTTGACGTAGGTAAGGGCTTCGTATGCATCCCATGGTCCAAGCACCTGTTGCCCATCCGAAATATACAAACTCATGTACGGGATTCTCGTATTAAATGGGTAAAGGTAAACACCTAATTATGTCTCGGTATTTAGTTCGATCCTCAAAGCCAAAACAGCCACGTTTAGGCCAACTTTCGGGTAGGGTATTATGGCTTTATGAAATATGGATCAGCCCAAATGGCATGGTCCGCATTACCATTTCCTAGCATGTGTGTTTTTAAAGTAATGTGTTGCGCGTTATCAGGTATATCAACTTGAATGGGGACTTCTTTTTTAACGTATGCACAAAGGGGTTCACTTTCGTAGACCTGAATTCCATCAATAAGGACTTCGTAAGACCATGACCCATTTAGCAACTCTAGCCCGTCTACATTCTTTGATGGCTTATTGAAATTGGGCATAGTGCCAACAGCGACAAACTTTCTGACACCACTTGGTATCGCAAAGATAACCTCGCTATCGCAGTGCGTGAAAAGCCCTTTTTGGGCAGGTTTGCCATCAACGTTAAAAGTGCCATCAGACCCACCAGTGCGTGTGTTGCCATCCTTTATGGCATAATAGTCACCAAATCCTACTTTTGCCTTCATCGGCTTTAAATCTCCTAAAAATATCCGCTCTTCGGCATTCACATGTACAGCGACAAGGCAAAGCAGGGCGGCAATAAGCATTTGGGTTAATTTCATAAACACAGCCTGTTTTAAGTAGTTAAATTTGGCAAGCTGATTGCCAGTAGCATTGGGCCTTCGCTCCCACTTCCCACTCAGCCCCTCAGGTGCATTGCTCCTAACAGGGCTTCGCGGGAGTGGTCGCTTTTACAGTAAATCTGTGGAGAAATATCAATTATGACACCATGCCATTATTGTGACATTATGTCCCATAAGGTATATTTCAAAAATTGGGGTTATATCACAAAGATTTTAAGGTTATATATTAATAACAGTCAATGATATATAAATAATGCAGTAAATCGGTTTTTTCTTTACTTTATATCATATTTAGATTATTATTTCTGAATGGTTCGACCATTAAATCATTCAGATTTATATAGATATATTATTGAATATAAGCACTTTATACTAATTATAGTTATCCTATTGCCCATCAATCATATATATTTAAATCTAATTAAATTAATTCTGGGGTGTTATGCAGGTAATTGAGCAACCTCATTCAATTTCATCCTTGGCTAAATTAATCGGCGTGGGTGCAAAGAAGATCCGCAACCTAACGAAGGATCCTACTTTTCCTGTTTTTGAGGGAATGATTTGGTATTCGGATTTTGTGGATTGGCGGAAACGACACCTACATCGCGATATTGCATCAAATCATCGATTGAGTGTCGTTGATAAACCTTGTGAACCAGTTCATCTGAATGATTTACCAGCCTCATCGCCGAAGCAGTTGGTACGCCTTCGTGCATCATACGCGTAACCTTGGTGACTCTGAGGCAATGGAAGCAGAGATGCTTGAGTCCCAGTTGGCGGTGCAGGAAATCCCTTCCAAATTCTTTGCTAGCCATTTTCGGTAGTTTGCAGGTGGTCTCTTTATTTTTGAGGCTTTCAAAAAGTGGTTTCAGCGAAGTAGGCATCGGAATTGTGAATCCCTTGCTCGCTCCACCTTTAGGGGCAGGGAATGTGATCGTTTCACGATGAAAATCTATGCACTTCAATGGAATCTGGGTTTCTCTAAGACGGCAGCCTGTGGCGAGACTGATCTCAAATGCGATCCTCATCCATTCGGGCTGATTAGGTAGAGCTTCTCTGACTTTTGCGATCTCTTTTTCGGTAAAGGCTGGTTTGATCTTCACCTGGGCTTTGGCCAATCGAAGATTTTGTAGGGGATTGGTAACAGCCATTCTGCGATCCACAGCCATTCGCATGACTCGGCTGAATAACCGAATCTCGTAGATGGCAGTGTTTCTGGATGCGGACTTTCCAGACCTGCGTTTCTTGGTCGTTCTCCATTCCAGATAATCCAAAGCTGTCTGTGGGGTGACATCAGCGGGGGAATAAACATTTTTCTCCAGCAAGAAGGAGAGAATCCTGTCCCAGCGATCTAGGGTTCTTTGCTTGGTGGCCTCGGTGGTGAAAAGGGGTTTGAGAGCTTTTTCGACCCAGACCCATCCATCTGTTTGGACTTTCCCACCTCGCATTAATTCGGCGATGGTGGCGTTACTTTCCTCAATCGCAGCTGCCTTTCTGCCTTCTTCGGTGTCATGTCTGAGGCCAGTACTTCTGAATCGTATTACGCCCTCTTTATCTCGGTATTTGAGATGGAAAAAAGGGCTTCTTGGTCGTTTATGTAGAGATGCCATATAACTATTATAGTGCTACCAGTGCTACTTTTCTAAAGTTTCTTTTAGATCTGTACAGTGTAATTCAGAGGAGAAATTAGAAAAACATGCGAATTTCTTCTCTGTAATAATCACGAGGGTTCGATTCCCTCCAGCCGCATGTTAATGGTCAACGACTTATAAAAAAGTAATTGTTAGTGCTACCTGGAAGGCCCTTTTTGAATTCTCCGAGTGAGGGAATCGAACCCGCTGTTTGCGCGAAAAGCTTCGCGATGATTTTTGACCAGTTGATGCGTTTTTTTATTCGGTCAGCCCTTTCGCTTTTCCGGCTTCGTTTTGGTCCGTTGGATGAAACAAAGCGTGCTGTTCATGACGGTGACTTTGTCTTTATGCCCTTCCTTGGTTCTAAATACGAACGGCAATTCGCTGTAATGGACCGACGTGGCGATGGGCAAGCGTATACAGGATCCCAATGTGATCCATATGCGGGACATTTAAAGGGTCGCTTTTGTATAGCCCAAGGTAACCTTGTCGAAAATGCGATGGTTGTTACGTCGATGGTAAATGCATTTGAGCGAACACCAGGTCACTTATCCGCTCGTTTAATGGCGGCTTTAGAGGCTGCACAATCCTATGGGGGTGATCGTCGTGGGATGATGAGTGCTGCCATGTTGATAGTAAAAAACGGCGAAAAAACAAACCAAGGCGTTATTGTGAGGCTGGCAGCAGACATGAGTCTATCGCCATTAACTGACTTAAGAAGGAAGCTTAAAGGCCCTTGGTTAGCGGATTATCAGGCACATCAGCCTCAATCATCGGGGAACATGAGCAAAGCTATCCGACGTCCTAAACAATAAGGAATGATCTGAATAATCTGTAGCAAGAAAATAGCCCGATGAAATTCGATCCAAACAAAGACCTTTATCTGATTATTGGAGTTTCAGCTAATGCAACGAACGCAGAGATTGTTAAAGCTTTTAAAGCCAGAACTAGAATACTTCATCCTGACAGATTCGACCGTAAAACGCAGTCGGCCGAGTGGAGTCAGGCAAACGAAATGCAAACTGATCTTAATGTAGCGTTTCAAATCCTTCGTGATTCCCATAGCCGCAATCTTTATGATGAATTTAGGGGCTTTAAGAAAAGGAGTTCTACAGGGTCTTCAGCTGAAGTAAGGCAACACCCTGGACATTCCAAAAGGGAAGTCCGGACTAGTATAGCCCCATACACTGAAATAAAACTTCAGGACCTTCCTGAGATAACTAAAGAGAAAATACTTAAGCGCCAAGGTGGTGGGGTAGTTAATCAGGTCAGTGATTCTGCTGCGCCACTACTAGGGGCGTGGATCAGAACAGGAATTTCTCTTTCAATTCTCTGGTTTATATATACCCAGACGAAAGTATCTGAATCATGGGGAGATGGATGGATATTCTATATGGGTTTCATATGGTTTGGGGTTCACCTGGGACTTTCAGGTGCTGAGAGATTACATAAAAACTATCGAGCAAATCTAAAGCCAAATTACTACCTTACCCCACTGTATTTTATCAAGGCAGAGTATGACTTTCTTTGGATATGGCCGCTTACTGCAATAGAACAGCTAAACTTCAGAGATCATTACCACAACGGTGTTTTTACTGGTAGAACGATATCATTCCACTTTAATGCAGGTACAAACAAAATAGAGTTTAAGACTTATACCCAAGGAGAGGAGATTACGTCTAAATATAACGAATATATTCAAAGCTGGAACAAGGCATTAGAACATGCCGACTACGACTACTTTGTGCGTAATAACGACTTTAACGAAATACGCTCAATGCAAAAAACGTCAGGTCCAAATCCAGTTCCACGTGGTAGGGCCACTCTACATGTTGTATCTTTCTTTTCAGCACTAGTCGTATTTGTGTTCGGACTTTGCTTAAACTCTGAATACGTTCGAAGGCACCCCAAAGCGAGCAACCCGAATCAATACAACTTCAATAAACCACTCAAAAGCAATCCTACGAGTTTGTCTAAATATCGGCCATCTTACCCCGTTCCTTCATATCCGGAGGCCCCTTTACCTCGAAACGGTGAGGTTGTTCGCTTTATTTCCGATATTCCGAAAGCAGGGCTCAAAATCGATAATCTTCGTGGGGACCATACTTTGATTAAACTGGTGAACATATACACGGGTGCTCCCGCTATGACTGTATTTGTTCAAGCCGGGGCTTTTGCGGAGGTAAAAGTTCCAATCGGGAGTTATGAGGTTCGTTATGCCTCGGGTGACAAGTGGTATGGTAAAGAGCATTTATTTGGGCCAACAACAGCATATTCAAAAGCCGATGAAAACTTCCGATTCTCTGAAGAGGTTACCTCAACTGGATATACAACCGACGTTTGGTCAATCACTCTTTATAAAGTGCAGAATGGGAACCTTTCGACTTCAACAATCGATTCATCACAGTTCTAATAGGCTTTTAAAGCTTGAGGTCTAGTCAAAGCAAACAAACAACCAAAAATGAACCCCCATTTTTTTAAAAGGTAAAAACCTTTTAAAATAAGAATAAGAAAAGCGAAAAAAAAGGTCTTTCGCTTTGTCGAAAAGAAATGCTGAAGTCGAAAATAGATAAAGCAACGAATTTCTTGTCGAATGAAAGCAAGGGCAAGACTATTCGCTTATTAAAGTGCAATATCGTTGACGCAAAAACACGAAAGGGTGTACCAAAAGCTCAAAAGCCATTTAGCAAAACTATCTTTGTTGGAGCGAAGGAATAGCCTGTACTTCGCCTCTAAAAGTTGCTGGAAGACTTATTACATAAGGATCTCCAGAAATGTATGAAATGTTTAAAATACATAGGTCGTTATTATCGCTGTTTACCATGCGCTCCTTTTTTAAGAAATCAAAAAGCTCGAACGTATAAAGATTGACGCCACTATTATCGTTAATTGTTGGATCTGTAAAAGCGAAGCCAACCTTATCTGAATATACTATTTCAGACTTCGGATACCTAGAATCTTTACCAAGTGATCGCGCAGCCTGAAGAGACTCTTTAAGAATATCACTTCGTATTTCAGCGACATTGTTATCCAAAAACATATCCTTAAACTCGCTATTATAGCGTTCCGGTAAAAAGTATTTTCCTAAGGAATAAACCTTTGCCCTAGCAGACTTATGATAAGCTAAATACTTTCTCACAATCTTTGCTGTCTTTAAGTCGCACCTTTCTGTTTCTTCCTTAAAACGTTTAAACTCTTCTTCGTACTGACCATCCCTGATTGCGCTACCGATAAGACCCCCATTTGCCCAAGCATTATATCCTTTGACCGCGTTCTTCCATTCATCCATAAACTTTTGAACTCTGGAGTGAAGCTTTGGTCTTATCTCTATGTAATTGTCCCAAGGATCATCAAGATTTATTAGCCTTACAGACTCGGCGAGTTTAATATCATTATCTAATTCCTTTAAGAACTCATTCCAAATGGGAGATTCTGGTTCAAATCTTCTCTCATTGTTCGACTCTGTCTGCTGTCGGCTTACTATCTTTTGAGGCGATGCTGATTCAACAATACCGATACAGGCCAAGGCCTTTTCAATGCCTTTAAGTGAATCTGCCTGATTCTTTTCAAAAAGCTTATGTTCTTTCTGGTTACCTTTTGATCTAGCTAGCTTAACTAAAATATTAAGATAATCGCTTTTTACGGCATAATTTACATTTTCCGGCAAGGCATTTGCTGTTGCTAGTCCTACTCGTGCGCTGAGTTTCGACTTTATAATACCTATAACATCACCATCTTTCGTTAAAAGTGGCCCTCCACTATTACCAGGCTGAACTGGAACTGATATCTGATAACACGTGGGATCGTCTTGTACTCCTGATAATGAGCTTATAACGCCTGTTGTCATCTTTGGCTCAAATCCCTGAATTCCCGGGTTTGGGAATCCAACAGTAAAAATACTTTCACCAATGCTCGCATCCTCAGAACCTTTAATTGCTAAATATGGAAAATCACCCTCTATCTTAAGAATTGCTAAATCATTCGCATCATCCTGAGCTACTTTTCTTGCCTCGTACATCTGGCCTTTGAACCTAAAGCGTATTGACTGACCATCCTCAATAACATGATTGCTGGTTGCAATAAGGCCATCGCCGGAAACCAAAAAACCTGTTCCAATAGAGTCTGCTTGCGCTCTAACTGCAACAACGAAAAGCCAAAACGCAATGCAGTGTTTTATCATAAATGTCTATATCTGGTCATTACCCCTGAAAGTATTTTGCTGGATCTTTTCGTTTGTACTTCTTTGTTATTCTGATGACAGTCAGTACGAGAGTGCTTAGTACGAATAAAACAAATTCAATAATGGAAAACCTATTAGAATCTGAACTGCATTCGTATAACTGAGTGTTTTTTGTAACGTGCATCAGGTTCGTGGCTAGCCTTATTCGTGTCCTCCTTTTTTTCAAAAACTTGTTTAGTTCTTTTCAATCCACTCATGCCCTCTTGAGCACCTATATTTTGTCCCAGCCATGCATATTGATCCAATGTCAGGCATCCCCATGCACTCAAACCCTGTTCTTTCATCAACAAAAGGGCACTTACTTGGGCTCGCATAAAGAGTTGCAGTGACAAAGGCTAATACCGTCAAAACCTTATAAAGTATGTTCATATATGGGTTGTATACTATGCAATTAAGGTATCAATGAAAAAAGCTTTTGGGCAGTTGTGAAATACAAAATATGTCCGGGAATCGGCACGAACTACCTAGAAACCTGATGGATTGTAAAAAAACAATTCTTTAAAAGGGGGTGGTCATTGAAAAACTAAATTAATCTTAATTTTATCTCTTCCGGAAATTGGTGGTGGTGTGGTTAATAACTCGACTTTTCCTTAGGATTTAGAAAAGCTGTAAAGTGTTCGATATGATGGTGTTAAAGACGGTCTCGAATGTAGTGGGGAGATTGGAAAGCGCTAATAAAACGTAATGATGTTGTTTGTATATGGAAACCCAATTAAAAGTATTCCCATGAATGATAAAAAGCAGCTTATTCAGAATATAATACTGGGCCTGCTTGTAATTCTCTTGTTTAAAACATGGATATTGTCGGCTGATGTAAAAGAGATGAAAAAATATCTACAGGTTTCTCGAGCACATCTAATGCAGATTAATCATAGGGTATCAAATGTTGAGGACGGGGTCGATAGTATTGAAAGTAGCTCAAGAAGATGAATGAAAAAGTACATGAGAGAAATTATAGGTTTTTCGATCATTGTCGTAGTATCAGCGCTTGATCCAATCCGCCTCATGGGATACATCATCGCTGGATCATTTATTAGAAAAAGGGAAACTGCCGTTGCTGCAGGACTGATATAGACGATTGCAGTCCAACTCTTAACTGTGCTAGCAGTAAAACAATTCCAATCCACTTTTTCTGCTATGCATATAGTAGGAGCTATAACTAGCTCTGTACTTGTGACATTACTTGTTCATTGGAATGCGAAAAAAATCGTGCGTACAAACAAAAACCATCGTTCGCCGATCAGGAAAAAAAAGATTAGGACTCTCAACCAATCCCGACAAAAACCGTAGTCTTCGACTCCTTTGGAATGGTTAGGATGTGCAGAGTAGCCGAAAAGCCTAATAATACCCCTTTTGTAGGGGTTACCCCTACTTAAAGGTTAAGAATAGGCACTGAAACTATGGTCAATATGCGTTCAACACCATGGTCAACCCCATAAGCCACCACAGTCATCCAGCGTCAATCCATAGTGAACCCACAGTCAACGCTATAACAACGGCGAAACAGCGCCATGACAATCCATGCCCATTCGGCAACAATCCAAAACAATCCACAAACAACGCTAAATAATCCACAAACCCTTAAAAACAACGCGAAACAACGCCATAACTGGACTAAAAGGGTGTTTTAAGGGCAGTAAAAGTATGGTTAAGGTCAAAGGAGGTAATACCAGGCCGGGAACCTGACCGAGAAAATACCGAGAATCTACCGGGAGCATGACCGGGTATTTACCGGGAACTAAAAGTAAATATCCATTAGATAAGCCGAAAATACCCTGTATATATGCATAATTTTGATTAAATGGCTGACTCGGGTAGAGGCGATACGATTGATGTCATGTAAGTAGGGGTTTTTGACGCGGCAATGCAGCTTCGAAACTTATAGATATCGCAATCAATTAGTAATTATCTACATGCAAATAATCTAAATGGAGTTATGAAGTGGTTCAAATTTAAAAATAGGATATTTAAAAGTTGAAAAAACATAAAAAGATGGGAAAAAAGAAAAAAGCATGGAATTAGGAAAAGTGGCAGTCTGGTTAATAAGATCAACTCGGGCATTGCTGCTCTTGAATTGTTTATTTGGTGATATTCTCTTTGGATCTGTGGCTCCTGGAGAAGAATATGATAAAACTGCGCTACTGATAGATGCAGAAAAAGGTGACCCAGATTCTCAGTACCGAGTTTCAATGTTTTACACTAGCGGAGCGTACGGCTTTGATAAGAACCCCGTCCTCGCTATGCACTTCCTAAAAGCGGCTGCCGATAGCGGAAAAGCTGAGGCCCAAGTGTTACTTGGGCTTCGTTATTTCTACGGAATCGGAACTGAGAAAAAGCTTGAACTAGGTTATGAATACGTAAAAAAAGCGGCCTTGCAGGACAATGCTGAAGGACTATATCTAACTGCAATTTGTTGCTTAAATGGTGATGGAAGAAGTGTAAACAAAGAGTTAGGAGTTGATCTTCTAAAAAAATCAGCAGAAAAAAACTACAAGAAAGCATATGTACGACTATCTAAATGTTATATGCATGGTGATGGTGTCATTAAAAACCTAGAAACAGCAAAAGACTATGCCGAAAAAGGTTTAGACCATAATGATGTAGATAGCTTGTATATTCTTGCCTATATTAATCAAAAACTTGACGCAAAATATTCTTTCAAACTTTATATGGAAGCAGCAACTGCTGGCCATGCTGCCTCCATGTATAAAGTCGCTTCTTGTTACTACATGGGGTGGGGTGTTATTAAAAACCTCGAAGAAGCATTAAAATGGTCTTATATAACACAGGCAAACGAATCAATTCTAAGTGAGCCCACTAAAGAAGATAATACCGTAACTATACTTAAACTTGAGTCTTCTCTTGGGCCTGAAATCGCGGCCGGCGTTCGTAATAAAGCAAGAAGTACAATGGATGCTATTGATAACAAGGTCGAAGCTGTAGTAGCTGAGCCTTCTTTGAAAAAAGAATCCCCAAAAAGTGTTAGAACTGGAAGCGGTGTATTTGTATCTAAAAGCGGTCTTGTAGTCACTGCTGCACATGTTGTTGCAGAAAGTCAAAGGATACAGATAATCACTGGGGGCATTAAAGCAGCGGCCAAAGTAGTTGCAGTGAACGAAAAAAACGATGTCGCTATTCTGCAGGCTGAAGGTGGGCCATATGCAGCTTCGCCATTAGATATATCCGGGGACGCTCAGCTTGGGGCACGTGTTTTTACTGTTGGATTTCCTCATGTTGATATTCAGGGAACTTCCCCGAAGATGACAAGGGGCGAGATATCGAGTAATAGTGGGATGAAAGACGATCCGACTTGTTGGCAAGTGTCTGTTCCTGTTCAGATGGGTAATTCAGGGGGCGGACTTTTCGATGACGCTGGAAATGTGATTGGCGTTATTGTTGGTAAAGTCGATGCTGTAACGAGTGCGATGAGGGCTGGAGATTCCTTCCAGAACGTCAACTATGCAGTCAAGGGTGAATATCTTGCTCCCTTGGTGCGTAAATATTCAAATGAACTGATTTCACTAAAAAAGAAATCATACATGTTAAAAGATGAAGATGTAGTTAACGAAGCGACAAAGGCAGCTGTTATTATACTTGCTGAATAAAAACAAAAAAATCCGATTAAATCGCCGACTTGAGAACGGCGGTGGCGATTGAGGCCTTGTAGGCAGCAACCTTTGGGGCGGCGAAGGCGTGTTCGGGCCATGCATCTCCACTTTGCTCCAGTTCGCTTTTGAGGGAATAAAGGAGCTTAGTGAGATTGTAGTGCTTTACGGTTTTAAGAATAAACTGCCTAAACTCGTGTTCCCAGAGGACGCCCTTTTGTTCCCGTTGCATGAGAGTGCCGATCAGCTCCAAGGCCTTTACACGGTCATTTAAAACGCGTTTAGGGGCATCCTCGTTCTCGTTCTGGCGAACCATCTGCCACAAGGAATAGGTTTTTTGGTTGAAGGGGTGACCGAGGGTTGATTGGAGCTTCTTCTTGGACCAGGAAAGGGGATCGATTCCGGTGAGGAGGTTTGATTGTTGCGCTTTTAAGAAGGCCGAATGATCAACAGCATGTCAAACCACGTTCAATACGCGTTCAACACCATGGTCAATGCCATACGGGACCACAGTCATCCACGGTCAATCCATAGTCGATCCACAGTCAACGCCATAACTGGATAAGGTGGGGGTGTCTGGATGGTAAAGTCCTTACGTTTTGCCTTGATAGATATTTTCTAATCTACAAAATATTATGCAACTGAGGGACTCGACCAGAAAAACTCCTCGGCCTTAAATCAGCATGAATTATTACTGCTCTTTAAATGGTACTGAGGTAGTCGGACCGTATTCGTTGGAAGATATAAAAAAAGAATTCTTAAGAGGCTCATTTCCTCCGGCGACCCAAGTCTGTGTCGAAGGAACACAAGATTGGCAGAGATTAATTGCTCTCATTCAGCCCTCACAAGCACAAGCCGCCCAGCCCCCACTTATTTTTAAGCAAGCCCAGCCTTTACAATCCGTGCCAAAACAAGCGACTCAGAAATCCTCAACTCCATATGCTGTTAAAGTACTTACAACAAAAGACCGATTCTTTAGCGGTAAGTTTGATCCAGAGAAACTTGAAGCAGCAATTAATTCATACGCTGCCGAGGGTTGGTCAGTGGCTGCTTGCGATTCTGCTGAGTTTACTGGTTTTCTTGGGGATCGCTCGGAATTAATAACCGTGATGCACAAAATCGGAGGACGAATGAAGAAATATAAAATTCTGACCCAAAAAGATCGTTTCTTTGGTGGTAAATTCGATCCAGAGAAACTAGAGAGTGCGATCAACTCTTATGTTTCTGAAGGGTGGCAAGTCCGTGCAATAACAAGCGCAACCTTCCCAGGTTTCGGGAGTTCCCGTGAGGAGATGATTGTCGTTTTGGAGAAGGAGGTGTGAGATGGAAGAGTTTCTAGGCGCGCGGGGCAACTGGCATCAAGGAGTCTTCTTTACAGAAGGGGTCATTCGCGCCCCCTCTGCACCGAATGGGCGAATCCAGGTTGAGATTAGTCGCCAGAACTCTAACCTGACCGAGGTTAAAAACGAGATGGCCCGTCAAGCCGTAGCCAAAGGCGCAAACGTGATTCAGAACTTTCAGTACGGCCAGAAAGCGCACAAATGGTGGGATCTTGTTTTCTCTTTTAAGTGGGATACAGAGAGTTGGCATGGGGCAGGAGACGCCGTTATTGTCCGTTGAGATATCTGCACGTTTGGTTGGCACAGATTTTGCCTCACTCAATACGAAGAACCAAGTACCTGGAGACGTTTCTTTTCAATCTCAACATACTCAAAAAGCCGATGTCATTGACACGATTAGCCTTGGTAAATGCCTCGCCTATCAGACGAAAGGCTTAAGAAGGTGGCCTTCAGGAGGCAGGTAAGCATCAAGACGGCTAGGGATTGGCGGGATAGCTCCAATGATAAGTGGTTTATGGCCTTGAAAGAGATTGAGGCACAGGAAGCCGTGATTGATATGCCCCCGGAAGAGTTTCACCCGGGCGAAAGTTGGAGCCTTGGATAAGGCAGGGCAGGACTTGGTTGATCTCTTTCCGTTGGAAGACATCTCCTTATAGGACGTGTTTCCCTCCAGCCGCATGGTTTCGGCGTTCATCTTTACCTTGCTCGCCCCGTTTGAATTAGGGATTCTGTTTTCTTGAAGCCGAAAAATAAGCAAGCTTCGCCGAATACAGCCCAAGCTCTGGTTCGCATTTTGGAAAAAATGGGCGTCGAGACGATTTTCGG
>Ga0214921_10005944_pt1 | contig 16966 bp, 13 predicted proteins | sample LL1505_MetaG_FD_177992 | JGI IMG/M metagenome (GOLD analysis project Ga0214921, IMG submission 177992) | Freshwater microbial communities from Lake Lanier, Atlanta, Georgia, United States - LL-1505 | ecosystem: Environmental > Aquatic > Freshwater > Lake | place: USA: Georgia | collected...
AGGACGCCGATAACAATACCGCCCAACACAGCGCCTGTAAGGCTGCCGATACCACCAAGCACTGCAGCAGAGAATGCATCGATACCGACACGAAACCCCATCTGAAAAAAGACTGTATTGTTATAAAGGCAGTACATCAGTGAAGCGATACCAGCAAGGAAGCCTCCGACAAAAAAAGTTTGTGTCGTGATTTTTTCAACTGCAATGCCCATGAGTTGTGCAGTGCTTCGATCTTCGGCTAACGCGCGCATTGCTTTTCCTGTTTTGGTTTTTGTTACCCAGTAGGTTAGTGCAAGCATCAGTGGAATAGTGACAACAACAATTGCCACTTCGCGAAGAGTAATAAGGATAAATGAGTCACCGAGTAAGTTATCAAAGGGAAGCAGTGCTGGAAAATCTTTTGGCGATGCAGCTGAGCGACCATACGAAAATACTTCCATCGGCATGCCGCCCCAGAAAAGACCAATATTGATCAGGATGAATGAGACGCCGATTGCTGAGACTAACGGTGCAAGGCGTGGCGCATGACGTAGTGGTCGGTATGCATAGCGATTGATCAGGCAGTTAATCCCGCCACAGCAAAGCCCAACGATGAGTGCGCAGCCTACAAGCATGACAAGGCAAAGCGGTAACGATGACTCAGGAGTTAATCCACTGAGCCCGACCAATGTTAAGCAGCCATAGCTGCCAAGCATAAAGAGATCACCATGCGCAAAGTTAATCAGTTCAAGGATACCGTATACCATTGTATATCCCAGTGCGATGAGCGCAATAATCAACCCATTTGATAATCCAATAATGAGCTGTTGAATGATGATCTCGGCAGTGAGCATGTGATCAGTGCTTGCAATTAGTTGAGCGAAGAGAGGAAAGCAAATCGACCGTCACGCGCAATGTTTCCAGACATGATTGTTGATGTCGTATCGCCATGAGCATCGAGTGACCAGGTGCCAAGAATGCCATCATAATTTTTTGTTTGAGCGATTGCAGCTCTGATTTTACTGCGGTCAGATGATTTTGCCACTTCGATCGCATCGAGGATAACCATGGTTGTTTCGTAAGCATATGAAGCGTACGCTTCAGGCTCTGCTTTAAACTTTTCTTTATATTTATTGTAAAAGAGAGCTCCTTTGCCAGTTAGTTTGTCAGCGGGTAGACCACCAAACGTCACATAAACATTGCCCTCAGCGTTTTCTTTTCCTGCAGCATCAATGAATGCTTGTTCATAGCATCCGTCAGGCGCCATAAACTTTGCTTTGACACCAACCATTTTAAGATCTTTTACAATCTGACCACCATTGGTTTGCGTGAGGCCTCCAAAGTATACAAGGTCAGGATTTGTAGCTTTAATCTTTGTAGCCAACGAGCGATAGTTTGATGCTTTCGGATCGATGCCTTCATTGCCAAGAACCGTCATGCCGATTTCTTGAGCAGTCTTATCAAAAATAGATGCGATACCTTTTCCATAGAGCTCTTTATCGTGAAGGATATAGACCCGTGTTGCACCAAGGCTTTTTGCCCAGCGAGCACCAACGGAACCTTGCAAGTCATCAGCAGGAACAAGGCGGAAAAAACTTGGAACACCTGATGGCTGATAGATCTGTGGTTCATTTGCTTCACCAAGACCAGGCTTGGTTAATCCAGGCCATGTCGAGAACCCAAGCTGTGATATCGAAACTGCATTGTACTTTGGTAGTGAGATCTTCGTTGCTCCAGAGTTATAACCAATCGCAGCAATCACTGAGGAATCTTTGATAGCTTTATCAGCATTTGCCGATTCAATTGCTGGGTCCCAGTTGCCACGCTCAGGTGATGCGTTATCCCAGTCTTCATAGGCGATATCGAATCCACCAGCTTTGCCACCACGCTCTTCGATCGCCATGCGTATTGCATTCACCATCGTTGTTGTTTGCGTGTTCGCACTGCCAGTGCGTGGCAGCGATGATATGATTTTTAATGTTTCGGCTTGGGTAGCTGATGCGCCAATCAGGGCGCAAAGTGTTGATGCAAGCACAGTTCTAAAAAGAGTTGGAACAGGGTATAGTTTCATAGCAGCTCAGTATAGGAAACTATACCATTCAGTTCCACTATGAATTTAGTTCTCTTTTATCCTCATGAAGTGCAATCGGACGGTTCTATCCAGTTGACGGGAGCACGTGCGCAAGCGGTACTTGACCAGCACGATATCCGTGCCGTTGGCGTGACGCTCAAAGCAGGGGTAAGAGATGGTCGTTTGGGGCGGGCTCAGGTCACCGCACTTGCTGATGCATCGAGCGAGGCTTTTAGTGTTTCATTCGCGCTAACTTTGTCTTCAGAGCCCCCAGCACGTTCACCCATTGAGGTCGTTGTAGGCTATCCACGCCCACAAACAGTAAAAAAAATTATTCAAGTGGCAGTGAGCTTTGGTATTAAAGCGCTTCATATTGTGCCCTTTGATAAATCAATTAAGTCATACCAATCATCAAAAGTTTGGATGCCTGAAAATCTTGAAGCTGAGCTGTTAGAGTCGCTGCAGCAAGTTTGCGACACGACTGCTCCTGATATCCTTCGTTATCGCTCGCTGTCTGATTTTATAAAATCGTGCAATGACCGGGCATTTGATTTCTGGAAGCATGCTGTTGTCTTTGATGCTCGTGGAGCACGCACTTTGTCGCAGGAGGTACATACGCGCTGCATCGTTTTTGGTCCTGAAGCTGGATTTTCTGAACAAGAGCTTGCGCTGTTTACACAGCATAACGTTCCGCTGTTTGCACTTGGCGATCGGATGCTTCGTTTAGAGCATGCTGTGTGCGCGGGGTTGCAGTGTTTATTGCAAGAAATTGTTAGCTAAAATTATCTGAGCAATCTGTTCACCTGCAAGCATTGCTCCTTCAATAGAGCTGGTTTCAGTGTGATCTCCACCAAGCATAATCGATGATGAAAGTGCTCGTGTACGGTGCCATGGCGTTAATGAGCCAGGAGGCTGCGCAGGTAGTGCATCCGTAACCGTATCTGTATCAAGCAGCTCCCAATGTGCTGTTTCGGTGCCAAATAGAGTCTCAAGCTCTTGATAAACCGCATCTTTGAGGTTTGTCGATGGAAGCAATGCTTGAGGGTTGATTGTGACAGAGATAAGACTTTGTCCAACAGGAGCATAGTGAGGGCAAACGTTACTGATAGGGCATAGATGCAGAATTGCACCTGTTGCATGTGGATTAAGATAGATCATTTTTTCTTGGTACGGAGGGCGCGGCGCTCGAAAATGCATTGTTGTCGTGCTATGAAATTTTTCGACCAATGGAATTGAACGACGAAGGAGTCTTGTTGCGTTGCGGGCATCCGTAGCAATGACAATTGTATCAGCAGCGAGCGTTTCACCGTTTGCAAGTGTGATGCTATTTTCTGTGATCTCTTGGACTGATGTGTTGAGAAGAATTTTTTCTGCAGGTATTTGTGCACGGAGCGCTTCGCCAATTGCTTGCATACCTTTGAGGGGAAGGCAGGCATTGCCAATCACAAAGTTACGAAAAGTAAAGTTGAAAAACTTTGATGAAGTTGACAGTGATGGATCGAGAAAAACGCCACCAAAGAATGGGCGAAAGAAAGCATTGATGCAGCGATCAGAAAGTCCTAGCTGTTGCAGGTATGCAAGCGTTGTGATCTCTGCTTGAGCGTCGCTTGGTTCTGGTTTTCGTTGAAAGAGCGCTTTGAGAATAAGCTTGCCAATAATTAGTTTATCGCAAAATGAAAAGTCAGCAGCACTCAACGTAGAGAAGAGCAGCTCGGGGTGCTTGAGAGGGTTTCCAATTTTGTGGGGTCCTACCCAAGCGCCCGCATCAAAGCGGTGTAGGTTTAAGGCTTCAAGAGCGATGTACTTTTTGGGGGTATGATAGGAATCAAAGAAGACTTGAAAGCCTCTATCTATCTGAAATCCATCGATATATTTGGTGTGGACCCGTCCCCCAACCCTATCCGAGGCCTCAATTAATTTGAAATCTAGGTTGCGCTTTTGGAGCTCAACTGCGGCTGTTAGTCCACAGAGGCCGCCTCCAATTATAAGGATTGTTGGGTTCATACGATATTTAAAATAAAAACATTCTCTATGCTAAACAAATATGGTAATGTGGTCGAAAGTAAATAGGATGACTGATATTGTGCCTTATAATCAACTAAAAACATTTGTCGAGCTACTCCTTAATGCATTACTAAAAGGAGATTCACAAGAGGTTGGCAAAATAATGGATGAGTGTCTGGAATCCGGCATCTCTCTGCAATCTCTTTATGTCGATATTCTTGGCGGCGTGCAGTGCTCAATTGGAGAGATGTGGATTGGCGGCACTGTATCAATTGCACAAGAGCATCGCTCAACACAGATTCTGCTCGACCACTTAGCTCGTATTCGTCAAAACATTCGACCACGAAAACCACTTGGTGTGCGCGCTGTCATTGCTGCGTTGCCTGGTGATCATCACTTCCTTGGCGGCAGAATGGTGAGTGATTTGTTGTTGCTTGATGGCTGGGAAGTAGACTTCTTAGGTGCTGATACGCCAACCGATGAACTGGTGCGGCACTGCATTGAAGTCAAAGCAGATCTCGTAGGGTTATCACTCACTGATGAGAGCTATATGGTTCAGGCAAGTGAGACCATACGAAAATTAAAGGCAGCAATGCCGAATGTAAAAACTATTATTGGAGGAAGAGGAGTTATGAAAAGTGACGACGTGATGAAAGTTGGTGCTGATGTGATTGCTCGTGATGGTACGCAAGCTGTTGCTGAAGCACGTAAAGCTGTTGGCGTGAATGCTTCTTCTCATGGGCTGTATCAAACGCTTGGCGAGATTGGCTCTCGTATTCACTACTTCCGTAAGAGTCAAAAAATGTCACAAGAAAAACTTGCTGCTGGCTCAGGTTTAGATCGCGCTTACATTAGTTCTGTCGAAAATGGTAAGCAGAATGTTACCATTGGTGCACTGCTAAAGCTGTGCGATGCACTAGGGGTTGATCTTGCTGACCTCATTCATGGGCCACTTGAAAGCAATAATTAAAATCTGTTACCACAAGGGGTGACCATGGCGCACGTTTCTGTGTTTTACGAAGTTGCGATTGCAGCATCGCTGATGATGCTGGTTGGCTGGATAATTGCATTGATTCGAGGGCGCGCAGAGATCGTTGATGTGCTTTGGAGTTTCGGCACGGGCGCTGCTGGAGTGTGGTGTGCATACCGTTTGGATGGAGATGAGAACCGACGACTCCTTCTTGCTGCGCTTACAGGGTTTTGGGGGATGCGTCTTGGATTGCACCTTGTGAGAGACAGGCTCCTGGCACCACATGAAGATGGCCGCTATCAAGATCTAAGAGCCTCATGGGGTAGTGCAACGAATAAAAATCTTTTTATTTTTTTTCAACTTCAAGCATTTCTTATTCCGTTTTTGGGTACTGCTGCTTTCGCAGTTGCTACCAATGCAAGGCCGATAGTATGGTATGATTTTCTTTCGATAGTGATTGCGTTGGTTGCACTGACAGGTGAGGCGATTTCAGATCGTCAGCTTGCAGTATTTAAAAAGAGCGCGCGCCCTGGCGATATCTGTGAAGTAGGTCTTTGGCGCTGGAGCCGTCATCCAAACTACTTCTTTGAATGGATGTATTGGATGAGCTTTCCTATTCTTGCGTGGGGCAGTAGTTATTTTTTACTCGTTCTTATCAGTCCAAGCCTTATCTATTACCTTATTAACTATGTCACTGGTATTCCGCCCACAGAAGCGCGTATGTTAGAGCGTCGCGGAGAGCCTTTTCGTGCATATCAACAGCGCGTCAGTGCTTTTTGGCCTCGCCCCTCATAATAGGCGTGCAGTTATTGTTTTTCTCTTAAAAGAATATGGGTATAGTAGGGCATGCTTGAAGCCATTGTTGAATCCAACCTCGTTCCGGATTTTTTAATTCGTAAAACCATCCATAAATTTTGTAAAGAGCGACTTGATCAGCAGCTTGCTCTTGTCGGACAGCAAGGCTATGACGAGAAACGAGCATTTGTGCGATCGTTGACATCAAGTCCGATAGCAATTGTGCCAGAGAAAGCCAATGAGCAGCACTACGAAGTGCCGGCTGCTTTTTATGATCTGTGTCTTGGTAAGCGAAAAAAATACAGCTCTTGCTATTATGATGAGTCAGTCCATTCATTGGATGAAGCTGAAGAGCGTATGCTTGCGCTCTATCTAGCGCGAGGTCAATTCCAGGATGGTCAGAGCATCCTTGAGCTCGGCTGCGGGTGGGGGTCTTTAACGCTCTATCTTGCTGAAAAATTACCGCATGCTTCCATTACAGGTGTTTCCAATTCATGCTCACAGCGAGCATATATTCTTGAGCAAGCAGCGCAGCGCGGTTTATCGAATGTGAATATCATCACGTGTGACATGAATGATTTTACCATTCAGCAACAGTTTGATCGTATTGTTTCCATTGAAATGTTCGAGCATATGCGTAATTGGGATTCGTTGTTTGGGCGAGTTTCAAGCTGGCTCAAAGATGATGGAAAGTTTTTTATGCATATTTTTACCCATCGTACCTTTGCATATCCGTATGAGGATAAAGGGCCATCTGACTGGATGTCTCGTTATTTCTTTAGTGGCGGTATGATGCCTTCTGATGATTTGCCGCTCTATTTTCAAGATCATCTGTTGCTTGATGATCATTGGATGCTGTCTGGAACCCATTATGAAAAAACTGCTCGTGACTGGTTGCGTAATCTTGATGCGCACCAAGCACAGGTTGTTGAGCTCTTTCAGCAGACCTATGGGAAAGGGCAGGGGACGAAGTGGTATGTGCGCTGGCGCCTTTTCTTTATGGCATGCGAAGAGCTCTTTGGCTATGACGAGGGACGCGAATGGGGAGTCTCGCACTATCGCTTTACGAAACGTCGAGCGCAGTAGATCATGACACAACGAGAACGTATCGCAGTCATTGGTAGTGGCGCTGCAGGCATTGTGTCTGCATTCCTTTTGCAAGAAGTTGCTGATGTGACTATTTTTGAAAAAGATAGGCGCTTGGGTGGTCATACAAGTACCGTGCTTGTCCCACAGCCAGATGGCTCTGAGATTCCTATCGATACTGGATTTATCGTTTGTAACGATAGAACGTATCCAAACTTTCATCGTTTTCTTGAACGCCTTCAAGTGCCATGGCGTTTTGCAGATATGTCATTTAGCGTTGTCGATGAATCGACTGGACTGCAATATGGCAGCAAGAACATCGATACAATTTTTGCTGACAGACGAAATCTGTTCTCTGGTACGTACTGGAAGTTTCTTGCAGGTATTCAAAAATTTTGGAATCAAGCAAATAAAGATGTGCACAATGAAGCAGTGCATCACCTTCCGCTGCGCGAATACTTGCGCCGCCTTGGCACGAGTGATGATGTTATTCAGCACTTTATTCTTCCTATTTCTGCTGCTATCTGGTCGACTCCTGATAAATTGATGCTCGATTTTCCTGTAGGTATATTCCTCAAGTTCTATGCTAACCATGGGTTGCTGAGTGTCTTTAATCAGCCGCGGTGGCAGACGGTCTGTGGTGGCAGTTATCAGTACCTCCTTGCATTTCAGAGTCAATTTCAAGGATCCATTCTTTTAAATGCACCAGTGCAGTCCGTAACGCGTCGCGCAAGACAGGTTGAAGTTTCAACTCAAGATGCAGTACTTTCTTTTGATCGTGTTATTATTGCGACCCATGCTGATCAGGTCTTACCGATACTGCAGGATCCAACTGAAGCTGAACGTGAGCTTTTTTCAACGTGGCAGTACTTAAAAAATCATACAGTGCTGCACACTGATGCCTCACTCTTGCCGCCTAACAAGCGCGCCTGGGCGTCATGGAATTATCGTCGAGAGCTTCATGATGACGGAAGCCGACCACTCTCAATTACCTATCATATGAATTGTTTACAGGGGTTGGATCTTACAACGCAGTACCTTGTGACGCTCAATTCAAGAAAAGAGATTGCAAAAGAGCATATTGTTAAAGAATTTGATTACACCCACCCGCACTTTACGGTAGCATCCATGGCAACGCAGCCACGGATTAAAGCACTCTCTGGCAGTGACCGCATACACTACGCGGGAAGCTACCTTCGTTTCGGCTTTCACGAAGATGCCGTCATGAGTGCTGTTGCTGTGGCCGAACAGTTTGGAGTGAAGCTATAGTGAACGTTGAGACTCACCAAGCACATTATCCAGATGCTCTCTTTTTTGAGGGTACTGTGGTTCATGGACGCCACGATCCAGTAGAACATTCATTTCGTTATCCTATTGCTTGGTATGCATTCCAGGTTGATGCACTTTCGCGGCTTGATGCGGCAGTGCCTTTTTTTGGTCACAATCGTTTTCACGCAGCGTCGATCTCTGATATCGATTACATGAAAGAAGCTGGCGGCAGTATTCGCTCGAAAGTTGAGCACCTCATTGCTGAATATGGCATCGATAAAAAGCCAACAGCAATCTATCTTATTACGACCCCGCGCATTCTTGGTTATGTATTCAATCCAGTGAGTTTTTATTACCTCTATGATGAATCTATCAATGATGCAGCGACGCTCTCAGAGGCAAAACCATATTGCTACATAGCTGAAGTAAATAATACGTATGAAGAGCGTACGGTCTATGTATTTCCACGCAGTGCTGGCGCTGAGCATAATGACGCAATAAGTTTTACTGTCAAAAAACATTTTCATGTCTCACCATTCTATGATGAGTCTGGTGAATATCATGTCCATTTTAGCCCTCTTGGACAGGATCTCGATATTCGTTTTAACTTGCATCGTAAAGATGAAAAGCCATTTATTGCTCGTATGTGGGGGACAGGTACGTCGCTCTATGAGATAGCTCATGGTAAGCGGCTGCTTGCATGGGGTGCTACCATGCTTATGACATTGCCCCGAATTTATATGCAAGCATTTCGCTTGCTCCTTCAGAAAAGATTGCCCGTATTTAAAAAACCTAATCCGTTAATACCTATGGAAACGCAAAAAACTGTCACCCTTCGTTCAAAGCCATATACGTGGTTCGATAGCATCTGTCAGTCGTTGGTTCGACCTGTATTACGACAGCTTCGAGTGCATCAACTTCGTTTTGTTTATCCTGATGGATCAACCGAGTATTTTGGTGATGCGAATTCACACGTGATTGGTGAAATTCATATTCGTAATTATCGTTTTTTCTGGAAGCTTATTCACTCTGGTGGTATCGGTTTTGGTGAGTCCTTTGTTGATGGTGATTGGGCAACCCCTGATCTTGCGCTCTGCATGAAAGTGATTCTTGATAACGATCGACATATGCACGAGTCAAAGTTTAATCTAGTCAAGCCAGTTCGTTGGTTTCACAGACTCATGCATCGCCTTCGCAAGAATTCAAAAGATAATAGTCAGAAAAATATTTCTGATCACTATGATCTTGGAAATGACATGTTCTCGCTTTGGCTTGATGAAACCATGGCGTATTCATCCGCTGTTTATACGAAAGATGCAACCACACTGCATGACGCACAGCTTCATAAACTTAATTTGATCCTCAAGAAAGCCCAGGTATCCCCTGGTGATCGAGTGCTTGAGATAGGCTGTGGGTGGGGCGAGCTCTCTGCTATTGCTGCAAAAGAGTACGGCGCGCACGTCACTGGTATTACACTTTCAACTGAGCAGAAAAGAATTGCAGAGGACAAGATGGCAGCACGTGGAGTGCAGGATCATGTGCAGATTCAGCTTCGCGATTACCGTGATGTCGTTGGTGAGTTTGATAAAGTTGTCTCTGTTGAGATGATTGAAGCTGTTGGAAAACACTACCTTGGCTCATTTTTTGAAACGATTGATCGTGTGCTCTCGCCAGAAGGAGTTTGCGTATTGCAGGTGATTGCATATGCTGACCCGTACTACAAAGAGTACCTGGGGCGTCAAGATTGGATACAGAAACACATCTTTCCTGGGAGTCACTTGCCATCATTAACAGCACTGACGCAAGCAATGACCAAACATTCTAATCTGGTGATTGATTCTATTGAGAACTATGCCCATGATTATGCTGAAACATTAGCGACATGGCGTGCGAGATTTAATCTTAAATCCCAAGAACTTGCTGCCATTGGGTATGATGATCGTTTTCAGCGTGCATGGAATTTTTATCTTGCTGCTTGTGAAGCTGAATTTGCGACTCGCTGGTTGAGCCTCTATCAGATCGTACTCACACGCCCCAATAATACATCATTTGCGTCTCATTCTCATGCGCAAAAAGATGAATCGCGATCGCAGGTTGAGCAGGATAAGACCTACGTCCACTAGTACTGGCGGGTTTTGCGACTATATTTTTGTTACCTAGCTTGTGATTGCGCTCAGGAATCGCTTGGCAACTTTATCCCAGCCTCCCTGTTGGAACAGATAGCTTCTGCCTCTGTTTGAATAGCTTTGCCATAGATTGTGATCTGAGAGTAGTTGATCTGCTGCTTGTGCTGCTGCTCGTAAATATTCTTTTGAGCCAGGTGGTTCGGCGATTAAGATGCCGCGTTCGCCCACGGTCTCTGGCAGGCCACCGCTTTGTGATGCGATCACGACGCATCCTGCAGCCTGAGCTTCGAGTGCAACGATACAGGATGTTTCAGGGATATTGTTTGGATAAAAGAGAATTGCAGACTGCATCAGTTCACGGGCAAGCAGAGATTGGATACAGTTACCATGAAAGACAATCCCCTGCTGTTGAGACATTTGCGCTTTGAGGGCTTCAAACTGAGCTACGAGGGGGCCAGCAAATTTTTGTTTGTCATCATACAGATCATAGCCGCCAAAAATATGCAGCTCTGCATCGGGCTGTAATTGTAAGAGGAGTTGGAATGCAAGATAGCAAAGGTGTAGTCCTCGGTTCGGAGCCGATGCATAGCAGAGTCGCTTCATGTGACGCTCTTCGCTGCCAGCAAAGAGAGAAAGGTTGACTCCATTGCCGATAAAAAACATTTTTTGTCGTGGAAAACCGCTTGCTTCTGCGAGTGATGTCGCCTGCCAATTACTGACACACAAAATACCATCAAGTGCAGCTATCATCCTGCGATCTCCGATACCAAAATTTGCATACTGATCAGGTCCATCTCCTGTTAGTACAAACACTCGACGAGCTGGTAAGCGAAAACGAGCTGGTCGATAGTCCTTCACAAGGATAAGTGCATCAAAAGGGTGGCAGTTGTGAATTGCTTGCAGTGGTCGATAGGTTGGCTTTCGTGGTGCTGGCTGCTGGGTGTCAGTATCAAAGTGTCTGGTAAATACCTCAACATCATGACCAAGCAATGCTAATTCATCAGCAAGATAGATAATGCCTGTCTCGGTACCACCGAGGGGACGCTCCTCTAAGCTGTGAGCGTGGAAGGGAAGGCATCCTTCACAAAAAAATCCAATACGCTGATGTTTCACAATTGAGTACTATAACTAAGTGGCTCCAAAAATTCTCTTTTTGCAACATCGCTATTTTAATCGAGCAGGGACCGAACAGCATAGCCGTCTTTTGGCGGCAAAACTTCGGGGCTCGTATACAGTAAGCACGCTTGCAATAGAGCCGGTGCAGGAAGGGCATCACCAGATTGTCCTCATTAAGGAAGAAGAACGCAGCGAGGGTTGGGCAGTGCCGACGTTGCCTTTCCCTGAAACCCCCTGGACTGATGCGACATATGAGAAAATTTTTAAAGATGTCCTAGATAGTGAAGCGCCAGATCTTGTGCATGTGCACCATCTACTGCATTGGCCGCTGTGTATTTTAGAAGAAGTGCGTCGGCGTGGCATACCGATAATTTATACGCTGCATGATTACTATGCACTGAGTCCAGAGTACACATTGCAATCAGGAAAAGTGCCCGATCATACTCCGTACTATCAAAAAAGGTTGGCATATTTTGGTGACCTGCTGCAAAGCGCTACCTGTGTTGCGCCATCACTGTATGTTGCTCATCGCTATCGTGATACATTCCAAATCCATGCAATGGTCATACCGCATGGTATTGATCCAATTGTACGATCTGCGCTTCCAGATCATCAGCATGAAAGCGCTTTTGGATATATTGGCTCATTCCTGCCACAGAAAGGTTTTGATCTGATGCTTCGTGCATTTCAACACTATCGTGATACGGGAGGTGGATTGAAGCTTCATCTGTTTGGTGGGGCGTTACCCTTCCCTATAGAAGGAGTGGAATGTCATGGTGTCTATGATACCAAAGACCTTGGGCAGATAATGAACCACATAGCAGTTGGCATTATCCCATCGCGCTTTCCTGAAACATTTTGTTTGACACTCTCAGAGCTGTGGGCAGCAGGAGTGTATGTGATTGCAAGTGATCAGGGCGCATTAAGCGAGCGATTACTGCACGCAGGTCCAGCAGCAGGGATCACCTACCCATCGCATGATATGCTTGCACTGTCCCAGCGTATGCACCAGGTTGAGGTATTGCAGCCATGGCGCAGCTCACAAACTACTCCCGTGCGCACTGCGCAGGAGATGTGCGATGATTATAAAAAGCTCTATCATGACATTCTCAATCGTTCACATCGTTCAGCTTGATGCCACCGGAGATTCTCGTTACCGGATGGAATGGCCTATTGAAAGCCTTGCGAAGCTTGATCCAAGTTTACATCTTCTTACTGTTCATGCGCAGGCAAAAGAGCGCTATGAGCTTGCTGCAAAAGCTGATCTGCTTGTTTTGTTTCAGACGAATGATGTCGATTTTATCTCTGTTATTGAGCAGCGAAAGCAGGCTGGATTACAAACCATCTGTGAATTCAATGATAATTTTTATGCGCCGCAACCTTGGTCTCCAGTCGCTAAAGCATGGTCATCGAATCATCTGCGAGCTACCTATGAGCTTTTTTTAACGCATGCGGACCAGATTATGGTCACCAGCGAAGGGTTACGTGACCTCTTCGCCTCCCGTACGAACGTACCAATGACTATCATTCAAAATGCTATCCCTGATCTACATGCATCACTCGATAGTTTGGTTGCTCAAAAAAAACGTCATAGTTTTGGATGGGCAGGCTCTTTAGGGCATGTTGCTGACATATTGTCAGTTGGTCCAATGGTGAAAGCGTATCTTGCATCTCATCCAGCAGCGACGTTTCATGTCATGGGCAACGAGTCGCTTGCCTCTAATCTTCATTTGCAAGAACGATATTTTTATACTGGCTGGGGCCCTGTTGAGCGTTATTTTGAGTTTTGGGATTCAATTGAAGTTGGCATTATTCCATTACTTGATACTCCCTATAATCAGTGCCGTAGTGATATCAAAGTGCTTGAGATGGTTTCACGGGGTGTGGTGCCGATTGTTCCATATGCAAAGCCATACCAAACACTGATTGAACAATTTAAGATACCTTGTTATCGACAGTTGCGTGAACTCATGACTCGCGTTGATGAGGTTTTTGCTCTTTCGCAGGAACAGCGCTTTGCTTTACTTGCGCCGCTCTATGCATATATTCAGGAACAGCGGCTTCAATTACGAGATAAAGAACGATTGGAATTTTATCGGTCCTGCCTTCCTTCGGCGCCTCGTGCACAATTGAGTAACGCTCCACTTGGTTACTCATTTTTTCAAGGTACTGAAGATGCAGCACCGTTACATGCAGCACGACTCGCAGAGAGTCAAGCACTACTGAAAGAACATAAAACCCAAGAAGCACTGCAGCTCTTGCAAGAAGCTGTCAATGGTTCGCCGTTGCACCTTGAATATGCTTGGCACTATGCGCAGATCTTGGCACGACAGCAACCATCATATGCTGATATCTTTGTTTCAGATGCTTTATTGCGATTCCCTCATGATATGCGATTTCGAGCTCTTTCACTGCTGTTGAGCGATGGCGTCGAATTAGCCCAGATGCGTATGCGTAGCGTACTGAATTTTCTTGCTCAGCAAGACAAGCTTACCCAGCGGGGTGCCTATGCGTATCTGCAGCGTCCCTTTGTTCAGCTATTAGAAAAGATGCCAGAGCTTATCGATACGCTTGAAGAAGTATTTCTAATCTATCCCTTTGCATACCAATTACGTTTCAAACTTGCAGAGGTCTATGAACGGCAAGGTCGCACCAAAGAAGCGCGTGCTCACTTTGATGCGCTCCGTAAAGCGCGAGAGCAGTTCGAAGATGGCGCGAGTGAAATAGGGCAGTTTGATCTTGGCTATCTTTCAGCGTGGAGTGCCGCTCTTGATGCTCGGTATAATGCTCAAAGGTAGTGTCTATGGATACCATTTCGCTTTGCATGATTGTGAAAAACGAAGCCCATTGTCTAGCGGCTTGTTTAGAGAGTGTTCGTAGTATTGTTGATGAAATTATTATTGCAGATACGGGGTCAGAGGATCAGACTGTTGCAATAGCTGAATCATTTGGCGCGCACGTGTTTCATTTTGCATGGTGTGATGATTTTGCTGCGGCGCGTAATGCAACAATTGCCCGTGCAACAAAAGATTGGATATTTATTCTTGATGCAGATGAAGTTATTGCTTTGTCAGATCTTCAAGCGTTACGAGAACGAACAAATAATAGGGCAGTCTGTACAGAGTTTATGCAGCGTCACTATACCAATGATGTTCGATTAAGTGATTTTACTCCATGTCGCGGCAGTTTCCCTGAACTTGAGCGCCACTATGCAGGGTACTTCGAGAGTAATTGTGTGCGGCTTTTCCCAAATCATGAAGGACTCATCTATCACAATCGTATTCATGAACTTGTTGAGCCCTCAATCTATGCCCTTAAAAAGCATACGATTGAGCGAACGACGATTCGTATTCATCACTATGGCCATACGCCAGAAGTGCAGGCATTAAAGAAAAAGCATCTACTCTATTCACCTCTTGGGGTGAAAAAAGCAGAAGAAGACCCGACTGATTGGAAAGCGTTTTATGAGCTTGGGATTGAGCGTAATGTGCATGCCACAACAGCTGCTGAGCGTGAAGCAAGTGTCATTGCATTCAAGCAATCACTTGCATTGTATGCAGAGTATGTACCCACATGGGTTAATATGGGATATGTGCTTATGGAGCTTGGGAGATTTCAAGAATCACTAGATGCTTTTAAAGAAGCACTCAACCGTGAGCCAAACAATCCTGATGCATACTGCAATATTGGTGTGATTGGTCTTCGAACGGGCGATATGAAGCTTGCAGAGCGTGCTACATTATCTGCAATTCAACGTAATCCATCCTATGTTAATGCATTACGTAATCTGGTGAAGATCTATTGTTATACCGGTCGACTTGCAGAAGCAGCACTGGTGAGTACCTATATTCTTTCGATGATGCCGCACTTGCCGCAAGCGCTCACTGATTTAGGTATGGTATACCTTCAGGGAAAGGAATTTGTGTCAGCTGAAAAATATCTGCAAAAAAGTGTTTCGTTGGATCCAAGTAATACAGAAACACTTTTTCATCTAGGACAGCTTTTTTGGGTACAAGCGCAGTATGATAGTGCACGACAGTATTTGACTCGGCTCTATCAGGTTGCGCCTCAATTTGTATTACCACCAGCAATGCAAGAGTTTATGAGCAAAAGCTCATGAGTCGAGTCGCAACGTGATGCCAAGTAGTTTCTTTACTTTCAAGCAGGGCTTGTGCAGAGAGCGCATGCCATCGCTGTTTATCAAGCATTAGTTCAGCGATTGTTGTTATAAATTGATCGCGAACCTGCTGCGTGATGGCTGTTGCATCTTGAAGGATAATGCCGCCCTGACCAACTGTTTCAGGAAGTGCGCCTAAGCTATTGGTGATTGGTACAACGCCAGCAGCTTTGGCTTCAAGGATAGAGATGCAGCTTGTTTCTGCGAATGTACATGGATATGCATAGATACCAGCATGAAGCATTTCATGAGCGAGCTCTTGTTGTAAGATATTACCTCGCCATATGACGCCTGGCAGTGGCTCTAATGCTTGTCGTATCGTTGCCAGCTCTTCGAGTTGCTGAGGTGGCGTACGTTCAGCACCACCATACACATCATACCCTGAGCAGATGCAGCATTCAGCATCATGAACTTTTTCTTGTACCCCTTTAAAAATATCAATAATGTGTTTGAGTCCTCGGTACGGCGTAGATGAATATATGAGTCGTTTACGATTGTTCGAAGGTGCGACAGTAGAAAAGTATGAGGCATCAATGCCGTTTCGAATGACAAATGTTCGCTCAAGAGGAAAACCGGAGACCTCGCATAGCGTTTGTTTCTGCCATTCACTCACGCAAAGTAATCCATCCAATCTATCCATGATCCTTCTATCACCGATGCCAACCGTGAGCGGCTGATCATAGGCATCTCCAGTCCATAGTAATTTTTTACGAGCTGGTATGTCAGTGAAAATACTTTGCCAATCTCGGACCCCAATAAGAAGATCTATCTGTCCAAGAAAAAAAATAGCACGCAGCGGTACATAGAGTGGCTCTGTTAAGGGCGGATTTTCAAATTGTGATACGACAAAGACCTGGTGACCAGCATCTTGGAGCGCTTTAGCAAGACGAATGACGCCTGTTTCGGTGCCTCCTAGTGGACGCTCATCAAGTGTTTTACCATGAAAAGGCAGACAATTAGCTGGTAGAAAAACGATACGCATCGGTATCCCATGGTAAAAGCTTTCATGGGCTTCCCGCAATGACCCTTACCATGCCTGTTTAACATGCGTCTTTATAGCCACCAGAAGGTAGGTTCGACAAGATGCGAGACATGCTTGCGGTAAGATTTTTACCATCTTTATCAAGTCGATTTGCTTGTGCAATAAGTTTTTTATTCTTGGTTAACGTTTTAATTTTACGTGTAGCTTTTATCAAGACAGTAAGCTGTTTGTTGATACCACTTAAAATCTCTGTTTTTGCGCTAAGAATCGTAAGCTGACCAGTACATCCTGATGGGCATATGTAAAGGGTGGACGGAAGTTCTGTATACACTTTCTTCCAAATAAGTACCTGGGCAGCATTTGCTTCTTTACGAATTTGTTTCACAAAAGC
>Ga0214921_10005945_pt1 | contig 16965 bp, 14 predicted proteins | sample LL1505_MetaG_FD_177992 | JGI IMG/M metagenome (GOLD analysis project Ga0214921, IMG submission 177992) | Freshwater microbial communities from Lake Lanier, Atlanta, Georgia, United States - LL-1505 | ecosystem: Environmental > Aquatic > Freshwater > Lake | place: USA: Georgia | collected...
CATCTTCCAGAAATTCAGCCAGGCCGACAGTTCCACCACGCGCAAATATGGCGGCACCGGCCTAGGCCTTGCCATCACCCACGAACTGGTGATGCTGATGGATGGGGCCATCGGTGTGGAAAGCGCCGAGGGGGTCGGCGCCACGTTCTGGTTCGACATTCCCTTCCCCATCGCCCGCGCAGTGGATAGGGAATGGGCGGAATCGGTGCCTGCGGTCCTCCCCTCGGCCGGCAAGCTAGATCCCGCCGCGACACGCATTCTCGTGGCCGAGGACAATGCGCTGAACCAGCTTTATATGGGCAAACTGCTTGAAGCGTACGGATTTGCCGCAGTGAAATTCGTCGAGAACGGGCTGGAGGCCGTGCAGGCCTATCGCACCACCCCGTTCGATCTGGTATTCATGGATTGCCATATGCCTGAGCAGAATGGCTACGAAGCGACGCAGGAAATCCGCGCGGTCGAGGACGGCTCCGGCCGTCGCGTGCCCATCATTGCCATGACCGCCAATGCGCTATCCGGCGAGCGTGAAAAATGCCTCGCCTTCGGGATGGACGAATATATTAGCAAGCCGGTCGACGTGGACCGGTTCCGGCAGGTACTCTGCCAATGGGTAGCCATGCCTGAATGCCTTGGGTTGCCCCCTTCCCCGCCCTGCCGGGACGATGACAATGATGCCCCTCCCCCGATCGATATGGCCGAGATACGCGTCTATTCCGAAGGCAACCACGACAAGGAGAAATTCCTCGTCGGCCTCTTCGAGGAACAGAGCGATAAAGTGCTCGCCACCCTGCGCGCCCATTGTGTCGATGGCGAGAATACCAGCTGGCGCGATGCCGCCCATCTGCTTAAAGGCAGTGCGGGCACTATTGGCGCACGCACGTTACACCGTCTCTGCGCCCGCGCCCAGCACGGCGGACGCGAAACCGCCAGCTATCGTCACGATTTAGTGAATGAAATCGAACATGAAATCGGCCGCATCCTAAGGTTTTTCAACGAGCTTGGCCTTACGTCGCGCGCTGCTTAGATACTTCCGCCCAGCCGCCGTAAAATCTCATCCAGCTGGGCCAGCGTATCGTAGCGAATGGCTACCTCGCCCGCCTGATTGGTGCGGGTGTTGATGCTGACTTGCAGGCCCAGATTATCGGCCAGCATCCGTTCGATCTGTAGCACATCCTCGCTCTTGCCGGAGGCGGCTTTTGCCGATCCGCCGCCGCTCTTGCTGCGTGGGGCTTTTTGCTGCGGCGCCTTGCCGCTTTCTTCCTGCACCCATTCTTCCGCCTGGCGGACGGAAAGACCGACGTTCTGGATCTCGCGATAGAGCGATTCCGGATCCTTAGCGCTCAGTAGGGCGCGGGCATGACCCATGGTCAGCTCGCCGGTATCGATGGCGGTGCGGAACTTCGCGGGCAGGCTAAGCAGGCGCAGCAGGTTGGCGACATGGCTGCGGCTTTTGCCAACGATTTTCGAGAGCTCATCCTGCGTGTAGCTGAACTCATCCATCAGGCGCTGGTACCCCGCCGCCTCTTCCAGTGGATTGAGGTCCTTGCGCTGGATATTCTCGACCAGCGCCAGCTCCAGCGCTTGCTTATCCTCGACCTCGCGGATGATGGCGGGCACAGTTTTCAGCTTGGCCAGCTGCGCCGCGCGGAAGCGGCGTTCCCCGGCAATGATCTCGTAGTTGCCGCCACCGATGGGGCGCACCACGATCGGCTGCATAATGCCGTGCTTCTCGATGCTGTCGGCCAGTTCGTTCAGCGCATCCTGATTGAAATGCTGGCGCGGCTGGAATTTGCCTGCCTGCAGCGATGCCACGGGCAGCAGGGCAATATTGTTCTCGTTCGCTTCCGGCGCTGCCTGCGGCGCGGCATTCACCGTGCTGGTGTAATTGTCGTTCATCAGGGCGGAAAGCCCTTTGCCAAGGCCTTTGGGTTGTGCTGCGCTCATCTTCTTTATCTTTCTCTCTTTTATTTTTCTCTCTTTGATGCTGAGCAGGGCGTCGTACTGGTTATCAAACACACCCTGTTCCATGGTTCACCCGTCAGGCGGCCGCTTTTGCTGCCGCAAATTGTTTTTCACGCTGGATCAATTCTTTCGCAAGCCGCAGATACGCCTGACTGCCGGGGCATTTTAGGTCGTACACCAGCGCCGGCTTTCCGTGGCTGGGTGCTTCCGACATGCGTACGTTCCGAGGAATCACCGTATTGTAGACATCGCTGCCCAGGAAGCCCCGCACATCGTTTTCGATCTGCTCGGTCAGTTTGTTGCGGCGGTCGTACATGGTAAGCACCACGCCATGGATGGTAATGTTCGGGTTTAGCTTCGCCTGAATGAGGCGCACCGTTTTAAGGAGGTGCGATAACCCTTCCAGAGCATAGAATTCACATTGCAGCGGAATCAGGACCGAATCGGACGCCGTCAGGGCATTGATGGTCAGCAGGCCGAGCGATGGGGGGCAATCGATGATCGCATAGTCCCAGGCCGCTCCCATATTCGATAAAGCTTTCTTCAGCTGGAATTCGCGTTCTTCCATGCCCACCAGCTCGATCTCGGCCCCAGATAGGTCGATGGTCGATGGGGCGACAGATAAGCGTGGAATAGCCGTTTTAACGGCTCCTTCTTGGAGGCTGCAATTGCCAATCAGAACGTCATAGGAAGTCTTGACCCGCATCGCTGGTTCGACGCCCAACCCGGTTGAAGCATTGCCCTGCGGGTCGAGATCGATCACCAGGACTTGCTTACCGATGGCGGCGAGCGCCGTCGCCATATTGACGGCCGTGGTGGTCTTTCCAACGCCACCCTTTTGATTTACAACGGAAATGATGCGTGTCATGGACGATGATCCCCTAAACTCGTGGTTTTAATTTCGATACCGAAATAATACAGGCCGAGTCATGCGTTTTGCTTGGTATGATGGTATGGGTGAAATCCCATGTCTTATTGGCTTCTTCTATCTCACTAGCGAAGTTCTCACCCTTTGGGAAGAGACAAATCGCATCCTTCAACAGCAATGGGTACGAAAGCTCACATAACACATCAAGTGAAGCTAGCGCCCTCCCCGTCACCAGGCTATGCCTGGACGTGATGTTTTTGATGTCCTGGTTGGTGACGGTGACATGCTTCAAATCAAAGCTCAGTGCGGCTTGAGTAAGGAAGGCGCATTTGCGCTGGTCGCGTTCGATCAGGGTGATGGACGTCTGGGGCTTGGCAATGGCAATGATCAGACCGGGCAGCCCTCCTCCGCTTCCGATATCAGCTAGAATAGCATCGTCGGGAATCAGATCGACCAGCTGGTAGCTATCCCAGATATGGCGTTCCCAGAGGTCGGCAATGGTCGATGGCGATACCAGATTAATCGTCTTGTTCCACTTCACCAGAAGCGCGGCATACGCTTCCAGTTGCGTGAGTGTTTCACGTGAAACATTTGCCCAGTCCGGTACGAACATCAGGCCGCCTGCTGCTGGCGCTTGACATAGGCCATAATGGCCGTCAACGCCGCTGGTGTGACGCCTGGGATACGGCCCGCTGCCCCTAACGTCGCCGGTTTTGCCTGCTTTAATTTGAGCCGGATTTCGTTGGAAAGCGAACCCACCGCATCGTAATCCAGGCTGTCCGAAAGCTTGATATGTTCTTCCTGTTTGAAGTTCTCGACATCGATCTTCTGGCGTTCGAGGTAACTCTTATAGAGTCCTTCGATTTCCACCTGCTCCCGAACGTCCGGACGCAGCCCTTGAAGCTCCGGCCAGATCGCTGCGACATCATCGAACCCGATATTCGGATACCCAAGTAATTCCAAAACCGACCGCTTAATGCCATCCTGGTTCAGGGCTAGCCCATACGCACTTCCCTGCTTCGGCGAAATTGTTTCACGTGAAACAAATGCCAGCGCCTCGGTAAGCAACCGTTGTTTTTCAATGTATTGCGTGCTCCGAACCGAACCCACGCAGCCAATCGCAATGCCCCTGCCCGTCAGCCGGATATCAGCATTGTCCGGACGCAAGCTGAGGCGATATTCCGACCGTGAAGTGAACATCCGGTACGGCTCAATCGTCCCCAAGGTAATTAGATCATCGACCATCACGCCGATATAGGCTTCCGACCGATCGATGATAAATGGCTCCCTCTTATCGACGGCCAAGGCTGCATTCAAACCAGCGACTAACCCCTGCCCGCCCGCTTCTTCGTATCCAGTGGTTCCATTGATCTGGCCTGCCAGATACAGCCCCGGCAGCTTCTTGGTTTCGAGGGTTGGTTTCAGTTCACGCGGGTCGACGTAATCATACTCAATCGCATAGCCAGGGCGGATCACGCGGGCGTTCTCAAGCCCGGGAATCGTGGCGATCAGGGCCAACTGGACTTCTTCTGGTAGCGAGGTCGAGATGCCATTGGGATAGACCGTACTATCGTCCAGACCTTCCGGTTCAAGGAAGATCTGATGGCGTTCGCGGCCAGAAAAACGGACGACTTTGTCCTCGATGCTTGGGCAATAACGCGGGCCAACGGATTCGATCTGGCCGGAATACATGGGCGAGCGATGGAGGTTCTCCTCGATCACCGCATGGGTCTTCAGCGTGGTATGGGTGATGTAGCAATCGATCTGGCGAACGGTGACTTTGTCCGTCAGGTACGAGAATGGCACGGGCGGGTTATCGCCGGGCTGCGGGGTCAGAATGTTCCAGTTGATCGTGTCGCCATCCAACCGAGCGGGAGTGCCGGTCTTAAGGCGACCAACATTGAAACCGATGCGGCGTACGGACTCGGCCAGCTTGATGGACGGGTTTTCACCAACACGACCGGCGGGCGTGGTTTTTTCACCGAGATGGATCAAGCCGTTGAGGAAGGTGCCGGTGGTTAGGACGACCGCGGCGGCGCCGTATTCGATACCGGATTCGCCCAAGACACCGATGATGCGGCCATCCTCGATGATGAGGTCAGCGGCGGCGTCTTCGATGGTGGTGAGGGTGCCGTATTCCGCTAGAATGGACTGAACAGCTTCGCGGTATAACCGCCGGTCGGCCTGGGCGCGGGGGCCACGAACGGCGGGGCCTTTGGAGGCGTTGAGCATTTTGTAGTGAATGCCGGCGCGGTCGATGGCGCGGCCCATGACGCCGTCGAGGGCGTCGATCTCCCGGACAAGGGTGCCTTTGGCGATGCCACCGATGGCGGGGTTGCAGGACATCTCACCGACGGTGACGGCCTTGTGGGTGAGGAGGCAGGTGCGTGCACCGAGGCGCGCCGCAGCGGCTGCAGCCTCCGTACCGGCATGGCCGCCGCCGATGACAATCACGTCGAATTTGTTTTCTTTCAACATCCTAATGCCTGTATCCGAGTGTTTTGTTTCACGTGAAACATTTTTTGTAAGCCGCTATTTGCCAATGCAAAACCGGCGGAAGACCACGTCTAATAGATCATCTGTCGTGATTTTTCCAGTGATTTTGCCGATCTGCTGCGCGGCGACCCGCAACTCCTCACACATCAGCTCAAGGGGTGCTTCGGTGGAGAAACGGGTGAGGGCGGACTGGGCGTGGAGAAATGCTTCGCGATGGCGGGCGCGGGTGATGAGGGGTGAGGGCGCATCGGCCATTTGTTGGCAAATTTTCTCTTTCAAGATGGCGATCAATGGTTCTAAGCCCTCACTGCTAACGGTGGAAATCTCCACCATCGTCATTCCCGCGAAAGCGGGAATCTCAGGCAATAGATTCCCATGTAGACGCATCGCCCGTGGCATGAGATTCCCGCTTTCGCGGGAATGACGAGGTGGGGAAATGAGGTCGGATTTGTTGAGGACGACGATGGTGTTCGTGTCGATCAGAGGCTCGATATAGCTATAAGATTCCGCTGCCGTAATGATATCAAGCACAGCAATTTTTAGGGCCGCTTTCTCAGTGCGATGCTGGGCACGGCGGATGCCTTCCTGTTCGATTTTTCCGGCGGCGTTTTCACGCATTCCGGCTGTATCGACCAGGGTGACCGCATAGCCATCGAGGTTCAGATGGACTTCGATCATGTCGCGGGTGGTGCCGGCCTCGTCGGAGACGATGGCGACGTCGCGCTGGGCGAGGGCGTTGAGTAAACTGGACTTGCCGGCGTTGGGCGGGCCGAAGATGACCACCTCGATCCCGTCGCGGATTTTTTCGCCGATGCCGCCATCGTTGAGCAGCTGGCCGATCTCGCGGCTGAGTGTGGCGATGCGCTCGCGGACTTCCACCAAGGTTTCTTCGGGGATCTCTTCGTCGGGGAAATCGATATAGGCTTCGAGCAGGGCCAGCGGCGTGAGGATCTGCTCGCGCAGGGCGATGATGCGATCGCTCATTTCGCCGCCGAGCTGGCGCATGGCCTGCGCGTGCTGGGCGGGCGTGTCGGCGTCGATGAGATCCGCGAGGCCTTCGGCTTCGAGCAGGTCGAATTTTTGGTTCAGGAAGGCGCGGCGGGCGAATTCGCCGGGCTCGGCCAGGCGCAGGCCCGGGATGGTGGCCAGCGCGGCGTAGAGCAAATCGATCACGGCGCGGCTGCCATGGGTGTGGAGTTCGAGTACGTCCTCGCCGGTGAAACTATGTGGACCGGGGAAGGTGAGGGCGAGGGCTTGGTCGATCACATTTCCACCCGCGTCATTCTTGGGTTTGTCCCGAGTATCCACGCCGACCATGGGTCCTTGGGATAACCCCAAGAATGACGGGGTTTTTAGGGTGACCAAGGTGGCGTTCCGTGGCACCAATGGTGTGGTGACACCCAAATCATGCAACGCTGCGAATGCTTTTGTGCCCGAAATGCGGAATACGGCGACACCGGCCTTGCCGTGGCCGGAAGCTAATGCATAAATCGTATCCGCGCTGTTCATGCGGAGCCGCATAGGGGTGATCGATGGTGAATGCAATCAGGTTTTACACGCATGGCGGCGCGCAGGTGCTAAAATTCGAGCCGGTGTACGTGCCGCCGCCTGCCGCGAATGAGGTGCGGTTACGCCATACGGCGATCGGGCTGAATTACATCGATATCTACCATCGCAGCGGTTTGTATCCGGTGCCTTTGCCGGCGATTCCGGGCCTGGAAGCGGCGGGCGTGGTGGAAGAAGTGGGCGCCGACGTAAAGAACCTGAAAATCGGCGACCATGTGGTCTATGGCCGTGGGCCGATGGGCGCCTACACGGAAGTTAGAAATATCTCGGCCAAGGAACTGATTCCGATTCCGCATGAGGTGAGCGACGAAACGGCGGCCGCGGCGATGCTGAAAGGGCTGACGGCCTGGTATCTGCTGCACCAGACGTTTCCGGTGACGAAGAACGATACGCTGCTGGTGCATGCGGCGGCGGGTGGCGTTGGCCTGATTCTCGTGCAATGGGCAAAAAAAATCGGCGCGCGGGTGATCGCCACCGTGGGTTCAGAAGAGAAGGCGGCGCTGGTGAAAGAGCATGGCGCCGACCAGGTGATCCTCTACCGCACGGAGCCGGTGGCGTCGAAAGTGAAGCAGCTGACGGACGGTAAGGGCGTGGATGTGGTGTACGACGCGGTCGGAAAATCGACCTTCGTGGCGTCGCTGGATTCGCTGAAACCGCAGGGGCTACTGGTGAGTTACGGCCAAGCCTCGGGCCCGATCCCGCCGTTCGACCTGCAGGAGCTGAGCAAGCGCGGCTCGCTGTACCTGACGCGGCCAACCCTGATGGATTACATGAAGCGCGACGCGACCTATCGGGAAGCCGCGACCGAACTACTCAGGCGCATCGCCTCGGGCGATATCCAGATCCATGTGGCGCAGCATTTCCCGCTACGCGAAGCCGGAAAAGCCCAGATCGCGCTGGAAACACGCGAGACCGTGGGCGCGACGGTGTTGGTGCCGTAATTCATCAAATCTTCATATTACAGCCGGCCGGATCGTGGTAAATTAGGGTCATAGGAGATCGTTATGACCCAAACGAAACCACCAATCCCTGATAATGTTATCAAGAGCGGTTATTCCCTCACCATTAACGGTGATAAAGGTGTCGACATGCGCAGACTCGCTGAATTGGCCGTCACGCTGGCGAATGAACGGGGCAGCGCCGTTAGTGTTATCGATACTTCGTTCCGTGGACCATACACCACCGCGGTTTCTCCGAACACGGATGTCGAAGCTGCGAAAGAGGCGCTGTTGGGATGGCAGCGCCGCATCGACACGAGCATGTTTATCTAAGCGTTTCCGCGAATGCGGCGCAGTATTTCCCGCTACGCGAAGCCGGAAAAGCCCAGATCGCGCTGGAAACACGCGAGACCGTGGGCGCGACGGTGCTTGTGCCGTAGGCTTAAGCGGGATGCCGTCGTGAAGACGGCATGACAGTGATTGGAATAATTTAAAATGTCACCTCGTCGTTCGACGGGATGACAGTGGTGGAGTGTGGTTAATAACTAGAAGTGTCACCCCGTCGAACGACGGGGTCCCGCTTGGGGACGGTGACGATGTATTTTGTGTACATACTGACTTCACGTTATCGGGGGACGCTGTATGTGGGTGTGACGAATGATTTGGCGCGGCGGGTGTATGAGCATCGGGTGGGTGCGGTGGACGGATTCACCAAAAAGTACAGTGTGAAGACGCTGGTTTATTACGAGATGCATGCGGATATCGAGATGGCGATTCGGCGGGAAAAGCTGATCAAGAAATGGCGGCGGGTGATGAAGTTTGAAACGATTGAAGCGATGAATCCAGCATGGTCGGATTTGTATGAGGCGTTGAATCAGTGAGCGGGATCCCGTCGTGAAGACGGGATGACAGGCTGGGGAAATGGGCGAAAAGCTTAAATCGTATCCCCGAACGCTGCGTGCATTAGGGCTTTGGTGTATTCATGCGTGGGGGCGTTGAAGAGTTTGTGGGCGGGGCCTTCTTCGACGACTTCGCCTTTTTTGAGGACCATGACGTAATGCGCGAGGGCCTTGATGACGCGTAGATCGTGGCTGATGAAAATATAGGTTGTGCCGTAGGTGCGCTGGAGTTTGCGTAGCAAGTTGAGCACCTGGCCCTGGACGGACATGTCGAGCGCGCTCGTTGGTTCGTCGAGCACCATGAGCTTGGGTTTCAGGATCATGGCGCGAGCGATGGCGATGCGCTGGCGCTGGCCGCCGCTGAATTCGTGGGGGTAGCGGTGACTCATCTCGGGAGTGAGGCCGACCTGTTCTACGATTTCGTTGACGCTGGCGCGCACGTCGGCGCGGCTTAAATGCGGCTGGTGGATGAGCAGGCCTTCGGCGATAATTTGCCCGACTGTCATGCGAGGATTGAGGCTGGAATAGGGATCCTGGAACACCAGCTGCATATCGGCGCGCTGGTGGCGCAAGGCCTCTTTGCTGAGGGCGTCGATGCGTTTGCCCATGAACAGGATGGGACCTTCGGACTTGATGAGGCGCAGGATGGCGTAGCCGAGCGAGGATTTTCCGGAGCCGGATTCGCCGACGATGCCGATCGTTTCGCCCTCGCGGGCGGTGAGGCTGATGTTATCGACGGCCTTCACTACGCTGACCGTGCGGCGCAGGAACGAGGATTTGATCGGGAAATGGACTTTGATGGTGGTTTCCAGCACTTTTTTGGCCCCCGAGGCAATCGGCGGGGCGACGCCCTTGGGCATGGCGCCCAGCAGCATGCGGGTATAGGGGTGCTTGGGATTGGTGAAGATTTCCTTCACCGTGCCGGTCTCGACGATCTCGCCATGCTGCATGACGGCGACGCGGTCGGCGATCTTGCGGACGACGGTGAGGTCGTGGGTGATGAGCAGGATGCCCATGCCGTGCTCCAGCTGTAACTTCTTGAGGAGCTGCAGGATTTGTCCCTGTAGCGTGACATCCAGCGCGGTGGTTGGTTCGTCGGCGATCAGCAGGTCGGGATCGTTGGCGATGGCCATGCCGATCATCACGCGCTGACGCTCGCCGCCGCTGAGTTCGTGCGGGTAGGTCTTGCCGCGCTCGGCCAGGTGGGTGAGGCCGACGGATTCCAGCAATTCGCGGATTTTCTGCTGCGCGGGCTCGCCCTTGATCTTCTGGTGCCATTTGTAGGATTCGACGACCTGACGGCGGATCGGGTGCAGTGGGTTAAGCGCCGTCATCGGTTCCTGGAAGATCATGCCGATGCGGTTGCCGCGCAGTTTGGCCACCTCGGATGCCGGTTTAGTGATAATATCCTCGCCGTTGAACAGTACTTCGCCGGTCATGCGGGCTTCGGGGGGCAGGAGCTTGAGGAGCGAAAGGGCGGTGAGGGTTTTGCCCGAACCGGACTCGCCGACGAGGGCTAATAGTTCGCCCTTATGCATGGTCAGGTTGATGCCTTTCACGGCATGGGTTCCGCCTTTAAAGGAAATGTCTAAGCTATTGATACTAAGCAGGGGAATCGGACTCCCTCCCCCTTGAGGGGGGAGGGTTAGGGTGGGGGTGGCACCAGCGAAGCTGGTGGGGTTGTTTTCAACCCTTGCGCCAGCGGAGAGATCACCCCCACCTGCCGCTTCGCGTCGACCTCCCCCCTCGAGGGGGAGGTTATTTTTGGGATCCTGCGTCATGCTTTTGCCCCCGTGTATATTTTGCGGGGATTAAAGGCATCGCGCACGGCTTCGCCGACGAACAGCCAGAGGGATAAAAGCAATGCCAGCGAGGTGAAGCCGATGAGGCCGAGCCAAGGCGATTGTGGGTTGTTTTTCCCCTGCTGTAGCAGCTCGCCGAGGGAGGGCGATCCAGAAGGTAAACCGAATCCGAGAAAGTCGAGCGAGGCGAGGGTGGTGATGGCGCCGGTGATGAGGAAGGGCACGAAGGTGAACACCGAAACCAGGGCGTTCGGCAACACGTGGCGGAAGATGATGGTGCGTTCGCGGACACCAAGGGCTTTGGCGGCGCGGACATAATCGAAATTGCGGGCGCGCAAGAACTCGGCGCGGACGACGTCGACCAGTGCCATCCAGGCGAACATGAGCATGAGGCCCAGCACCCACCAGAAATTGGGCTTCACCATCGAGGAGAGGATGATGAGCAGGAACAGGACGGGAATGCCGTGCCACATTTCGATGAAGCGCTGCATCAGCAGATCGAGCAGCCCGCCGAAATAGCCCTGGATAGCGCCGAGCGTGATGCCGACAACGCTGGAGAGGCCGACCAGGATGAGCGCGAAGAGCATGGAGAGGCGGAAGCCGTAGATGACGCGGGCGAGCACGTCGCGGGCCTGGTCGTCGGTGCCGAGCACGTTGGAGGCGGAGGGCGAGGCGGGGGCGCGGCGCACTTCGAAATTGATGGAGCTGTAATCGAACGGCACGAGCGGCCAGACCATCCAGCCATGTTCCTTGATTTCTTTCTGCACCCAGGGGTCGCGGAAATCAGTTTCGGATTCGAGCTGGCCGCCCCTGAACGTGCCCTTCTCGATGTAGGTGACGAAGATGGGCATGAGGTAGCGGTCTTCGTATTTCACCAGGATCGGTTTATCGTTGGCAATGAACTCGGCAAAGATGCTGAGCGTGAACAGGGTGACGAGCAGCAGGAACGAGAAGTAGCCGCGGCGGTTGCCTTTGAATACCTGCCAGCGACGTTTCGCGATGGGGGAACGGATGAGTTTCATGTGCGAACCCTGCGGATCGTCATTCCCCGAATTTCGTCTTCGAAATGATAGTGGAATCCAATCTCTGTGGCCGCTGGATTGGATTCCCTTATAATCGCAAGGGCGATTCGGGGAATGACGGAAGAAGAAAAAATCGTATGCATCATCTACATCTCCCGTTTGTCGAAATCGATGCGGGGATCGACCATCATGTAGCAGATGTCGCCGATGAGTTTGAGCACCAGGCCGATGAGGGTGAAGATGAAGAGCGTGCCGAACATCACTGGGTAATCGCGGCTGAGCGCGGCTTCGAAGCCGAGAAGGCCGAGCCCGTCGAGCGAGAAGATCACTTCGATGAGCAGCGCGCTGGTGAAGAGGATGGAGAGGATCGCGGCAGGCAACCCGGCGATGACGATGAGCATGGCGTTGCGGAACACATGGCGATAGAGCACACGGCGTTCGGGCAGGCCTTTGGCGCGTGCGGTCATCACGTAGTTCTTGGAAATTTCCTCGATGAAGCTGTTCTTGGTGAGCAGCGTGAGCGAGGCGAAGCCGCCGATGACCATGGAGATGACGGGCAGGGTGATGTGCCAGAAATAATCGATGATTTTTTGCAGCACGCTCATTGATTCCCAATCGTCGCCAGTGAGGCCGCGCAGTGGGAACCATTGGAAATAACTGCCGCCCGCAAAGAGGATGAGGAGCAAAACGGCGAAGAGGAATCCGGGGATGGCCTGGCCGATGACGATGAGTGCAGAGGTCCAGATATCGAAGGGCGATCCATCCCGCGTGGCTTTCTTGATGCCGAGGGGAATGGAGATGAGGTAGACGATGAGCGTGGTCCATAGGCCAAGCGAAATGGAGACAGGCATTTTTTCAAGGATGAGGTCGATGACGGGGCGGTCGCGAAAAAAGCTGGTGCCGAAATCGAAGCGTGCGTAGCTTTTCAGCATGATCCAGAACCGCTCGGGCGCGGGCTTGTCGAACCCGTATTGTTTCTTGATGTCTTCGAGCAGGTCGGCATCAATGCCCTGTCCGCCGCGATAGGAGCTGGAGGTTTGTTGCAGGTTGCTGACGGAGCCCATATCGCCGGACGGACCGCCCGCACGTTCACCCGCGCCACCGGCGCCGGGGTTGGTGATTTGTGCGACGAGTTGCTCGACCGGCCCGCCGGGCGCGGCCTGGATAATCATGAAGTTGATGAGCAGGATGCCGAGCAGTGTCGGGATCATCAGCAACAGGCGGCGGGCGATATAGCCGGTCATCTATTCCTCCCTTCGGTCGTCACCGATTCGTTTTGAATAGCGCCTTTGGCGCGTGGGGGCGAAGCCGCCCCCGCTACCGCTCCCCCTCGTTCGGCTGGCGCCTCCGGCTCGCCGCTGGACACGGCTACGCGCGGCACGATTTCGGCAGCCGTATTTCCCATTTCGTCATCGCGAGCGGAGCGCGGCGATCCAGGGTCACGGGCTCCTCCCTGGATTGCCACGTCGGCGATGCCTCCTCGCAATGACAAGGAAGAATGATCACCACTTTGCGGTTTGGTTTTCATGCCGTTCGAATCGCTCCACCAGCATTCGGTGCAGATGTTATAATCGGGCGTGATGTTCGGGCGGCCGAATTTGTTCCAGTAGATGACGCGCCATTTATGGATCGACCAATGGGGGATGACGTAATGTTCCCAGAGCAGCACGCGATCAAGCGCGCGGGCGGCTGGCTGCAGCTCTTCCAATGTCTGTGCGCGCATGACTTTCTTAACGAGGCTATCCACGGCTTTGTTCTTCACGCCGCCAAGATTCTGCGAGCCGTCGATATCGGCCTGCGAGGAATGCCAGAACGTGTATTGCTCGGAGCCGGGGAAGAAGAGCCCTTGGTTCCACCAGATGCTGACGATATCGAAATTATGTTTGTCGAGGCGCTTCTGGTATTGCGAGGCATCGACGTAGCGGAACTCGGAACTAATGCCGAGCTTCTGCAGGTTGTAGCGCATGATGCCGATGACGCGCTCGAAGGTGCGCTGGGTCATCAGGAATTCGATGGTGAGCGGCTCGCCGGTTTTCTCGTTCACGCGCACACCCTCGCGCATCACCCAGCCCGCAGCGTCGAGCAGCTGCTGGGCCTTGATGAGGTTGGCGCGAGCGAAGCCGTCGCCGGGGGTGATGGGCACTTCGTATGGCTCGGTGAAGAGGCGGTCGGGCAGGGTTTCTTTGAACGGTTCCAGCAGCGCTGCCTCATCGCCTTCCGGCAGGCCGGTGGCTTCGAAGGTAGTTTCCTCGAAGAAGCTGCGGTTGCGTTCGTAGGCGTTGTAGAAGAGCGTGCCGTTCATCCACTCGAAATCGAGCATGAGGTCGATGGCTTCGCGGACGCGGCGGTCGGAGAATTTCTCGAGCCGCGTGTTGAACATGAAGCCCTGCATGCCGCGCGGGATCTTATGCGGAATACCGGCCTTGATGATGCGCCCGTCTTTCACCGCCGGGATGTTGTAGGCGGTGGCCCAGTTGCGGGCGATATATTCCTCGTAATAGTCGAACGCGCCGGATTTGATGCCTTCGAGTGCCACGACGTCATCACGGTAGATATCGATCTTGATCGTGTCGAAATTATACATGCCCTTCTGCGTCGGTAGTTCGGCTCCCCAGTAATCTTTCACGCGCTCGAAGGCGATGGCGCGGCCCGCATCGACCTTGCCGACTTTGTAGGGGCCGCTGCCGAGTGGCGGGGTGAGGGTGGTTTTGTTGAAGGGAACGGTCTCGTAGTAATGTTTCGGCAGTACCGGCATCGAGGCGGCGATGAGGGGCAACTCGCGGTGCAGCTTGTCGGTGAACTCGAACCGAACGCGTCGAGTAGATAATTTTTTTACGTCGGAGATGGGTTTATACAGCACGCGGTAAATGGGGTGGCCATCCTTTTTCAGCGTCTGGAAACTCCAGACGACATCGTCGGCGGTGATGGGTTTGCCATCGTGCCATTTCGCTTTCGGGTTCAGCGTGAAATCGGCGTAGCCACGGTCGTTTGCGAGCTCGATATCAGTGGCGATGAGGGGGTAATAGGATTGCGGTTCGTCGTAACTGGCGATCATCAGCGACTGGAACAGGAAATTGGTGATGCCCGGGGCGGCGAGCCCTTTGAGGATATAGGGATTCAGCGAGTCGTAGCTGGTAAGCGCCGCCAGTTTCAGCGTGCCGCCCTTAGGGGCTGCAGGGTTCACGTAATCGAAATGGTCGAAGCCCGGCGGGTATTTCTGGTCGCCATAGAGCGCGATGCCGGGGGCGGCATGTGCTGTTGCGCTCCATAATAGAAAGACGGCCGTCGCCAGCTGGAAACGCTTCATCCGCCTATGCTTCCGGTTTCTGCCAGGGCGAGGATTTTGTGCCGGGCAGGCGGTCGGCGCGGACTTTGTCGAACACGGCCATAGCTTGCGCCACCATGCTGCCGGTATCGTGCGCGTTGGCGGGCAGCAGCATGGTGGTGCTGGTTTTGGCCAGCTTCTCGAACGCGCTGACATACTGTTCGGCGACGCGCAGTGAGATGGCGTCCTCGCCGCCGGGGCGGGTGATGGCGGCGGCGATGAGCTCAATGCCTTTAGCCGTTGCTTCGGCGACGGCGATGATGGCTTCGGCTTCCCCTTTAGCGCGGTTCACTTGATCGGTGAGCGAGGCTTCGGAGTTCAGGACGATTTCCTGTTTCTGACCCTCAGCCATGTTGATCTTCGATTGGCGCAAGCCTTCGGATTGCAGGATTTCGGCGCGTTTCTGGCGCTCGGCGGCGACCTGCAACTCCATCGCTTTCAACACGGTATGCGGGGGCGTAATGTTTTTGATCTCGTAGCGCATGCACTGGATGCCCCAGGTCTGCGAGGCAAGGTTCAGCGCGGTGACGATATTGGCATTGAGGGTCTCGCGCTCTTCGAAGCACTGGTCGAGCGAGAGTTTGCCGATTTCGGAACGCATGCTGGTCTGGGCGAGTTGGCTGACAGCATAGATCGGGTCGGCGACGCCGTAGGATGCCTGGACCGGATCGACGATGCGGAGATAGATCACGCCGTCCATCATCATGGTCACGTTGTCGCGGGTGATGGCGGGTTGCTCCTGCACGTCGAAGGCGAATTCCTTCAGCGAATGTTTGTAGGCAACGCGCTCGATGAAGGGGATGAGCAGGTTGAGGCCGGGCTCGAGCTTGCGGTCGAAACGGCCGAGGGATTCGACGATCCACGCCGATTGCTGCGGCACGATCTTGACACCCTTAAAGATGACGATGACGCCGATGAATCCGAGGACGGTGAACAGGATGGCGGTGAACATGAATGCATCTCCTAACAGGGCGTTTGCGGGAGCGTAGAAGAGTTAGTGCTTCGGTGCAACGGTGAGGATGTTCCCATCGACCGCGACGATGGTGGTGCGTGCGCCGACGGGCAGTTCGGCCACAGTGCCGTGCTGCAGGCGCGCCTGCATCAGCGTGTCCGACCAGCGGACCTTCCCGATGGCATCGCCGGTGAGCGCTTCGACGACGATGGCTTCATCGCCCACCATGTTCTGGAAACGCGGCGCGGATGGATTGATGCGCCAGTTCTTCAGCTTCTTCCACAAGAGCGCTGCGAAGAGGATGGTGGCGAGCAGGAACACGGCCCATTGGGCGATCATGTCTTCCGCCGGCAAGGCGCCAAATTCGATGAGGAGGCCGGTAAGCAGGGCGGCGAGGCCCGCAAACAAGGCGCCGATACCGGGAATACCGAGCGCTTCGAGGGCGATGAGCGCCGCTCCACCGATCAGCCACAGGATGGATACGCTCATGCGGGACTCCTAGGAAAAGGGTGATTACTGTGCGGCTGGGGCCTCGGCCGCAACAGGTTCGGCTGCAGCGGGTGTTTCTTCCTTGGCGGCTTCCGTGGCGTCGACTGCGGCGGCATCCTCCGGCGGCGTTTCGGCCGGGGTGGTGACGGGCGGCAGGGCCAATGGGCTATCCGATTGCGAATTCAGGTAGACGATAAGGTTGGCGCGTTCCTGATCCTTCGGTGTACCGGCATAGGCCATGATGGTGCCGGGGACCCATTTTTTCGGTGCCCATTGGAAGCCATTCATCTCTTCCCAGTTCCAGGTGCGGTCGCTGTGCGACTGCATGGCTTTCGAATAGCTGAAACCTTCCTTGGCGGCTACTTTATGGCCCAAGATGCCATACAGGTTCGGGCCGACTTTATTGGCGCCGCCTTTGTCGATCGAATGGCAGACCGAACATTTCTTGGCGAAATACGTGCCGCCCGCCTCTTGATCGGCGGTGGGGAAGAGGGCCGAGATATCCGTAGGGCCGGCAGGCGCGGCAGCGCCACCGGCGCCCGCTTCGACTTCCGTTACTTCAATGCTGTAGCCCCGCTTTTCATCGTGGTGGCTGCCCGCATGCTGGGGCCCGCCATCGTAGAGGAACTCCGTGGCTTTACCCGCC
>Ga0214921_10005947_pt1 | contig 16956 bp, 15 predicted proteins | sample LL1505_MetaG_FD_177992 | JGI IMG/M metagenome (GOLD analysis project Ga0214921, IMG submission 177992) | Freshwater microbial communities from Lake Lanier, Atlanta, Georgia, United States - LL-1505 | ecosystem: Environmental > Aquatic > Freshwater > Lake | place: USA: Georgia | collected...
TAACAAATTCCACTTTCTAAGTGAGGATCAAAACCTTCAGGAAGATGCCGACTTCGCGATGATCATTCGGTCGCAAAAGCTATCTTTATTCGGGCTTCTTTTAAGTGCCTTCTGGACACCAGCACTTCCGCCGATTTCCATTAAAACCCGCGCTAAATCACCTGCCGGTGCCGGACTTGGGGGATCAAGTTGTCTTGCGGTAGCTTTTTGTCGAGCCGTCGCGGAGGCACGGCACTATTTTGACAACTCCTATAGTGTGCCCTCCGAAGATGTTCTCGTGCGTACCGCACAAGACGTTGAATCCCGGGTGATTCACGCCCCCACGGGTGTACAAGATTATTGGGGCGGTATGCGCGGCGGAATTAATATCCTGGAGTATCCATTTGGAAAAACTATAGTGACCACATTTCCTGGCAGTCTCTGGGATGGGCAAGATTTCAAGTTACTTTGTTGCTACAGCGGAAAATCCCGAGCCAGCGCCATTAACAACTGGGAAATTTTTAAACGAATTTTTGATGGCGATAAGGCTCTACTAGAAAAAATCTCGGCCATAGGCAACGAAGCGGCCGATTGCGCTGAGGCAGTTCTAAAGAACGATTGGCGCACGGCAATGGCAGCCTCGCAGCGAGAGTGGAAACTAAGAACTGCACTCTGGCCAGCCATTGAAACTATCGAAACCAAAAAAATTGACATGGCCGCGCGGAATGCCGGAGCTACTTTTACAAGAGTCTGTGGCGCTGGTGGTGGCGGGGTGATGGGGATCATCTGCCCCCTGGATAAGGTAAAGCAAATTAGCCAGGCGATGACCGAGGCAGGAGGTCAGGTCATGGACGTCGTGGTCGGTGGCCCAGGCTTAACGGTCACGGTTGCTTCCTAATTAATCTCAAGACATCATTAAAAAGAATAGAATCAAATAATGTTTAAAATAAAGCCACCGCCGACATCTGATATGTTAGGCCGATAGTTGCTTTACAAATTACGCCTTCTTCGGTTGAATAGCGGTCTCAAGCTTTATTGAACTAGGAGCAGCTGAATCATGGGACAACACACTCTAAATGTAACAGACTCAAATTTTGAATCCACGGTACTTAAATCCTCAGTTCCCGTACTCGTTGATTTCTGGGCTCCTTGGTGTGGTCCATGCGTCGCTATTGGTCCGACTCTTGAGCAATTGGCAGAAGAATTTAAAGGTCGTTTGACAGTCGCCAAAATGAATGTCGATGAAAATGCAAACACTCCATCACAATTTGGAGTTCGCTCGATTCCATACATCGTACTGGTGAAAGACGGCAAAGTCGTCGATAGCGTCGTGGGCGTTGTGCCAAAAGCCAAACTTATGGACATGGTCAATAAGGCACTTTAAAAACTTCTGAAGTAACTTCTCAAAGCTCGGCTCCAACATCTGGAACCTCCGAGATTAGGATGTGGCCGTTTGAAGCAGCATGCTCCCGAGAAAGGTCAGATAGAACAGAGTTACCTGTCTCAAGGACTGCTGCCAGCCGGAGTTGATGAGGTGGGACGCGGATGCCTTGCAGGTCCAGTTGTAGCTGCCTGCGTTGTTCTTGATTATGCAAAATTAGATGGGCTCGATTCCAAAACTAAACTTAAAATTCGCGACAGTAAGACACTCTCGGCGAATCAGCGTTCAAGTATAGTCTCTCTGATCAATGAGATTGCTTTCGAACATCACCTTGGAGTGGCTACGGCCCGAGAAATCGAAACCGTTGGAATTCTAGAGGCCACATTTCTTGCGATGAATCGTGCCATCAGTAAGCTGAGCGAGACAAGGCCTGAGATTTTGCTAGTAGACGGCAATCAAAAAATAAAAGGGCAACATATCAAGCAACAGACCGTCGTGAAGGGTGACAGCCTTTGTTACACCATCGCTGCCGCCTCAATCATTGCTAAGGAATACCGAGATGAGTTCATGCGCGCAAAAGCTCTTGAGCTACCAGCCTGGGGATTTGAACGGCATGTTGGTTACGGGACAGCCGAACATCTTGCAGCCATAAACACCCACGGCATTTGCGATCTACATCGCCGAACATTTGCGCCTATTCGTGACCTAGGCCTCCATCCATAGCTGAAATTATGTAAGAACGCTGACTGACCCTAGAAATTTTTTTGGAGGTCTTAGGTTGAAGCATGATCCACCGAACCCGAAAATTGAAAAATTTTTAGACTCGTCACCTGCGCGAGAGGGATTTTGGCAATTAGAAATAGACTGTTATTGGGCTAGACAAATCCCAGACCGGTCTGACCTCCAAGCCATCGCTCGCTTCGGAGAAACCATGGTTGCAGCATGGGCGCTTCGCTGCGGCTGGAATGTAATGTTCGAACGAAAAAGACACCGTGGATTTGAACTAGACTTAGTGCTCAGACGCCAAGAAGAAGTCAGAATCGTGGAAATTAAAACTAGACTTTGTCCAATGAGGCCACCTGATATGAACATTGTGGCTGGATGGCTCAGTCATAAAAAACAACAAGCCATGCGACGTGGAGCGAGGCACCTTCTAGGAGAGCTCCAGTCAAAGTTCGTATCTTTTCGCTCTATCACTGGCGAATTAGTGGCCATCGATCTTTTGCATGAGAATCGAGCCCTCGCCTACCGCTGGCCCGATGCTTTTTCTCTCGAATAGTCGAAAAATCAAAAGCCCATCCCGAAGTTTTTCCGGGATGGGCTTTATTTTTAACTCAAAAGAACTTAGCGATTACTTCGAAGCCTGATCTGCTGAAACAGCACCAGTTTCTTCTGTAGCTCCACCAAAATAGCGGCTACGAATACGCGCTGCCTTACCAGAAAGATCACGTAGGTAGTAAAGACGGCTGCGGCGCACTTTACCCTGAGCGACCACTTCAATTTTATCAACAAGCGGGCTCATGCTTGGGAATACACGCTCAACGCCAACGCCACCAGCGGAGATCTTACGAACTGTAAAAGAACTTCCAGCGGTTCCTTTGCGGTAACGAGTCACGATGCCTTCGTATGTTTGGATACGGAATTTGGTCGCGTCGGAACCTTCTTGAATCTTATAGTGAACCCGCACCGTGTCACCGGAACGGAACTCAGGAAGCTTTTTAGCATCCTTGAATACGCGTTTTTCAAATTTATTGAGGAGTATGTTTTTCATGGATTCACCCGACTATTCTCGTTACTGCGTACGACACACAACTGTTTCGCACTTATTTTAAAAACATTTTTAATTTCAACAGGTTGAATTCAATTTCAGCAAAGCTGTCTTTGGTCCCACCCTGTGAAGGCACCTTTGATACCCCAAAAGAATCAAACCGGTCAAGCGCTTATTGACGATTCCGCCTTACGTCTAGGGGGCTTGGAGGCCAAGGGGCCGACGTCTTCACGGTAATCTAAGGCTATCTCACCAATGTCCTCGCGCACAGCTGTTGGAATCAGCTCCCGAACAAGCGGCAAGACAGACTTCTCCATCTGATCTACATGGCTAAAAACCTTGCGATAAAGGTCAGACCGCTTGTTGTCTGCGATCTCTCCGGACTTCCTAAAGGCCGCCAAAATGCGAGCAAGGGACCGCACCTGATCCTCGGCTAGTAGGGCTGCTGCTGCGGCACCACGCCCAGCGTCAACTAATTCCGGTATAATCAACTCTCCACCCACCCGAACCACAAGGTCAAGGCGCGTCATAAATCTACGGAGTGGAGCCCCATCAAAAGGCGTAAGCACATCGTCTTGCCCCAGTTGAGGCAAGGCCTCCCTGATAGCTGAATACTCTTCTTTCATGAAGTGAAGCACATCCATGCGACGTATCCTCCTTAGTGTTAAAGGTACACTTCAAAATGACCCAAAACCTCTACGGGGCGCTTTTCTAGTGACTTTACTGGCAAGATGCAAGCATTCGTTTGCTAGTCAAATTCATGAAATCCTTAGTTTTTAAGCTAATTGGAGCATCATTTTATCGCTCGACATGAAACCTTAAAATGAGATTTTTAAAACCAAATCAATAAATCCGCGTGCGAAAGATTAAATTTTCACTATATTTGGCAGCACTGATGAGCCATGTCACGTTGGCTCAAAAGAGTTTTGGCTTGACGATTTGCTTGAGCTAGCTTGGTTCAGCCACCTTGGTTGAAAGGAAAACCCCGTGTCAGTCTTGGACTCAATAGAACAAAAGGTCAAAGCAGGCTTACCCATCACACGCAAGGATGCCGCGTTTCTTTACCTGGAAGCTGACAACGACACTTTAGGTAAACTTGCAGGAACAGTCCGCGCCAGGTTTCACAAGCCCAACGAGGCCAGCTATCTCATTATGGCCATCGTCAATTACACAAATGTCTGCGTGGCCATGTGTGACTACTGCTCATTTTATAGATTGCCGCACGACAAAGAAGGTTATCTGCTCTCCACTGATCAAGTCTGTGAAAAAATTGACGCCCTGGTGCAACATGGTGGAAGCCTTGTTGGCTTTAATGGTGGCTTTCACCCAAAACTTCGAATTGACGACTATGCCGCACTCTTCTCAGCGGTCCGAAAACGCTACGCGGACTTAGAGTTTTACGAAATGACTGTGGCTGAGTTTATGTTCTCGTGCAAGGTGTCCAAAATTTCCTATGACGACGGTGCGCGTAAGCTAGCTGAAAGTGGCACAAAATGGGTCACCGGCGGTGGGGCTGAAATTCTCGATAACTCATTTCGCAAGCGACATAGCCCAGGAAAATTTACGGTAGAGGATTATTATGACGCGCAAGAGGCCATCTTGCGCTCAGGCATGGGCTCGACTGCCACCATGGTCATCGGATTTGACGAATCCCTGGACGAACGCCTCAATCATCTAGAGTCGCTAAGAAACTTCCAGGACCGCGTTGGTGGCAGTCTGGCCAGTTTTCTATGCTGGACTTATAAACCTTGGAATAACGCCCTCGGGGGGCAAGAGGTTTCGACGCAAGAATACCTACGCTGGCTAGCCATTAGCCGCATATATCTTCACAATTTCCGCAATATTCGCACATCCGTTCTAACGAAAAATGAGGACGCTCTGCAGGGACTCTTATTTGGCGCCAATGATTTTGATTTACCGACAGAAGACGAGGTCACCCAGAAGGCTGGCGCTACAATTAGTCATGACTTTGAGCGCGTCCTTGCGGCAGCAAAACAAATAAGTGTCAAAACCATCAAAAGACGCCCTTGGCCAGTACGGCACTATTTGGTTTAGTCCATACATTGGCTCTGCCATTCTGACGGCACAGCCAAAACCATTGCAGAAAATTTACAAAAAATTCATTGCGCGCTTCAAAAGCCACACCCATACTGCTCAACAGAGTGTCAATAACCTCGAGGTCCATTATGTTGCGTAGAATACTTTTTAGTGCTGCCTCCTTTTTCCCGGTTGTTTTAGCTATGCCGCAGGCCAAGGCTGCTGAAACCATCACGCTGCTCGATCGCGGCGAACCTTACGACGCAATGGTTGCGCACAACGGAGTTTTTTGGATTGGTCAGTCGCGACTACAGTTTGCCGTAAACTACCGTCTAGAGGCCTACACGGCAGATGGAAAACTCATTGATAGAGCACCCATGGGGCACAGCATCAGCACCATGAAGATCACCGATCAAGGCATGATTATGATCACCGGTATCAACCCTCAGTCGCACCTTTCAGAATATACTGTCGCAAGCCTTCAAAATGGAAAAATTAAACTTCAGACTACTGAGATTACTGTAAATGGTTTCATTAGTTTCTGGATTGCTTCGATTGGTCCGAAGCATTTTTTTGGGGACATCGGCGGAAACCCCGAAGACACCAACACGACTGGCCCGGCCCAAACTATTTTTTACGCCTCAGGTAGCCGTCCGACTTATCTAACGACACGTCTTTCCATGCCACTATCCGGGACAAAAATTGGTAAGAAATTATTCGTTGTCTCAAGTTTAGGCTATGGCCAAGACAAGTCTACCATCCTTGAAATTGACGTAGAAACGATGAGTAAGCGCGTTGTGATGGCCTCCAATACCGCACGCTACCGCGGTTTAACTAACATTCCAGGCACGAGTGACATCATCACAAGCGCTTCGGCTGAGAGTAAAGTACAAGTCATCGACACGGCTGCAGGCGCTATTCGCCGCGAATTTCAAACAAAAGGCTTACCACGGTCTTTTGACATGACTGGGCACTGTCTTGTGGTGGGGAATGAAGACACGAATGTCGTTGAAATCTTCGACATGAATAACACCAGCGAAAAACCAGCATTTGCCGCCGAGATCAATATGCCTCCAGAGGAATTCTCTGGCATTACTCGGGTTGCGGTTGATCCTAATAGCGGCAGTATATTTGCGCGAGCTTCATCGGCTTGTAATCCAGTCATTGAGCCCTGCGAGCATGATTTTAACCGCGTCGTGACGCTTGGCGTAGATACCGCTAAGCGCGTGAAGACACTCTGTCATTGAAATAAATTTTTTGATCGGAATCGCAAGTGATCTGGTAAAGGCGCGCGCGGAGCGTCTATCCAGTGATTCCATCCGCGGTTTGTTTTGATTTAGCCAAGGAAGACGAAGAGAGAGCGACGCTACGGATTAATGTTACTTAATCCTTGGAATTGCATGAAGGAATTGCTACGCGGTCAAATCTTTTTTTGCTGGAGATTGGCACTTAGTTCCCGTCATCCCAAGTGAGTTAAGCGTAGCTTAACGAGCGTATGGGATCTGTTCCTATTTGAGTTGCTTTGCGAGATAACGACAGTTGTTTCGTCATCCCCAGCGCCAAGCGCTTTTGTCGTCATCCCCAGCGCCAAGCGCGTCGGGGATCTGACACAATAAACATAGATGTCGCTGGATATGCGAAGAGTTAATCTGATATTCCATGGTCATGCAGAAGTTTGGCTATACATACATTTTGACAAACAAGAATATGACCGCTTTATATTGTGGCGTGACCTCCAATCTTGAGAAGCGTCTTTGGGAGCATAAGAACAAGATTTATAGGGGATTTACAGCGAAGTATAATATAGATCGCTTGGTATACTTCGAAATGCATGACGAAATTGAATTTGCGATCTACCGAGAAAAGATTATTAAAAAGAAATCACGATTAGGGAAAATCAGACTTATCGAGTCTATGAATCCTGAGTGGAATGAACTACTGCCAAACTAAATTAAGAATTCACTACAGATCCCCGACGCGCTTCGCGCTGGGGATGACGTGGGATTGGCCATTGGATTAAATTAAAAAATCGTTTCCATTGGCATATTATCGGCTCAAATGTCCTTAGAAGACACAATCCATAAAGCATCGATGTCGCTGGACGCGGCAAGTAAAAGCAGGCTTATTGATCTCATTCGAAAACCGTCAGGTCATTCATGTCAAAAATCGAAAATCGCATCATTGAAGTTAGATCCGTCCGAGTTCTTGTGGACTACGAACTTGCCGACCTGTATCAGGTGAATTTGAAAATTTTGCTTCAAGCTGTTCAAAGGAATTCGGAGCGCTTCCCGAGCGATTTTATGTTTAGACTTACGAAGGATGAACATATCTATCTCAAAAAGTTACGGAGTGTTCCACCGAGTCATGGGGGCCGACGAGCGCCACCAAATGCGTTTACAGAGCAAGGTGTGGCGATGCTCTCAAGTGTATTGAACAGTAAAACGGCAATTAAAATGAACGTCGAGATCATGAGAGCATTTGTGAAGTTGCGGTCCTTGGTCGAAAATCAAACCGCATTGCTGCGGAAGTTGGGTGAACTCGAAGGAAAGGTGGATCAACATGATAAGCAAATTCAGGGAATTATTGATGCGATAAGGTCATTGGTTTCGGTCAATTCCAAGCCACAGCGATTAATCGGTTTTGAGCGCGAATAACTGTAAACTTGACAGCCTCAAATTGAAGACGTCAAAACGCTAAATAACTGAATTCACTAATTTTTTCACAAAACTAGAATAGGTCGGCTTGACCTCAACTAATCTTTATAAGTTGGCCAAACTCATTGATGATTGATTCATCAAACGTCCCAATTCTTTCGAAAAAGCAACCGCCCCTTCAAAACTCTGAACAATTGAATTCTTTATCGGTATCCTGGGTCCTCAATCTTCCTTTCAAGTTTACGACATCATGAACGGACATGTGAAAATATCGTCCAGGATTGGGCTGAATGAAAAAAGAAAGCTCCCCAAAGGCCGACTCTGTCGCGACATAGGGACCCGAGTATACAAAAATTTCATCTCTAACAATCATGTTAGGCTTATCGATTTCGATGGTCGTGAGTTTTGAGTTACCACCATCTTGCCAGAGACATCGAAATTCCATGTGCGGGACAGCACTTGCCGTTGACGACAATAAAACACCAAGAACGATCCCCAAAATATTCAGGCGCGGCATGCAAAAGCTCTCCTAACTTAGGTAGGTTTCTAAATTGATTCTATGATACCAATATTGGCCAAAAGTTAATTCAGCTAAGTACCAATATCCCGTCGTGCGCGCCAACCGAGCATCGTCGATTCTACACTTTAATTAACGTTCAATTTCTTTGTAGCATGGCGGTCCCGGCAGGAATCGAACCTGCAACTACACCTTCGGAGGGTGCCATGAGATCCATTTCACCACGGGACCACAGCCAACTACTGCGAGTGACTAAGGCCCTTTGATTTAGCAATATTCTACTGCGGACACAAGTCCTCTCCTATTTTACTTCGCCTCTTTAACACTGTATTCTTTATTGATAACAGTTGGTTACAATTTGTTGATATTTCGCAAAGGATCGCGACTATGCGTAAGGGTTTCATGATCTTCGCCGTCTGTGGTGTGATCGCAAATATTGCCTTGGGCCTTGTCTGGCTTCCGGGCCTCTACGGCCTCATCGTCCTGATTCCCATTATTGCCGTTGGCACCCACGACATGATGCAAACCCATCATTCGATTCGTCGCAATTTTCCAATACTAGGACGTGCACGCTGGATTCTTGAGTCCATTAGACCAGAGATTCAACAATACTTTATTGAAAGCAACACGGACGGTCGACCTTTTAGCCGTGAAAGGCGATCACTAGTTTACCAACGCTCAAAAAATGAAATATCGACTCTGCCGTTCGGCACGCAGATGGATGTTTATGCAACCGGTTATGAATGGGTGAACCATAGCCTCGCTCCAAAACACGTTGACGTCGACTCTCTTCGTGTCTCTATTGGAGGCCCACAAGCTAAAAAACCTTATAGTGCATCCATTCTAAACATCTCTGCCATGAGCTTTGGGGCCCTCAGCAAAAGTGCCGTTTTAGCTCTCAATCACGGTGCTAAACTTGGCAATTTTGCACACTGCACCGGTGAAGGTGGACTATCGCCCTATCACCTGGAACCAGGTGGAGATATTATCTGGAACATCGGTACTGGATATTTCTCATGCAGAACACCCGGCGGTAAATTTGACCCCGAGCGTTTTGCTGAAAAAGCACAATTACCTAATGTTAAAATGATTGAATTAAAACTTTCTCAAGGGGCAAAACCAGGTCACGGGGGCATACTGCCGGCCAAAAAATTAACACCTGAAATTGCGAAAATTCGCGGTGTCCCCATGGGTGAAGATGTTTTGTCACCACCTGCTCATTCAGCCTTTAAAGATCCAATCGGCTTGTTGAAATTCATCGAGAACCTCAGAAATTTAAGCGGCGGCAAACCCACTGGTTTTAAGCTTTGTGTAGGTAAAAGGCGCGAATTTCTCGCCATTTGTAAGGCCATGGTCGAGACCGGGATTTATCCCGACTACATCGCCATTGACGGCGGTGAGGGAGGCACAGGAGCTGCACCTTTAGAGTTTTCAAACCACGTGGGAAGCCCATTAAACGAGTCCCTCGTCTTTGTGCATAATGCCCTTGTTGGCATCGGGGTTAGACAGCACATCAAACTTTGGGTCTCGGGTCGCATCACCACTGGATTTGATATCATTTCCAAAATCTGCATGGGAGCTGACGTCTGCTATTCCGCCCGCGCTATGATGATGGCTTTAGGATGCATACAAGCACTCCAGTGTAATACAAACTCCTGTCCGACTGGAGTGGCAACCCAAAATCCATGGCTCGTCCGCGGTCTCGCCGTCGATGATAAAAAAACTAGGGTCAAAAACTTCCACGGGGCCACTCTAGAAAGTGTGGCCGAGATTATCGGTGCTATGGGCTGTGAATCCACAAGAGAGCTTCGCCCTTGGCATTTAATGCGAAGATTTGGCCCGTTTGAAGTCAAACATTATGGTGAAATATACGAGTACCTTGATGACGGGGCATTAATGGGGAAAAACGCGCCAAAAATATTTGCGAGAGCCTGGGACGCCGCTCGCGCTGACTCATTTTACGCTGGCGCGACGGCGTAAAATAAATCCAAATGCCAGCGATGTGGCTACAATAAGTGAAATCAAAATAGTAAGGCCACGCGCTTCGGCATCCTGTCTCTCACTTCGCGAGTATTCGCCTAGTCTCGTTGCATCACCAGCCCAATGCACTCGAAGGGCTGCGAGTTCGGCATTACAACTACCGCAGTTGCGGCCAAGGTTATTCAGTGAAGTCGTTAATTCGTAATCTGTTGATGATGCTAATTTAAATAGCGAAAAATCATTGCGACGCTCACTCAGCCAAGCAAAAAGCGGGGGACTGATCACTTCTGAAGATTGGTTATATGGCAGCGCTGAAACGTAAAAGGCAACCGACCACAATTCTTCAACACTGAGTACATCGATCATGGGTAGCATTTCAGAACCCTCAACACCATGGATCATGACCGCGTATATCCCGACAGGTGACTGGAAAGTAGCACGACTGGCATCTGCTAACGGCAGTGGTTTGACGCGAAGCTTCGAGGTTAGAGATCCCTCCCTACCCCGACCATCCCCGTGACAGGCCATGCAGTGCTCACGGTACAAATTCGCACCAAAGCTCAAGTCCGGAGGCAAAGCAGGGGCGGATGCAGAGGCGAAGTTTTGCAGTAGTTCAGATTGCCTGTTTTTTAGATCTGAAGCCACCTGGACTAAAACTTTATCAGAACTTACATTAGAGCTCTCATTCAAGACCGCGGCGGTACGAAGTGTGTCTGCAAATTTATGATCGCTGGCGCCGATAGCGTTATCAACATCTATGGCGTGACGTTCGGCGTCTTTAAGTGCCCGGCGTAAACAATCACGTACTTGCGGCTGCATTGAAATGCAACCCAATGCTCGATACTGATCTGCAAAAAGACCCCAAAAAGCACTTCTATTAGCGGCTTTCTCTGCACTTGATTGACGGGCAGTAGCAAAAGACGAAGCCACCAAAAGACATGAGGCCAAAAGGGTATTTTGCAATGAATAAAATTTCATTTACGGTCACGCGCCCTTTGGCGGGGTAATAAATTAACCTCAATAAGCTCCAAGCCTACATTAGAGGAGCAAAGAGTCTCATAATTCTTCTGAAAAGCAAACGGCCAATCCGCAGATTTGACACGTCTTTCGGTGCGAGGCGAATACAATCTTGACTGACGTCTCGAAGAATTTTGGCTACGTCCATCGCTAGAGCACGATCTCTAATGAAGACGTCTGTTTCAAAGTTCAAAAAGAAACTACGATAATCACAATTTGAAGATCCTGCTAAAACGACATCGTCATCTGCAAGCACCATCTTGCCATGACACACACCATGCACATATCTGAGAAGCTCTACGCCGTATTGATGAATCTCTGAGAAATACGAATGCGCACAGGTGTCAGTAATCGGATGGTTAGAGTGCTTTGGCACTATCAGACGAACATGAACCCCTCTCACCACTGCCATACGCATCGCGTGGAGTAGCTCCTTATCTGGAACAAAGTATGGAGTCATAATCCAGACCCTCTGCCTAGCCTCATGCAGGATACTGATCAATGATGAGTAGAATGGGGCATTATTTTCAGAGGGCCCACTGGCAACTATTTGAGATAGGCCGTCTGACTCACACGCATTGGCCCTCAAATCATGCCTGCCGTCCAAAATTTCACTGGGTAGTGATTTTCCGGTGGTGAAATGCCAGTCTTCTGCAAACAAAGATATCAAATCTGCAATGATCGGCCCTTGAACTTTAAAAATCACATCAAACCACTTTGCGCGCTGTGGGTCTGGACCCTCAAGGTACATTGACCCGATATTAAACCCACCGGTCAAGGCTTGCTTGCCGTCACAGATGACAAGCTTACGGTGATTACGCCAATTGATCTGAAACCGTCTCTTGATTGGATGAACTTCGAGAAAACGATGCATTTTTATTCCGCGTTTTCTGTAGTCTGCAATGAAGGTATTTTTGATGCGGTGAGACCCCAGAGCATCAAACAGTACATAGACCTTGACACCCTGCTCTGCTTTTTTTGCTAATTCATCTAGAAATGAAATTCCAATCTCATCAACTTGGATCTGGTAGAACTGAAAAATAATGTATTCTTTAGCATCTGCTATAGCTTCCTTCATGGCGCGGAAGGCATTCGTGCTATTAACCAGTGGCGTAATGTTGTTTCCATCTTGCAATGTTTGACCCTGCAACATGGAAACCCACATAGCAGTTCGGTCAAATCCGACAAAACCTTTTTTTGCCATGAGACTTCGATTCGTCTCAGCAATCTCTTCTGTCGACTTTCGTGGGCGCTTTAGACCAGCGAGATGCTTTGAAGCCCTTTTCCTTGCGGCATATCGCTCAAAAGGATTCATTCCAAAACCAAGGTAACAAATCGCCGTGAGTGCGGGGAAAAGGGCTACGCCCAAGAGCCAACTTAAACAAACGACGGGCTCCTGTTTTTTGACAAGAATATGGGCTGCAAGAATGACGCTCAGAAGGAGCTTGGCTATTTGCGTCAACTCGCCCATATCATTTTGAAAATTCACATAATCCCACGCCATGTAACTTAATCCACCACACCCATTAAACGCCTAAACTATTGGCAATACTCAAGAAATTCTATATGTGTTACATTATATGCCGTATCGCCTTTGGCGACAAATCGGGGAGAGATTTCAAATGAGTGATGAGCAAAAATCAGGTTTTGAGGCGTGGAAAAAAATTGCCGCCAAAGAACTTCGCGGAGAGAGTCTTGACAGCCTGAACCGGTTAACGCCCGAAGGTATCGTGGTCAAGCCTCTATATACAAAGCTTGACCTGACTGAGATCGACAAGCACATAGGCTCCCTACCAGGCCTTAGCCCGTTTACACGTGGACCGAGGGCTACCATGTTTACCCATCGCCCTTGGACGATTCGGCAGTACGCAGGATTTAGCACTGCAGAAGAAAGTAATGCTTTTTATAGACGAAATCTTGCCGCGGGACAAAAAGGGCTCAGCGTTGCATTCGATTTAGCCACGCACCGAGGTTACGATTCCGATCATCCACGTGTTCGCGGGGACGTCGGAAAAGCTGGCGTAGCCATCGATACCGTGGAAGATATGAAAATTCTTTTTGACGGTATCCCGCTAGGCGACATGAGTGTCAGTATGACAATGAATGGCGCAGTCTTGCCGGTCATGGCATTTTATATCGTTGCTGCTGAGGAACAGGGTGTTTCAAAAGATCTGTTAGCAGGAACCATTCAAAACGACATCCTAAAAGAATACATGGTGCGCAATACTTACATCTATCCACCCGAGCCAAGCATGCGAATTGTGGGCGATATCATCGAGTACACATCGCGTCACATGCCAAAATTCAATAGCATCAGCATCAGTGGCTATCATATGCAAGAGGCTGGCGCTGATAGTGCCCTTGAACTTGCATACACGATCGCCGATGGCCTCGAGTATGTAAAAACTGCGCTTAGTCGCGGTCTCAACGTGGATGACTTCGCGCCCAGACTGTCTTTCTTTTTCGGCATCGGCATGAACTTTTACATGGAAATAGCTAAGTTGCGCGCTGCTCGATTCCTGTGGTCTGAGCTGATGATACAGTTTAAACCCACAAACCCCCAGTCACTCATGCTTCGAACACACTGCCAGACGTCAGGCTATTCGCTGACCGAGCAAGATCCCTACAATAATGTCGTGCGCACTGCCATCGAGGCCATGGCCGCGGTCCTTGGCGGCACTCAATCGTTACACACGAATGCTCTTGATGAGGCCATCGCGTTGCCCTCTGAATTTTCAGCCCGGATCGCTCGCAATACTCAGCTGATTATTCAAGAAGAAACCGACATTTGTCACACCGTCGATCCATTTGGTGGAAGCTTTTTCATGGAACGACTCACCCATGACTTGATTGACCGAGCTCGCACCATCATGAAAGAGATTGAGGATGCCGGAGGAATGGTTCGGGCCATTAATAAAGGCATACCGAAGCTTCGCATCGAAGAAAGTGCTGCGAAAAAACAGGCCAGAATTGACAGCGGACGAGACGTCATCGTGGGAGTCAATAAATACAAAGCAACACAAGCTTCAGAAAAAGTAGAAGTCCGTGAAGTTGACAACACTGCCGTCAGGGATGCTCAAATTCGAAGACTAAGCGACGTAAAGAAAAAACGCGATGACAGCAAACTAAAAAAATCAATCTTAGCCCTGAAAACTGCCGCAGAGGCAGGTACCGGTAACTTGCTAGAGCTTTCAGTGGACGCCGCTCGTAACCGAGCCACGTTAGGAGAAATCAGCGAAACCTTGGCCGAGGTCTTCGGTCGTCATAAGGCTCAAATTCAATCGATTAGCGCGGTCTATTCCGCTGCATTTGGAGGACAAGACGTGATTGCTGCGATTCGTAAACGCGCAAGTAATTTTTCGACAAAAAGCGGTCGCAGGCCGCGCATTCTTGTTTGCAAACTAGGTCAGGACGGTCACGACCGGGGTGCTAAGGTTATTGCAACTGGTCTTGCAGATCTTGGATTTGATGTGGACATTGGCCCCATGTTTCAAACACCGGAAGAAGCAGCTAAGGAAGCCATTGAAAATGACGTACACGTGGTGGGCGTCTCGAGTCAGGCAGCAGGCCACAAGACACTTGTTCCAGAACTCATTGCGGCGTTGAAAAAACTTGGCGGACCGCACATTTACGTCGTCGTCGGTGGTATTATTCCACCAAATGACCATGACTTTATGAGAAAGGCTGGTTGCGCGGCAATCTTTGGACCAGGAACACCCATCCCTGAGTGCGCGGAGAAAATTCTAGACTTTCTTGAGGATCATCAGCGATGACCTCGAGTGTCCAAACCATACAACATCAAATCGAGGGCGGATCACGGATTGCGCTTGCAAAGGCCATTACACTCGTTGAAAGCACAAGGCCCGATCATCGACATGATGCCGAGGAGTTGCTGACACGACTTCTAAAACGAACGGGTAAATCACTCCGAGTGGCTATTAGCGGCCCGCCTGGTGTTGGCAAAAGTACTTTTATTGAGGCTGTGGGCCTGCATTTGGTCAGATCAGGCAAAAAACTCGCTGTTCTTGCCATTGATCCATCATCGCCTGTTGGTGGTGGGAGTATTCTTGGCGATAAAACAAGGATGGAGGAGCTTTCAAAATCCGACCATTGCTTTATTAGGCCGTCGCCCTCCTCAGGCGCTCTAGGCGGGGTTGCAAGGCACACAAGAGAGACGATACTGCTTTGCGAAGCAGCTGGATTTGAAGTGATTTTTGTTGAAACCGTGGGAATAGGTCAGTCTGAAACGATGGCCGCAAGCATGACTGATATTTTTGTTCAACTGCACCAGCCCTACAGTGGAGATGAACTCCAGGGAATCAAAAAAGGCGTCATGGAACTCGCAGACATCGTAGTTGTGACAAAAGCCGATGGTGATGCCGAGACGATGGCTAGGCTTGCCCAAACAGACCTAGAGCGAGCCATTTCATTAACTCACAACGAATCAGAAGACAGACCTTCTGTGGTGTGTTGCAGCGCCCGATTAAATCATGGCATTGCGGAGACTTGGGACGCTATTTTTGACCGCTATCAAAGTCGGCAGAAAACGGGACGGGTAAACAAGCGAAGACAGCATCAGTCGAGTGAATGGCTTAAACAGGAAATAGCTGCTGCGCTCATGGATATTTTGATCCAACACCCGCGCTATGACAGCCTTCTTAATGAAACTGAGCATCGTGTCGAAACATCTGCTGAACACTGCGGCCGCGCAGCGCGCGTGCTCGTGCAAACTTTAATCACTCAAGTGAACTGAAAAAAAAATCATTATTGATGTTTGATTAAATCCCAATATTTATTTTGGTCAAATCCAGGCGAATGTGGCGGTGTATGACACTCAGCGCATGATGACTTTGGATTCATGGCATTTTTAGATTTTTTATTATTTCCTGGATCAAGTACATGATCTCGCCTTGGTCCGTGACAATTCTCGCACTGAACGTTAGAGAAATGTGGACTCTTGTCTTGGTTCACATATCCACCTTTTGCCGTAAAACCCAAGACATGACATTCAACGCAAGTTGCATCCTCATGGCGAGACTTATTGATAAGAACTGCCATGGCCGCTGCATGCTTTGATTTTTTCCAAACCTCGTAAGAACTTTGATGACAGCCAGCGCACGCCTCTGCGCCAATAAAAGCACTTGATGCCAAATCTTTTTCACGTGCGGCAGCTAGTACTTTAAATTGATTTTTCTCAGATGTTCTTGCTTCCTCAAAAATTCTATTAATCGACTCACTGGCGCCATTTTCCTCGCCCGGTTTTAGCCAGTGCAAAACTTTTGCAGAAGAAAGATCAAACTTCATGCCTTCGGCGAGATTTTTTGGAGATAATGGAACCGGTGAACTTAACAAACCATTATTTTTAGAACTCTGACTCAAGATTTTTTCTATTGGCTCAGGTGCAGGCGATGTTTCTAGGCCACCGAGCCTCAGTAAGCCGGTGCCACCAAATGGCACTGACCATATGACTTTTTGCCCTGAGACTGCCGTGACAAGCATTCCTTCGTTATGTTGCTCCCGGTCCCCAACCTCGATCCCCAAAGCAGCGGTGTTCGATCGTATAATCGTTCCAAAAAAACCCGTGGCAGCGATGACCTTCATATCCGAATTAGACCCAGAAAAT
>Ga0214921_10005948_pt1 | contig 16955 bp, 20 predicted proteins | sample LL1505_MetaG_FD_177992 | JGI IMG/M metagenome (GOLD analysis project Ga0214921, IMG submission 177992) | Freshwater microbial communities from Lake Lanier, Atlanta, Georgia, United States - LL-1505 | ecosystem: Environmental > Aquatic > Freshwater > Lake | place: USA: Georgia | collected...
GGTAGAGGAGGTGTATTAGTTTTAGAAGTATTTTGTGAAATATCGGGGTTTACACTAGTACTCTGTAGATTATCAGTTTTTACAACTGTTATATCCATTTTATAATTATTTTATAATAATTATTATAATATTAATCTTTATATTCACTAATATGTTAATTTTTTCTGATTTTGGTCAACACCGTCTGTAATAACCATTTGCTTCATTCGGTCAAAATACTGCTGATTTCTAACACCCATTTCAGCTCTCTTGCGTTCTCGCATTTCATCCATCTGTTTTTGACGGGATTCAAATTCACGAATACCGTGTAGTTCCGTTTGATTAAACGGATCTGGTGCCTTCTCTCTGGCCGCCCTATATTGCTCTAAATTTCTCTCACCGACTTGTACATTTGATACTTTATCTGAAATAGTACTATCTGTAGTATAAGCCCCTCTTAGATCCGTAAATTGGAATCTAGAATTAGGTGCGGCCGTAAATGAATCGGGTCTTTCGCCAACTAAATCCACACCACTTGTTGGATTAAGAGTAAGTGCCATCTCTCCAGGATGAACAATTAGCGAATTAGATTGTCGCTGGTTCTTTTTGGCCTCACTGTCAAACATACGATTAAAGACGTCGCGGTTAAATTGACCTTTAAAAGCGGGTTCAGATTTACGAGAATCCTCCGTTTTAAGCCAATCACCGTAACCGTCTGAATCAGGATCAGGCATATGAGTTTGTTCAAATAATTTGTTAAAGGCATTCATATCAAGATTCTTCGCATTTAACCGAACAGGCTCAGTGTGCTTCCATTTCTCTGCCTCCGCGTCTCTGTTAACGTTTAAAGCGCTAGGTCCTGCGTTTGCGTCCATACGTGATTCTCTTTTACCCCCGCGCATGTGCTTCAAAATTTCGCTTAAATATGCGTATGCCCGTGTAACGGCTTCAAAATATTCTTCGGAACCACCCTTGTCTGGGTGGGCACGGAGCGCCATTTTCTTGTACGCTGCCTTCAATGATTCTTCAGTTAATGCCACTTCTTCTTGAATATTAAGTACTTCAAGACAAGAAGAGAAATAGGACATAGCCTTTTGTTTGGATGTATCGGTAATTACTTTCCAGCTTGGCGTATTATCGGTGTGAGTTACTATTTGTGTTTGTTGTGATTGCCTTTGAGCTAAACTGGGGTGCTGTGCTAAACCTGGATGTTGAAAGGTAGCTTGTAAAGCACGTGGTACAGAGGGTTGTTGTTGCTGTTGTTGCTGTTGAGAGCTATTATGTAAAATGCTTTGTTCCCCGGGAAGTAAAGGGGGAGATCCACCAGAATTAACCGTACCAATATAATTAAGTAGATAGCTATATATACCAGCGCGCTTAGCAGATCCTACATATTCCATTGACGAGAGGCATGTATTTATCATTTGAACCCGCTTTAAAGGATCACGAATTTGGACAATATTTGAATAGATACGTAAATGAACAGGATCTATAGCAGATTGGTTATTACCCATCCTTCCTACAATCCTAGGAAAAAGACTTTATATATAATTATTCTCGCATAGAATAGGAAATGTTTATATTTGATCAGTTTAATCTAACAGGATTAGGATGGGGTGGTTTAATGGCATTAACGGATTCAATTGTATTAAGTTTATTAAAAGCATTTAATATTGGTTTAATTCAATGGAATGGTATTATACTAATATCAATGTTAGTATATTCCATTCAACCATTAATATTTTTAGAATCACTAAAAGGTAATGGACTAACAATTATGAATTTATTATGGGATGTTATGAGTGATGTAATTGTTACTTGTATAGGATTATTCTATTTTTCAGAAAAACTTACTAGTATCAAGAAAGTAGGTGTCTCATTATCAATTATATCAGTTATTTTATTGTCGTGGAAGGATGATGATAAATAATTTCAAATATAGTATTATAGTATAAAATGGCGGAATTAGAAGAGAGTGTAAAAGCAGTAGTTACTGAACTTGCCGATAAAGTAGTTGAAGATGTAACTAATACGGATAAAAAATCGATTGAACCAATAACGTCTGAAGAAGTTATAGTAGAAACAGTAAAAGTAGTACCAGTAAAAGTAGTAGAAGTAGTAGAAGCAGTCAAAGAAAAAGTGGCAGAAGAGCTAAAAGTGGTTGAGCCAGTAGTATATAAAGTTACTTCGGCCCCAGCAGAGAGTGTTCTTGCTCAAGGACTTCATCTGGTTGGATTAAAGATGATTACTGAAAGTAGTCTAACAGAAGATCAAAAGAAACTTGCCGCAAGTATCTATGAGTCTGTTAAGGCCGCAATTAAAGAGTTCATTTCAGATCCTAGTATTAATGAAACTATTAAAATAACTAAAACACTTGGCAAATTAATTAAAGAACTAGAAAATGCGAAGGTGGATGGAAAAGCGCCGACTGGTAAAGACAAGAAAGCTGTAGCAATCCAGCTAGGTCGTATTTTAATTAAGGAAGTAATAACAAGCGATAGCATAGAAGCTAATATATTAATGGTTTATGATGTTGTGGCTGAACCAACTTTGGAGGCTATGATCGAAGTCTCAAAAGTTGTTAATGTTGTTGTTCAAAAAGTTGTTACTAGTTGTGGACCAACTTTTGATAAAGTATTAAAGTGTTTGAGACTAAAGAAATAAAAGATAAAATATCTATGAAAGTGATATAATTGCTGCATCTGATACTGAAATAATAGGTACATAATCAGTTTTAAGATTGTTATCTTCCATATAATCCTGCCACAAAATATTATCATTAATTAATTCTCTCACTTTCACTACAAAGCGAACAATTTTACTAGAATAGTACATGGACCTAAGGTCTTTGTAGTCTTTCTTAGCATTTATCATATAAGATTTACAAAACTGTTTAATCGCAAGCTCTTCCCGTTTGACAGACATTGTGTATTGTATATCAATATTCATAGAAGGTGGGAAAATAGTTCTCATAATAGAATCTAAAGATACTTTTTTATTTTTTGTGCTTTTCTTACCAGCATCAATATCTGACTCATTAAAAATAGTTTTTTTAATTTTAATTAATGGTCCATAATTCTTTTTAGATATCGCATTTGTTTGTTTAACATCTGAATTATATTTATCCTTAATAATATTGGCTAAAGTTTTATAATATCTTAGAATCTTTTTCTTACGATATTTCTTTTTAATATTATCATAATTAAATAAATCTAGTGAAATACGAAATTTAACCATCTGTATTAGTATTATTATTACTCCTAATAATTTCTTTAACCTCTAGAATACTTGGCAAAGGAATCATTGATTCACATTCCCAAAAGTATCTTTTTCCAACCGATTCAAATGAAAATGTAGAAGGATAAAACTGTGGGGCTAAAAGAGGTAATCGCTTCTCTACACATGGTGGAATTAATGACCAGCTTTCCAATGGAAGTACAAGAACTAACTGTTCGACTGGCCGAATATCAGTGGCTCTAATTAATACTTTCTCAGGAAACTCGGGCATTATTCTTAATTCATTCAAGTAATCTTTGAGCCATACCCAAAGGGGTGGAAGATTAAAGGGATAAAACCAGTTGAAACATACATCTTCATATACACCACTATAATATGCCCAAATCCACTGAATACCATACAAGTATTCTTTACATACCCTATTAATTGCTCTCTTATTGAAAGTAAATCCATTAAAGAAATGTACTAGGTATGTTTCTTTCCAGCTTGATTGTAACATCTTACCATTAATTAGGACATTTTCTTCAATATGTGATAAAGGCCAGTTATTATCTCCAAGTTTTATTTTAATTCCATCATTATTTCCAGTTATATTACGTGACATCATTTGTTTTTTATGAATATATTTTTGTATACGAGCCTCCTCATTAGCTGATAGAACTGTAAATAGTCTTTTAAGGTCCTCATGACTAATTTGTAATGTTTCAGGATCAACAAGAGCAACATTATCATGAGTAAGTTTTCTAATAATATCAAGAAGTTCAGAATGACCATCTTCACGGATTTTAAGACCGAGTGATCCTGGTAGAAAGTCATTTCCTAGAACAGACATGGCGAAACAATAATTTAGAATAAAGGTGCGTCGCCTAGATATATCCACAAATTCTGCGGCTAACCAGTCTCCTAATGTATTAATAGAGAACCATTCAAATAACTCTTCTCCAACTGAATCATATGAAATTTTACCCGCATTTACCTCTTCACGAAAGAGCCACACATTATTATCAAACCCGCACAGTTCACGACCTAGAATTGTAAGTACAATCAAGTCTGCGTCTAATCCATATACTGCGAAGTTTCCTGTATATTTATGACTACGCCACTCAGCGATAATTTTATGCTCTCCCTCACCAGGTTCATCACTTGAGCTAAGTACCCATGTTTTTTTACCATCTTGTTTAATCATAGTTTCAAGACGCTTACGAAGCTTACTCATAAAGACTGTTCCAGGGGTAATGGAGTTTCTGTCCCATACAGGACCCGATGTATTATCACCTTTATTTTCGCTAAATTCAGGATGCTGTGTTAGCCAGATAGATTTGAAGCGGCGAAGACGTTGTTGACGCATTTTGGCCATGGGAACAACTCCATCAACTGCGATAAATACACCAGATTTGGGACTAACCTTTTTAATAACTTTAAGAGTATATTTTACAACACATTCAAGAAATTGTGACTCCCACGATTCGTTATCCGCAGTATATAAAGGTGTATCCTCTCTATGTAAACAGTGATAAATGAGGCAATTATAGTCCATAAATAACCATTGGATATCATTATTTCCCCCGTTAACAACTAATCCAGGCACAGTATCAATAAGTTTTTTGTAATATGATGGAATACCCATTATAATCTCTTAATATAAAAACGCGTAGAAGCTTTATGTTTTCTAAAATGAATAAATAGGGAATGGCTCAGCCACCAAAACAAGAAGAATGGTCAGTATGGAAAGGCTTCAAAGACTTTATGGGTGGTACGGTAATAAAGTCTATAACTGAGATTCATATGTTAATGCCAGACTCAATTTTATTCGGATCGCTTTTAATGTATTTTTTAACTCTAAATAAATCATTTGGGATATTTGCTGTTTTTATATTTGAAACTGTCTTATCACATAAGTTAATAGGATGGGTATCATCACAAGCAGTAGGTCCGTCCCGGTCCTCTGCCGAGATACAATGTCGTTCTGGATATAAAATACCACAATTTAACGTTGATAGAATATTTTCGCATGATCCATATCCATCATATGGACTATATTCTGTATCAGCGATTGGTACATATTTAGCGCTTGCGACAGCCGAATTTTCAAGCACCGCCGCAGCTATGGGACCTGAATGGGCATCAAGAAGTACAGTGGCATATTCATTTATTAGTATATTAGTATTAGCTTTTGTTGCCGCCAGATGGTCATATTGTAATGATAATCTAGGCGAAATCGTGGTCGCTGTATTTATGGCAGTTATTGTTGGTACTGTATTTTTCTATATTAATAAGGCTGTATTTGGAGAAGAAGCAATTAATTTTCTAGGATTACCATACTTAGTTAATAAAGAAAAGGAGGGTTCTCCAATTTACGTATGCTCTAAAGAACAGGAGTCAGCCTGATATAATATGATTACTCAATTTTAAACTACTAAAATAGTAGGATTAAAATGGATTCGTTTAATTTACGGGGTATTATATCAGACATTCGCATTTTTCTGTACGGCGGTATTTTAACACTTCCATTAACAATAGCAGGAACTCTGTCTATTTTAGGTCTTTTTACAGCTAATTATGCGATTTTATTCTTTTTAATAGGATATTTGCTTTTAACACCACTCATCGCATTTGGACTTAATACAGGATTAGACGCAATATTTTCGGGTAAATCATTTAATCCGTTTAAAGCTAAATTTGGAGATGTATGTAAAGTAGTTATTCCATTTTCCCAACTTCCTATTGGTAGTGGTACTACATCGGATAAAACAATTATATCATCGTCATGGGTGGCTATGGTAGCATTCTTCATTGGCTATATATTTACAAATGGACTAGAGTTATATAATCGTGAAGCGCCTGCTAATACATTAACAGTAACAAGCACATCAGCCTCCGATTTAGATAAGAAAGTTACAAATCGCAAGACACAGGCAATAATTGCCATGATTTCTACAATTGTATTTGCCTTAATCGCTCTCGGATTTAGATATTACAGTGGATGTGAAAGCATGTTAGGAATGATATTAACAACATTTACTTTCATATGGGCAGGACATGGCTGGTATAAAGCATTAAGCGCAATAGGTGAAGATAGACTATCTGATTTATTTGGAATCGCAAGCCGTTTACTTCCACCAAGTGCCATAAATAATGCGCCGATTGCTTGTATTCCAGTACCTAGTTAGATTAAAAACCTTATTTTTATAGTAGAAACTAAGTAACAAATTATATATGGTCATAATATGGTCATAATATGGACTTTATATGTACCAATTTAATAAAAACTGAGCTAGCCATCTCTAAAGATAAAATATCTGATAAACCTGGTGTACCACCAGATGCGATAGATATATTTACTAAAATGGCTTGTGCCAAATACACATTTAATATGAAGAATGATGAGCTTAATAAAGCCAAACAAAATCTTATAGATATTTATAGTTGTAATAGTTTACCAACAAATATTCAAGAGGAACTATCACGTATACGCGCATATGATAAATATTGTTTAGCGGCCTTAAATACATGGACAGAAGGTAATAATTATATTCTCTACCAGAGCAACTATATTAGTATATTATTTAATATGGCACACCGAGCACATACTGCGTTAGCAATTGCGATTAATAGAGAATATTGGTTTGAAACTATAGTAAAAAATGATACAACACTAATGTCATTGTTAAAAACTGCGGTAGATGAAGCGGATGTAGCTGAGGTAGAAGCAAGACGATACCTCTGTATAGCTATTGATGAGCCTAATATGAACAAGACTTTAAATGAACTTTATAGTACTATAATCAATAATCATGTATCACTTGCCAAAGTAATAGCAGAACTATCTATTGGTCCACTATGTATTGAATTTTTAGATAATAGTTTAGATTTTAGTGTTACTAAAGCAAATATTATTAATAATATATTTACTTCTGTTTCTCCTAATATGGAATGTATAAGCATATTACATAATACTATACATGTTGCTAATAAGGAATTACAGTGTAAGCCTCCCAATATTCAAGCTTTAGATGAAGCTAATAAAGCATTTGAAGATGCGAAAAACAATGTTATAGATGAATTAATTAACCTATATATGTATAAATTAAATGCGTTTATAAATGAATAAGTGTAATTATATTCACTCTTTTTACAAATTTAGTCTAAATGTCTAAATATGTAAAATCATATAATAAGTAGAAATGTATCTCCGTTCTATTTCCGATATTGTATTGTTATTTTTCTCTGTTCTTTCTTTGGATACCGCAGTATTATTTTTAGCCAGATATGCGGATGTTGGCGGAAAATCACTTAATGAATGGTATGATCGATTTGGACTGGTAGCAGTTTTATCCGATGTGTCTATTATCGTCATTGGATTCCTCATTGCACAGGTTGTCTATCCATTTCTATTCAGTACATACTCTCTTCTCCCATTTTTAGGAGTAGTTGTTGGTGTACAAGCCATTCATGATATACTATTTTATTTATTTGTTATTAAACCATTCCCTTACGGTCATAATCAATTAATGGATGTCTTTAAAGATTATGCGAAAGAAAATGGTGCGCAAATAATTTTTGGTGATGCTGGGCTAATGCTAGGTTCTGCTGCCTTTATGGAAATCTATAAACGACTATCACCTTTTGGGACTGGTTCATTAGCAATATTTACAATATATTGTCTGACCTATATTTTATATACAAAACGCCAGGCCTAGATTCCTGTGCTAAAAGAAATCATAGAATCTCTTAAGTTCTTCAAAAAATCTAAAACTTTTCTGAATATCATCACGAGATGACCATGCTAATCGTAAAGCCCGATTCATCTGTTCAGCTACAACTCTAAAATGCGCTGAAAAATTAAAAGGTTTACTATAGATTTCTGGTATTTGCTCTATAGTAATCGTATTATCCTTTTCAGTTCTATCATTCACTTGGCAATGTAATATATATAACCAATATCTAATAAATTCCCGATTAAATGTTTTAACAGGAGTTGACGAAAAATAGGCAGTAAAGTGTTTTTTACATACGGGGCAGGGAAGAGAGTGTCGTAGACTAGATAATAAACCGGTCCATATTCGCAACTCTTCTTGAGGAAGTTTTATATGTGATGTTCCAATCCGCTCGGCTGCTGAATGGAGAATCATCCATAGATTCGGCCCCCATATATGATTTTGCGGAGCATCCATTTACACAGTATGAAGTAAAATTAAATATGTAAAGAAGCGCGATAAAATCTATCAACTGTAATATTAAATACTATTTATAGTATTCTGTTGACTATTCATATAATCTTTTAACATTATTTTATGTTTTTCCCATAATTTATCTACACATTTCATACATTTACGATATGGTGTTGGACATTTACTACATTTTTTATATCCAGCCCAAACTAGTTTCTTAATTTCAACACTTTTAATCTTTTCTATTTCTCTTAATCGTTGTATCTCTTTATCTTTTATTTCTCTTAATCGCCATTTTTCTTTCTCTTCATTATCTTTTATTATACAATTATTACATTTTTCATTTCTTATACAATCTAGATGTATTATATTATCTAAATATTCTAATTTATTGATATTCTCTAATAATTTCTCTGCATTAATTTCAAACCATGGTTCTGGACGATTATTAGCAATTGTCTTATTTTTATAGCAAATTTCAAATATATACTTTATAGTGTCTCCGTCTAGATATGCGATGTCAGCTTTTTTATGAGAATCATTAAATATGAAACCATATTCTAAATGTATAATATTTTTATCTGTTTTTTTCTCTATATTATATTTACAATTATTTTTACAATAATTACATTTACGCAATAAGTTAACATTTATTTCTTTATCTAAAATTGTTTTTAGTGCCATTTTCGCATCTTTATGAATCTGAGATTCTCCAGGATGTTCATAATATTTACAAGGATTCTCAGATTTATAATGTGCGAAATGATGAATACGAATACTTCCCTTCTTTAAAATAACATCTTTTTCACAATCAGGACAAATATATTTATTAGTTTTTTCTGCTATTCTAGGATATTCATAATTATTTGTTAATTTATTTATTGCTCCCATTAAGATGTGTGCCATTTAAATAGATTTAGTTAAATATATTTCTGTTACTTTTATATTGTTTCAATTTTCATTATACTAATTAGAGAATGAACGGTGCCCCCGATTATATGGAACAGTCCATAGTTCCAGTTCCAGTCTCAACTCCACGCAATTCACTTGAAGATTTAATAAATGATAAGGTTCCGCAATTAGAACAGGTAGAACAACTAGCACAAACAGAAGATGTAAAGCCTGAAACAGTTGAGATTGCGAATAAAAAAGCGGTTCTACGCCATGTCAAACCACAAGAGGTGAAATACTGGCATTTTAAATTTATTGACTCAAGAAATACAAATCAACTAACAAATATACTTCAAAATATTCAAGGATACAGACTTACGGTTGAATATGGTACACCGATAAATACGGCAGATATAACACTTAAAAGTGAGGGCGAAGTAGTTGGTAAAATCCATTTACTACTATGTGATAGACGCGACGCAAATCTACCAAATAAATACTATATTAAACTATATTTTTATCAATTTAAGAATAATCAATTATTACAATCTGTAAAAACTGCGTTAGTTAATTTTTTTGAGAACTTTAAGGGAGTAGCTAAAAAGGGCCCGTCACTTCGTAGAAAACCGAGTCTTACCAGGCGTAGCAGCCTTGGAAAGCGTAGCAGCCTTAATAAGCGCAAAAGTCTGACTAAACACAAAAGAGTAACAAGACGGCCACGCCAATAAAATTTGAAAATGGACAAATATTTAGTAATTACTGTGATAAATAATGTCAATAGAATACAAAGTCCCACGATTACTTTGGGAAAATTTAGAATCAGTACTTTTAGCGCAATCTAAAAGATATATTGGAGAATTGGCAAAACGATTAGGAGTTTCTGAGAAAGAACTTACAAAAAGAGTTCTGCCGACATCTGATTCTCTAAAAGTTATTATTCAAGATACACATGCTGAATGTAATCAATGTAAAGCTTACATTCAACATGATACATTAACAGTATTTTGTAGAAAGGCAACCGCTTATGGAAGTGAATACTGTCCATATCATAGAAATAAAAGAATGCGGGTTATTGAAGGTACAAATCCAATCGAGATTCAGCGGCTAATGGATATAAATACTATGGAGCCATTATGGGTAAGTAATACAACTCTTTATAATTCTAGTGGAGATATTGTGGGAAAAATTAATAAGGAAACTGGTAAAATAAAAATGTTTGTCATAAGTGCCTAAAAGTTGTAATATATATTATAATTAAGGAAATGAATCAGGATCATGAATCCAAGGATGAGGATTCCCAAGAACATGAATCTAAGGATCAGGAAACTCAAGAGGAAGTGATGACTAATAGTCAAAATCGTATATGGCGATGGCGGCCGGCGAGAAGACCTGGACAAGAAAGTAGTGAATGGGAAGAAATGAGTGTAATAGTTCCTAATGTAAATGTAGCATTATCAATACTTAATGCCCTAATTTCACCCGATGATTCACCTATGCCTCCTCTTATACCTCAAACACCTCCACCTACTGAGCTGGAACCGATGCTTGAATCACCCTTGCCTGATGCGCCACTACTGCAAACACCACCACGAAGGATTCGGCAAAGAGACGAAGATGAAACTATCATAGAACAAAATAAATCCCTAAAAGTTACTCGAAATAAAAGAATCATAAAAAAGAGGACAAATCAGTACTCCTACTTACTACTAAAATCAGGCCATGAATTTCACTTTAATAAAGAGGATGGTAAAAATATTTTATTAACTAATGCGATGGAACCAAACCGCCTAATTAGGAATATTATTTCAAGAGTGCCGCATAGAATGGTTGACCGACTAAAATACCTAGCAAAGTTTGAGTCAGAGGAAGAAAGTGATAGTGAATCAAGCAGTGATAGCAATACTGAAGGAAGCGACACTCAAAATCGTAAAAAAGTGGAAAAGAGATATTTCGGTAATTTGAAAGAGCTAGTTTATACAGCCTATATTAAAGAGACCCGTTTGCGATTTTTATTTAAGAAAGTACTAGCTTTATGGAGGATTCATGTAATGGATAAAAAATGCGAAATTGGTTTAGATCCGATAACATTGGCAGAGCCTATAAAGAAAGTCTACGTATATGATTGGCCAAATAAAAAGAAGTTCGTATTTGATGCGAAAAGTCTGGCCACGCTTATAGAATCAAGACTAACTTACCAGGAATATGGTTTTTCAATGCCGCAATTCCCCAAAAATCCGAATAATAATGTTGAGTTCAGCCCCGAACAATTAGTCTCTATATATTATCAATTAAAGGATTATGGTGAACTACAGTGGGCATTTACAACACTAAAAGAGTATGATTTTAAACTAAATAGATGGGTAATGTATCACAAATCAGCACTAACAATGAATTCAATTAAAAAGAGCATTTCACTACTAGATACGAACGAAGATAGAGAATTATTCTCTGATTTTATATTTGCTAAACTAGAGAAATTAAGATTCAGAACAAGTGTTACTACAAATAATCATTATATTACTGCGATGATAAAGGACCCGAAACATTGGTATCTGGAGAAACTAAAAAGCCTGGCAATATCACATTATGAAGCGGAACATTTTGGATATTATGTAGATGATTATGTAGATGAAGAATGTGTAAAGATATTTCAAAAACAGGCGAAATTTTTTAAGGATTTGAAAACTAGAAAATTAATCTAAGTACTAATAAAGTAAATGAGTGTAAACGCTGTCGCAGTATTCAAAACAGATATAATTGATGGTAATGTTTTAGTTACACCTTATAAAGATGGAGTAAAAGTACAAGCGCACTTTACAAAGCTTCCGCCTGGAAAACATGGATTTCATATTCACAAAGCCGGCGATCTAAGAGGAGAAGGATGCCATGGCCTGTGTGAGCATTATGATGTTGGTAAGAATTCACATGGCGGCCCTCATAGTCATGAAAAACATACTGGTGATTTAGGAAATATAGAATTAAAAGATGGCAAATGTAAAAAAATATATCATATTAAAGGTATTTCAGTAAAGGACTTATGGGGACGCTCCATAATTGTACATCAAGACGAAGATGATTTAGGAAAAGGCCCACATGAAGACAGTAAAGTGACGGGTCATAGTGGGGCACGTATAGGATGTGCTATATTTGGTAGAGTATTATGTAAACCGAAATATAATAAAACACGTAAACATTAATAAACTATTTTAATCTTTTTAACAGGCTCCAATTCATCTTCTGAGAATGGTAGAATAGAGTCCATCTTGTAGTTCTCAAATATCTTATCAATACAATCACCAATACTACTGTCAGTACAGTCATTAATATCTAGTTTTTCCAAATAGATATTAGTAGCTTTTGTAGTATTCCACGCTAAGTGCGGCAGTTTTGACATAAAAGTGCGAGACCACTTAGATAATTTAACTTTATCATTCGGTCCAAGTATACCGTCACCATGTGATTGTTGCTGGTCTAATAGTGTCCATTCATCAGGGATGTCATCTGGAAAGTATTTATCGTAAAACTGCTCCATTGTATCATCCGAATGCCATTGAATAATACCACTATCAAGAATAGTTGAATATTTAACCAATGCTTCATCCCAAAATGGGCATCCAATTAAGTATTTTTCAACATTATATAGTTGTGTATAATTCTTTTGAGTCCATTGTGCCATTCCTCTTGTCGTTGTTCCATATAAACACGCAGTTGGAATTTTATGGACACGTCGTTCTTTACGACCGACAGATAAATCCAACTCATTTAGAATCTGTAAGTTGCGTACATCAATTTCTGGCTCTACTTTAAAACTTAGTTCCTGTCTTTTAACTGAAATACACATCATATTAATAGCAGTACAACGCACTATAATATCATATTCAGCTGATTTATAACCTAGTAATAATTCATAATTCTTTAGAGCTGAAAAGCAGACCTTGTATTCCTCTTTAAACACACTAGGAACGTTCTCTAGAAACCAGTCTAATAAGAACCAAATACGATCTATAGCTAGATACTGTGAAATCCACCAGGCTGAACGAGCTTTTCCTTGAAACATAGCACGAATGAAATATAACTCTTTTTTGTCTACAATTTCCTGACTTAAAGGTGGCGTCTTTCTAGTAACTCTATCTGGCATCTTTGACGGATTCTCCATAGTTAGCATAAGTATATTCCAAAGTGAGTTATCACGCTGATTCTGATTAATAGCGGCAAGACGATATGTGGCGAGCAAGATATCATCTTCAGAGAGTTCCTCGGTAATTAGACTAGAGCGCCAGACATTTACTAACCATTGGAGTCGCATAGGGCCTGTATGCCATAACCATGACTGAAAGAGGGTGGAAATTGCCTCGCTGATAGAGCCGCTTATAACTAACTCTTGACACCAGAATAGGGCCTCAGTAGGTGTGTTATGACTAGTTGTATAGAGAAGTGCGGCCTGAACCTCCTCAAGAGAATAGAAGTGTCGTGATAAAGGCATATGTGTTAATTACAATCATAAATATTAGAATATTAATATCAATTTTTATAACGTATTTTTACACCCTTGAATATTTCAAATGAAACAAATCATCAACGTATGGGCAAATCTTCATTATTCGTTACAGATTTCAATATAGAAACAAGTTCTGTTTTATGTATAGTTGAATCAATTGATATTTGTTTATAATTCGCAAGTTTTATAAGATTTTTCATGCCATAAGTGTTTAGTTTGTCCTCTATAGAACCGTGTTTCCATATTCTTGTGATTTCTTCCAATTCGGCTTTCTTATTTACCTTTTTCTGTTCTCTTTCTTCATTCAACATATAATATAATCAGGATTGTTCGTTTTTTCGTAAGTCAATTTTTACAGAGAAGGTTCCATTTTAAATCTTTAACGGTATAAAATCCTAAAGGCAACAGCAAGACATCATAGAAGATGTGAGCATCCACTCCTCTTTCATTAAGGCCTTAAATTTTATAAAATCCATATCCGAATCGGGCTCATATTGTTGTTTAATGCCATCTGCGTCAATATAATCAAAATAGTCATAATGCCCGTTATCAGCCTCATCATACATGTAGCACTGTATTGTTATACACGTCTTATTATTTGATTTGGGATTTATGAGCTGATGAGTCTGATTCAGTGTGGTATTCACCCAAGTAATATCGTCTTTTTTGAAAGTAGCACTGCCAAAAGACTGAACCTTTGGGGATAAATAAGGGAATAGGCGGACGTGTATATTTCCATGTAGCACTCGAATAATAGCATTCGCACCAGCATGGCTATGAACAGGTGAATAATGACCGATGGGCCATATTTCTAAAACATAGGGTGAACCAGGCGACTCCCCATTATTCTGCCCCATAGTAATTCTTAGATACGTCTCTAAAAGGTTTGGCTTATCCTTGCTAAATTCAGTACTCTTCTCCTTTAGACGTCTGTTACACCAGAGTCCTGGCGTTAAAATACTATTCTCAATTGCCTTGGAGAAATCAGGAAAGTCCTTGTCATCTAATACAAAGTTCTTCCCAGAAACACATTCATATAACTTTTTATTAACGGGTGTTAGACTAGCACTAGGCAGGATTTTACCCTCAGCTATGTCATTCATAGTTAGCGAATCAGTTGCCTTAATTAACATTGGAATTGGCATAGTAATAGGATCGCGTAATAACCGTAGGGCCTTTACACCTTCACTCGTATCAATATGCGTTAAACTACTTAAAAAATCTCGTGTTGTACCAGACTTTTTTACAAATTCAAACTGGTATATAACTGTATCAAGTCGTGTTTCACCGATACCCGCATATAGTTGCTGATTCACAGAATCAATGCTAAACCAATAGTATGCGGCACTATCATCAATTAATCCTTTCGTATTATTTTTATCTATAAATATGGAGTCTCCGCTAAATACATTTATGGATTTTGGAGTAAATTCAACTGTTAATATAAGTGATAAATCTTTATTGTGAAACTTTAAAATACAAGGATCATCGGGTTTTAAATGTTTAAATATTAGTACACCTTGTCCACGAATAATAAAAGGTAGTATTTTCTCCATAAAATCTAAGCCATACCGTATGAATTTAGGGCTTTTTTCACTAATACTATGTTCTGCCATTATATAGTATTCTAATATTTTACCATTATGAATAATTCCCCCTCTCCTATAAATAATTCCTACTTCCGAGTATAAACGTACCGTAATAAAAATAATAAAGGAATTAGGATGTCGTCATCGGATGATGCGAATTTGATTATACCACGATTATGGCTAGGTAATGCGAGAGCATCAATGGATGAGGACTTTATAAGACACAATAATATTGTCGTTGTTTTTAACTGTACTAAGAATCTTCCCTTCTCTCCGATGATTCCAATAAAATATAGAATTCCAGTTGATGATAATTTGGAGGAAGATGAAATACGAAATATGGAGCTATGGTCGGCGGAAATTGCTTATAAAATTATAACCGAATATATTGAAGGAAAAACTATTTTGATTCACTGTATGGCAGGAATGCAGCGTAGTGCCGCATCTGTAGCATTTTTCTTAATAGCATATTTGAAGATGAGAGCGCTAGACGCAATGAAGTTTATAAAAGAAAAGCGAATGGTCGCATTTTATCCGAGAGCCAATTTTGGCCGTTCAATTGATTATTTTGATAGGCGATATCACGGAGAGATTCTACCCCATGTACAAAAACTACCCGATGGTTTTGAAAACAGAATGAAATCAGAATAAAAATGGATTAGGTAGGGATGCTTACACCTAATCCGACCTTAGCGGTCCTATACAGTGAATTTGTATTATCACTATATCCAATTCTTATTAAATCCGTAAATACAAACATATTTACACAGATTCTAGCACGTTTTATAGTATTTCCATCTTTAGCCCTCGCATTTGGCTCTACATATGATTTTAAATCAATATGGGGCAGTCCATATGAAGCTTTTGTTAGTATTATCAATAATCTTCTCAATTTGGGCCATATAGCCTCAAGCTATACCGCATTCAAAATCCTACCAGTTGGTACTGCTATAGCACTATTCTATTTGTACCCCATTTTCAATGTCTTATCTGCCACTGTTCTCTTTGGAGAATCACTCTCGTTAATTCAGGTACTATTAATAAGTGTCGCATTTGTGGGGACTTATTTAATTGCTACTGCTAAGGCCGATAAGGGTAATAAGGGTGACAAGGGGGATAAGGCTGAATCATCTGATCCACGTGATTACATATATGGAGTTATAATGGCTATACTCGCAGCAATAACTGAGACAATGATATTCATATTCGTTCGCTCAAATACTGACGCACAGGCATCACCTTATTATACAGTTAATCATCTATATCCAGCGGGTCTTGCCATGTTGCTTATTTATAGCATATTTAATACAGATGTAGTGGATACAAGTAAATTAAACTGGATGAAACTATTAGGATTTAATGCTATTCTGGGATTTACGGGATATATTTCTCGATTTTATGCTATACCAAAAATACCTACTATTGTATTCTCCTTGTTATCATTCTTTGGAGTAACATTTGGTAATATTTGGGGAGTATTATATGGAGAGAAAGTGAATATAAAATCTCTTATTGGCAGCGGTCTAATAGTTGGAGCTACTGGGGTTCTGCGTTATTTTCAAAACGCTTAAGCCAAGATTCACGTATTGC
>Ga0214921_10005949_pt1 | contig 16949 bp, 16 predicted proteins | sample LL1505_MetaG_FD_177992 | JGI IMG/M metagenome (GOLD analysis project Ga0214921, IMG submission 177992) | Freshwater microbial communities from Lake Lanier, Atlanta, Georgia, United States - LL-1505 | ecosystem: Environmental > Aquatic > Freshwater > Lake | place: USA: Georgia | collected...
TTGGAAACTTCTTAAATCGAGGAAATCAAACGGATGTGACCGGTATTGCAATTGTGGAAACTTTGTCGTGAAAACTCTTCTTAAATGGATCCGGTCTGAAGATGGCAGCGCGGTAGTTGAGTTTGTGCTTCTTGCAATCCCTTTATTCATTCCTCTGATTATTTTCATGAGCTCTTTTGCAGATTTAAGCGACAAAGAAGCAATTGCTAGAACTCTGGCTCGAGAAAGTGTTCGTGGCTTTGTTCTTTCTCACGGAGATATCTCGGCCCATTTGACCGCGCAAAGCATTGCACATGAAGGTGCTCTGGCTTTGGGTTTAGACAAACGAGAGGTTGCATCCATGAAAGTGAATATCAAATGTTCTTCATGGCCATGCATTAACCCGCGTAATCGGATCTCGCTCACAATAACTTTTTATTCGAATCAAAGTCATCGAGAGATTAAGGCTACCGCTGAAGAAGTCTTGTCTCCATGGGTTTGATATGAGAGGTAAATTTTCAAAGGTTATTCAATTCACTAAAGTGAATATAAAAGCAAAGTCTAAAGATGAAGAAGGTTCGATTTCATTATTAATCATTGGACTGTTTGTCATAACCGTTGCCACTTTGTTGGTCATTACAAACATCGCATCTATTGCGATAGCTCAAAGATCTTTAATCCAGGCAAGTGAAGCAGCTGTACAGCGCGGTGTTCAAAATTTAGATCTCAACTCATATTACGTCGGCAAAGGAGGGATGATGAGTGGCATATTGAATAGTGGTGAGGTTCCTATTCCCATTGAATGCACTGATGCAAGTTCTGAAATATCTGATGAATTAAAACATTGGAACTCATCTAACGATTCCCTTCTACGCAGAGAAATCCGAGATATCTGGTTGAGTGAATTCAATTGTGACGGTGTATCTGTTGGAATAAGTACTTCGGCATTCGCTGTACTGCCTCTTCAAGTTCCTTTTATGAATCTTAAAAATATTGAGTTACATACATCTGTTGGTGCTACAAATTCTCGCTCAAAAGGGTTTTATCTCTTTGGAATACGTATTTCTTAGTTGGTTTAAAACCCCAGATTCTTCTTGATTCCTAATCTCGCTATCCTTTACCCATGGCTGCGCGTGAATATGGGATTGAGATCAGTGCGATTGACGCGACCCTAGTTTCTATTGAAAAGGTTCTAGATTTACCGAAGCTGCGTAAATTGGCAGCCGAACTAGAAGAGCAAGCAGGTGTTCCAAACTTGTGGGACGACCCGGAGAGTGCACAGAAGATTACGAGTCGCCTTTCTCGAACACAATCAGTGATTTCAAAGTTAGAGAGTTTGCGTCAACGCGTAAGTGATTTACCAATTCTCATCGAGTTAGCTCAGAGTGAGAGTGACACAGCAGCTGCTATGACAGATGCTGAAGCGGAGTTAGATGCGACAAAGAAAGCAGTCAGCGAATTAGAAGTACAGACACTTCTTAATGGTGAATATGATGATCGAGATGCACTCATAACAATTCGCTCAGAAGCTGGTGGAGTTGAAGCTGCTGATTGGGCGCAGATGTTGATGCGTATGTATCTGCGTTATTGTGAACGTCATCAGCTTAAAGTAGATATTTTAGAAACTTCATATGCTGAAGAAGCAGGAATCAAATCTACGACTTTTAAAGTAAGTGCTGCTTATGCCTATGGAACATTGTCTGTGGAGCAAGGAACGCACCGATTAGTTCGTATCTCTCCATTTGATAGTCAGAGTCGACGTCACACTTCTTTTGCTGGCGTAGAAGTTGTGCCAGTTGTGGACCAGAGTGATCACATTGAAATTGATGAGAAAGAAATTCGCGTCGATGTTTATCGCTCTTCAGGTCCTGGTGGACAAGGCGTTAATACAACGGACTCGGCGGTTCGTATTACTCACATCGCAACTGGAATTGTTGTTTCTTGTCAGAATGAGCGTTCTCAGATTCAGAACCGTGCAACTGCGATGGCTGTTTTGCAATCAAAGTTACTAGAACGACGTCGCCAAGAAGAGCAAGCAAAAATAAATGCTCTCAAGGGCGATAACTCTGGATCATGGGGAAATCAAATGCGTTCTTATGTTCTTGCTCCGTATCAAATGGTGAAGGATTTGCGCACCGATTATGAAACAGGAAATACAAGTGCTGTTCTTGACGGAGAAATAGATGACTTCATTGAAGCTGGAATTCGTTGGCGTCGCAGTTCTTAAATCACGCGTGATTTGCCACACTCAGAGAAAAATCACAGGCTTACCTAGCGCCTAATTCCCAAGAAAAGTACGCTAATTCCATAAACTATGGACAGTTTAAAAGCACATGATATTTAGGCCGAATTAATTGGAGTGCACGTGATTCGTTTTGAGAATGTAACGAAGATTTATCCAGGGCAGGAACGAGCAGCCCTTGATAGCGTCTCTCTTGAAATTATTAAAGGTGAATTCGTATTCCTTGTTGGTTTATCTGGTTCAGGTAAGTCAACATTTCTTCGCTTGATTTTGCGTGAAGAACGTCCTACTTCTGGAGTAATTCACGTCGCCGGAAAAGATTTAGGAACACTTGCAACTCACAAAGTTCCAGAATTACGTCGCCAAGTTGGAACAGTTTTTCAAGATTTCCGATTGCTTCCTAATAAGACAATTGCTGAAAACGTTGCGTTCACTCTGCACGTCCTTGGATACTCGCAAAAGGAAATCAACCGAGAGATTCCAGAAGTGCTTGAATTGGTTGGTCTTGAAGATAAGGCCGATCGCCTTCCGAATGAAATTTCAGGTGGAGAGCAACAACGTGTGGCAATTGCACGTGCATATGTAAGCCGCCCACCAATTCTTATTGCTGATGAGCCAACAGGAAACCTCGACCCAGCTACATCTGTAGGAATTATGAAGTTGCTAGACCGCATTAACCGCGAAGGAACCACAGTTTTAATGGCAACTCACGATGCTGGAATCGTGGATCAAATGCGTAAGAGAGTTATCGAATTAGATGGCGGCCACGTGATTCGCGACCAAGTTCGCGGTGTTTACGGTTACACAGGTTAGGGTTAGCAAATGCGCGCACGGTTCTTATTAGGTGAAGTAGGTATTGGCCTTAAGCGAAACTTCACAATGACATTTGCTGTCATCGTCACAGTTGCAATCTCACTCTCGTTGCTTGGAATCGGACTTCTTTCTAACTCGCAAGTAAATGCCATGAAAGATTATTGGTATGACAAGATAGAAGTTTCAGTTTTTCTCTGTGGATCGCTATCTGACTCTCCGTCATGTTCTGCTGGCATAGTCACATCTGCTCAGCGCCTTGAGATTCAAAATGATCTGCAGAAGTTGCCAGTTGTGGCTAATGTGTATTACGAATCGCAATCACAAGCATATGCACGATTCCAAGAGCGCTTCAAAGATTCAGCAATTGCACAGAACGTTACTGCGGATCAATTGCCTGAATCATTTCGCGTGAAGTTAAAGGATCCACAACAGTTTCCAGTAATCGTTAGCGCTTTCTCCGGTCGTCCTGGTGTTGACCTCGTTCAAGACCAGCGAACAATTCTTGAGAAGTTCTTCCGTTTACTTGCAGTGCTTAGAAATGGTGCACTTCTTGTCGGACTTGCATCAGTTTTCACAGCAGCACTCTTAATCAGTAACACACTTCGCATTGCAGCGTTTAATCGACGTCGCGAGACCGGTGTGATGAAACTTGTCGGCGCATCATCGTGGTCGATTCAACTTCCATTCTTACTTGAAGGTGTTATCTCAGCAATCATTGGTTGGGGTCTAGCAACCGGATTGCTCTCTCTACTTAAATCTGTGATTGATTCAAAAGTTGCGCCACTTTTAACCTTTACCAAGTTCTTTGGCTGGGGCGAAGTCTGGATTGCTTCGGGATGGCTCTTGCTGACAGGACTTACTGTTTCAGTTCTGGCTTCATTGGTAACTCTTCGCCGCTATCTCAAGGTTTAATTATCTCTTAACAACCAAGATTGGTTGGCTCATCAGGGGGTGATCTGCGATGGTAAAGGAAGTCGGTCGCAAACTCATCGCACAAAATAAAAAAGCCCGCCATGACTACTCAATCGAAGATGTTTTCGAGTGTGGAATTGTTTTAACTGGAACTGAAGTTAAATCACTTCGTATGGGTCGCGCATCACTCATTGATGGGTTCGCCATGGTTGATAAGGGCGAGCTCTGGCTTAGCGGAGTTCATATCCCTGAATACACAGAAGGAACGTGGACTAATCACACTCCGCGTCGTGATCGCAAATTACTTGTACACGCAGCAGAGATTCGTAAATTAAGTGCGCGCATGAAAGAAGGTGGCCTCACACTTGTGCCGCTTTCGCTTTATTTTAAAGATGGCAAAGCAAAGATTGAATTAGCTGTTGCTAAAGGTAAGAAGGTTCACGATAAGCGAGCAGCACTCATGGAGCGTCAGGCAGGAAGAGAAATAGAGCGCGAAATTTCTCGTCGGCGTTCTGGAAAAGATTCTTAATTCTTTCTCGCTAAGTTAGAAAACCTTCTAAAGCTGATACCTGAAACCTTTCAGTAGGCTTAATTTTTACCCCGTTTTGTATCTTTTTTTGCTGAGCCTTACACTTATCTACTCATTACTGAACGCACATGTGCGGATTCAATAATGAAAATAAAACAACTAAATAGTGGGAAATGCTTTCCACACCCATGGGGGTGAACGGTCTCGACTTTGGAAGTTGATTCAGGGGAAGCGGGCCGAGGAAGCCAGGATGATCTCGTTAACCAAAAACCTGTGCAAAAAATAAGTGCAAGTACAACTCGCACTGATTACGCCCTAGCTGCATAAGCTAGCCCCGTAATCCGTCAGCTCAGATTCCGTCTTCGGTCTGAAACCTGGCGTCGCTAGAGGACTTTTTCTACAGTGGCGTTGCGAACACTGTGGAAGAACCTTTTCGCAAATGAGTTCGTCGAATACTTGTGTGTATGAGATTCGGAACTGAGAAAACGATAATCACACTACGCCCGTAGAAGCCCTGATTTAATCCCGAAGGACCCGGGTTCGATTCCCGGCACCTCCACGACGAGCAAGCAATCAAGAATGCTCGCATTCTAGATTCGCGAGCGAGGAGTGGAAGGTTGAGCACAATTTATTAATTGTGTAAAACCTCCACAACTTTAACTCTCAACGATCTTTAACCGCGCGTGAACTCACGTTTCAACGCGTATGCACCAGCTGCAATTGCAAAGAGTGAAAATAGTTTTGCTCCTAATGCAACGCCTTCAAACATCAGTGCGATGCCTAATCCAATTCCTATCGCACTTAATAACGCCACAAATAATCGACGGACCGTTCTTAGTATTGGATTACTAATTCGGATAAATGTTAATCCGATTGCAATTGGACCAGACAAAATCATCGTTAACAGGATTATTCCAACAAGTAGTGCAAGAGATTCCATTAATGCAACCCCTGCCAATTACTCTGTAGGACTGCGTATAAATCCATATCTATGACGTTGCCATCTGCGCGAATGACTCTTTGGCGAAGCAATCCTTCGTGCTCATATCCTGCACGGGTAATAACCTTTTTCGACGCTTCATTGTCGTGATCAATCATTGCTTCAATGCGGTTCCAGCCCATTGTTTCAAAACCGAAGTTTGTTAATACTTTTGCCGCGGTTGTTCCTATTGATTTGCCGCGGTATTCCTTCGCAATCCAATATCCAATTTCAGCGACTTTGTTATTGAAATTTGGTGAGTGAAAAGAAATTACCCCAGCTAATCCAGGGGTAGCGCCATGGTTACTTTCAATAATGAATCTAATTTCGCGCTTGCTTTGTAATCCTTCGGGATCGAGTTGGCGCACAAATGATTGGGCATGTTCGAGTGTGTAATTGGCAGGAACAGTTGTGAAGTGTGAAATCAGTGGATCTTGGCATGCCTGATAAATACTTTCGATATCGCTTTCACGAGATGCACGCAGAGTGATATTGCCGTGTGTCAGCGTTGGAACTTCACTTGGCCACCAAATCATGGCTCAAGGATGGCATACGTGAATCTAGTAGCGGGGGCAGGATTTGAACCTACGACCTCTGGGTTATGAGCCCAGCGAGCTACCGAGCTGCTCCACCCCGCGTCGGTGGCTTAATCGTAAGCGTGCAAGGAGTATTCACCAAATCCTTGAGTATTTACTAAGGATTTGTAAGCGAATTACTTTTTGCTTTGCGCAGAAATAGCTGCCGCAATCGCTGCCTTCAAGCGATCTTGTGCTTTTCCATACGCTGCAAAATCTCCCTTTGCAAGTGCTGCTTGTCCATCTGCAAGTGCTTGTTTCGCACTTGCGAGAGCATTAGCAAGTTCATTCGAATTAGTTGTTGGTTTTGCTGAACCAGTAGATGCACCAGTTTCAGATGTTCCAGAGTTACCGGCAAAGACTTGATCAAGTGCACCCTTAAGAGTGTCACTAAATCCAATCTGATCACCAAATGAAACCAAAACTTTTTGGAGTAATGGATACGCAGCAGCATTTGCTGTTGCGCGAACATATACAGGTTGTGCGTATAACAATCCACCACCAACAGGAAGTGTCAGCAAGTTACCAAGTACAACATCTGATCCACCTTGGCGGAGCAATGAGAGCGAGTTAGCAACTTCTGGCTTGGCTTCAAAGTTGGATGCAACTTGTGAAGGACCAGCAATGTTTGTGCTTCGTGGTAATTGCAGAACGGTTATTTTTCCGTAATCAGGTCCTGCTTGTGAATTAACCGCTGCAAATGCTGCCAAGTTTTCACGACCACCACGAGGTACAAATGGTGTTGTAAGTGAGAACGCAGCCTTGTCAGAACCAGGTAATTGAATCGTCATGTAGTACGGAGGTTGGTTTCCAGCGTTGGCACCAAATGTTGATGGATCGCGAGGTACACGCCAGAAGTCCTGACCGCCATAAAACGCTGCAGCTGTTTGAACGTGGTACGCGCTCAAAATATCGCGCTGAACTCTAAACATATCTTCTGGGTAACGAACGTGCTCCATTAACTGCTTAGACATCTCTGACTTAGCTTTCACGCTCTTTGGAAATGCTTTCATCCAAGTCTTGAGTACAGGATCGTTTTCATCCCATCCATACAAACTAACGGTTCCGTCATATGCATCAACAGTTGCCTTTACGGAGTTACGGATGTAATTCACACTCTGATTGCCTTGCGCTGTAATTGAAGTTGAATTCGCTGTGAGCGCATCATTTGTCGCATTAGAAAGTGTTGTTTTGCGTGAATATGGATATCCAGCACTCGTTGTATATCCATCAATAATCCACAAAACGCGACCATCAACGATTGCTGGGTATGGATCTCCATCAAGAGTTAACCAAGGTGCAACTTTTGCTACTCGATCACGTGGATTTCTTTCGAACAAAATCTTTGAATCTTTATTGATTAAGTTTGAAAGCAAAATGCGTTGTTCTTGATACTTAAGTGCAAAAACTAATTTGTTAAAGAGTGAGCCAACTGGAACTCCTCCCTTTCCTGAATACGTAACGTTCTTTTGACCGTTTGGAGAAGTGTCATCCGGATAATCGAATTCGACAGGATCACCAGTGGCCGATCCACCGATGATTGAATAATCAGGAACATTTTCACCAAAATAAATGCGCGGCTCAAAATCTCCGAGTCCCTTTGTTGGTGGAAGATCGCCGACAATAAATGAAGGCTTTCCATCTGCGTCACGGACATTTCCGTAAGCAGCAACGAAACCAAAACCATGTGTGTAAACAAGGTGATCGTTAATCCAGTTTCGACTTGGGTTTCCGTCAATATTTAATTCACGGACAGCCACGATTGTGTCGTGTGAGACGCCGTCAACTTTATAGCGATCAACATCAAGGGATGCGCCAAATGTGTAATAAGGCTTAATCTGTTGAAGCTGTCTAAAAGTTGGAGAAAGTACATTCGGATCCATTAAGCGAATATTCGAAATGGTTGCTGAATCATTTGATAACTGACCAGCGGATGCATTAAGTGTTGCTTGGAAATCTTTGACTTCAACAGCTGACAAGCCAAATGCATCGCGTGTGGCGTCAATATTGCGTTGGATAAAAGGGGCTTCCTTCGAAGACTCACTTGGCTTAACTTGGAATTGCTGAATAGCCGCTGGATAAATTCCTGCGATTAATACTGATGAAATAACAAGAAGTGCTGTTCCGGCAGCAGGAAGCAGCCAGGATTTACGAACGATGTTGGCAAAGAAAAGAAGTGAACAGATAACTGCAATGCCCGTCAAAATTGCTTTTGCGGGTAAGAGAGCGTTCACATCTGTGTAAGTAAGACCAGTAATTAATTTATTATCTTTAAGAGCAAGTGCATACCGATCAAGCCAGTACGCAGCAGCCTTGAGCAAAACTACGAGACCGAGCAATACAGATAGCTGCACGCGTGCTGCAACTGTTGTGCGCTCTTGTGGAACTTGTGGACGAATACCGCCGTATAGGTAATGAACAATTGCTGAACCAATAATTGCAAAAATCAATGTCGAGATTCCCCATGCGACAAATGCTTGATACATAGGCAACTTGAAAGCAAAGAATGAAATATCTAATCCGAATTGTGGATCTGTCACACCAAAAGAAGTGGAGTTTCTAAATAGCAACCAGGTGTCCCACAATTGAGATGCTGATGATCCACCGAAATAGAAAAGAACTAAAGAGAGTCCAACTAAAACTAAGCGACGAATAGGTTCGATCTGTGCACGGTAGCGCTCGAGGTTGTCCGCTTCAATGCTCTGTGGAACGTAAAGTGGGCGCTTACGAAATGCAATATAAACATTTAATGTAATGATCAGAGAAGTTGCTAGACCTGCCACAATAAAAACTGCTGCTTTGGTGAGAAGAATTGTTGACCAGACTTCTGTGAAGTCAACGGATTTAAACCAGAGCCAATCTGCATAAAAGCCACTCAAACTTACGAGTGCAATTGATGCAGCAACCAAAATTCCGATAACAATTGGAAGTGGTCCGCGACGGCGACGATTAAAGTTTAAATTCGGGAAGCTATTAGTCATGAGTAAAAGATACTGAAGGGGGTGCTTGCTCTGCCACTCGGGAGGTTTTAAGCCCTATTAGTGCAGTTCATGCCTAACTTTTCAGGCGAACTATTCGCAGAAAGGGCTTTCACCGCATCATCTATTGTGCGAATCGCGAAAAGGGTTACTCCCTTTGGAACAGAAGTTACTTCTGAACAATTTGCTCGAGGGGCAAGAAAAACTGTTACGCCTACTCGTTGTGCAGCGATTAGTTTTTCATCAATTCCACCGATTGGACCAACTTTTCCTGTTGGATCAATTGTTCCAGTGCCGGCAACTTTTCTTCCTTGCAGCAAATCATCCGGTGTGAGTTCCTCGATGACACCGAGTGTGAAAATCATTCCACCGCTAGGTCCACCTGTGTCTTTGACGTCAAGAGTTATCAAGGATGGGTCAACACTGGGCAACTGCGGATAATTCTTTTTTACATACTCAAGTGCAACAGCTTTAGCCTTGTCTTGCGATGTAGTCATATCAATTTTGGCTTCTTTATCAATTACCTTGGCGCTGACATTTTCTGGATAGACAAGTGAGCGAGGAAAAACTCTCTGATCTCCATTAGCCCAGCCGTAAACAATCTCCGCTGAATACATTGCAGAACCAGGACTTGTTACTCGCACGGCTAATAGATAGAGCGAACCAGTTGGTTTGTAAGCATTTTCAGATTTGATTGAAATCACTTTATCGAGCACATCTGTTGCACCACCTGGCATAACAACGACAAATGGCAGAGGAGCAAAGAGGGCTAAACCAAAGAAAAGAAATATGAATGCCTTAACCGCAATGGGTAGCGAGGAATAGCGCATTGCTATTGATGTGTGCGATCGTGATTGGGGTTTGGATCATTTCGATTCACTGGTGTGTGATCGTTGGGATCTCGAAAGGTGCTTTGAAACGCAGTAAATTTTCCTATAGAGCGACTCGTTTCTGATTCGAAACGATCTTTAAATTTAGTAACCCACACAACGTAACCTAAGGCGCCAATTAATCCCGCAGCAGGAATTACCCACCAAATAAGGGCTACGAAAGAACTGGACATGTTCATAGCCTAGAGGCTTTGTGTACAGGCTTTGTGCACCCGTTGCCGAATAGGTCATATAGGGATGGAATTATTTTCTTTCACCATGCGTTATAGGCGGTGACACAACTACCATGTGAATCGACGAAGTTAGTTAGAGTCTCGTCGAAAGAGTTGAAGGGAGCGGTCACAATGTCACCATTTGGTTTCACCCCAGATGATGGTTCCGAACAGAACCCGAATGAAATGACCCCTGAACAACTGGCAGCCATGCTTGCACAGATGCAAGAACAAGTAACCGAACAATTTCAAAAATTAGGAATTAATCCTGCTGGATTTATTAATCCATTCTCAGCCGGTGCCGAGTCACTTCCCAAGAGCATCGTGCGAGATACGGCGAAGAAAATCATTTCAACCTCGGGCTCGCTTCCTGTTGGCAACACTGATTTAACCGTTGTTGCTCAAGCAAGTTCAATCGCTCAACTCTGGCTCAATGAAGCAACTGATTTCGCACCGCTTACAAGTGCGACCCGAACCTTAAGTCGCTCGGATTGGATTGATTCCACCCTTGCAGGTTGGCAAGTCACGGTCGAGCCCCTGGCTACGGGCTTAGCTGCTGCTGTCTCAGAGTTAATGCAACAGGCAATTAACGATGGTGAAGCCGGCGAAACACCCATGCCAATCGAAACTATCGCCACGCTTCTTCGTTCCTTTATTAGCGCCCTGATAGCAACTCAACTCGGTCACTCTGTAGGTGCACTGGCATCGTCAGTAACTGGAATTCACGATGTTGGTTTGCCTTTAGTTGATCCCGCAGTTCCGGCGCTTGTGCCTGAAAACATTGCTCTGTGGTCACAAGATCTAGAGATTCCAAAGAGTGAAATAACGCTCTTTCACGCAATCCGCGAAGAAGCAGTTGCACGTTTATTCGATAGCAATCCATGGCTTGTTTCATATATTCGCACCGCTATTTCTGAATACGGAAAAGGCATTCACATAGATATCGATGCAATCCAACGACAAGCACAAGAAGCAATGGAGTCTGCAAATATAGATCCAAATAATCCCGAGAGTTTTACACTCGCAATTGGCGAAGGAATGTTTACGCCAGATGAGTCTCCAACACAGCGCGCAGCACTTACAAAATTAGAGACGGTTTTTGCACTAATCGAAGGATGGACCGATGAGGTAACAACACTTGCTGTTAGCGATCGACTCCCTTCAATTGATGCGCTGCGCGAAACTTTCCGCAGACGTCGCGCTACATCTGCGCCAACTCAACAATTGTTTAAATCACTCTTTGGGCTAGAAGTTTCTCCACGAATGTCTCGTGAAGCTGCAAACTTCTGGAAAGTTATCCGAGAAAAAGAAGGAGTGAGTGCTCGAGATAAAGTTTGGTCATCTCTTTTGCCAACACCAGAAGATTTATTGAATCCAGAAAACTTCTTAAAGAGCACAGAAGTTCCTGATGACCTATCCAGTCTCTGATTCAACTCTTACATAGAAAAGCGAAGTCCCCGGGCGCACATTCTGTATCTGCCTTCCCCTTGCAGATATAGAACGGTTATCCGAGGACTTCGTAGTCGCAAAGTACGACAGAAGAGAGTCAGAATCAACTGAACACCACTTTGACAATCGGACTTTTTTTGTTGTAATGCAAATATTTTTCGGCGTTTTATTCCGTGATTTATCTCGTGAAATCGCTTCAGCAGGTACCTTTTTACTATGACCCTCAACCATTCCATTACACATTCACCAATCAACCAACAATTGGGTGATGGCGATGATGCGGGCGAAGTAACCCTTCCGGGAATCTCAGAAGGTGAAATAGTTGTGCTGCGCTCTAAGCGGCGCAAGAAAAGTATCTCCGCCTATCGCCAAGGTGGACGAATAATCGTTTCAATCCCTGCTCGCATGAGTAAGGCTGATGAACGAAGCGTTGTGCCCGAGATGATTGCCAAAATTCGGGCTCAAGAAGCTGGTGAATCACCATCTGAAACGGTTTTGATGCAGCGAGCCAGCGAATTACTCGAACTCTATGCACCTGAAATTACCGCACGCCCTAAATCCATTAATTGGCGCGCAATGCGCGAGCGCTGGGGATCCTGCACATCGGTGGATGCAACGATTCGGATTTCAGATCGCCTCAAAGGTGCACCGAGCTACGCCCTTGATTACGTCCTCTTTCATGAAGCGATTCACCTGCATCACTTCGATCACGGCCCTGAATTCAAGGCAGTGCTGGCACGTTTTCCCGAGGAGAGCCGCGCTGAGGCGTATTTGGAGGGCTTTGAGGCTGCTGAGAGGCGTTATATGCCCCCAGCCGTGCTCCCAGGCGCCGAAGTCCTGTAAAAAACTTCCCACAACTACGCCTGATATCAACACTTTTGAGCGTGAGCGGGGGTATCGTCATGCTTGCACGCCTGCCCCTTAGTGGGAAAAAACCCATAGGCAAGCATGCGTCGAACGGAGGAAGAAAATGGCAGAGACATACAAAGGTGACGCTTACTGCGTTAAGTGCAAAGAAAAGCGTGAATTCGAGGGAACCGTAAAGGTCTCAGACTCTGGTCGTCGCATGGCACAGGGCATCTGCCCAGTATGTGGCACCAAGGTGAACCGCATCCTCGGTAAGGCTTAATTCAAGCCGTATCGCTTAGCACTTTTAAAATAGTTATTAGTAGTACGAAAACCCCCGTTAGGCAGAGATGCCTGGCGGGGGTTTTCTTTTGAATCTCATTGCACGGCTTAAGCGTTACTTCACGTAACAGAGCGCAATTAATTCCTGTGCACATACACAGAATTGAATACTCTGGATTCTAGACGTGGAAATTAGCGCCATTGTGCGCAGATGAAAATAAAGAGCTTAGAGGCTAAGAATAAAAATACTGATACTCCCGAAATTGATTTACTACTGATACGTCCGCGTCTAAAGCGAGGCGCAATAGTTCTCTCACTGGCCGACTCTCTCGTCGAAGGAAATCGCGTATTTGTTGGGTGCAATGGTTCAGGCATCGAGTGTGAGGCACTTGGAATTAGAGGCATCATCGAAGAGTTTGATGGAAAGAAAAGTGCGCAGGAAATTGCAAAGGCGCTCGCGATTGACTCTGACATTGTGTGTCAGGTTATTGGCCAGCTACTAAGCGCAGGACTCATCGATTACTTGATTACACAAATTGTTGCGCCAGGAAGATTTAAAGAACAAGATCAGAGTGCCGATGCTGGTTATATTCAACTGCAATCCAAAATAACTCCGGAACTGTCTGCAACAACATGGATTGCGGGAGTTAATGATGGTGGAGTTGCAATACTCACTAATCGTCGATTAGCTCTTATTGAAATCTCTGGCGAAAATCGAGTTGCAACACAGTTATATGGTCTATTGCTAGCAAGTGGTGTGACTCAAACCAAAATGGCTTCTGCATCTCGGCGAGATCGAGCACGTATTGGAAATCAAGATATGTGTGCAGGTTTGCTGACAATTAGCGATGTGGGATCCAATTTTCAACACACTCTTGAGGATAAAGCTCGCGAATTAGCGCTCTTCCCAAGTAAGGATAAATCCGTCGCGGATGAGATTCCGGAAGTTTTCCTAAAAATATTTATTGGTAACGGACACGAAGCACTTATTGCACAGAGCATGAGTGAAGATGAAATTCACTTAATTGTGGCAGCTCCTGATGGACCATCTATCGATGTTGGACCCCTTGTCATTCCTGGAAAGAGTGCCTGTTCTCGCTGTGTAACACTGGCTCGTAGCGATCAACATCAACTTTCGCGCGAAATTGATCTGTATAAAAGCACTCATACGGAATTGGAAATTCCAGTTAGTGTGGCTCACCATGTCGCAGCGCAGATTGCTTCAGAAATTCTCCGCTATGTAGATACGAAAAAGTCAGCACTCATCTCAACTCGAATAAGAACCAACTATCTGGATGTATGTAATCCTCAACACATTCGTTTTGCTCGCCACCCTTTATGTGGGTGCTCTTGGCGTTAATTCACACCTTGAATCTGCTCCCCTAAAGAGCCCGCACTCTCTCAAGATGCTAATTGTGCTTTTTTCTCGCAGAATAAGCCCATGTCCAAAGACGCAGTTCACGAAACTGAGATTCCTCGTTCGGGTGCTGTGCGCTCAGCGAAGATGGTTTCAATTCCACTCGGTCTTGCAGGACGCGGTGCACTTGGACTTGGTCGCCAACTAGTTGGTCAATCTGGTTCTGTTGTTCTTGCTGAAATTCAAGAAAAAACTGCGGAGCAATTGTTTAAAGTTCTTGGCGAACTAAAGGGCGGCGCCATGAAATTTGGTCAAGCGCTATCAGTCTTTGAAGCAGCGCTTCCAGAAAACATTGCAAAGCCTTATCGCGAAACTCTTACGAAGTTACAAGAGTCCGCACCTCCACTTCCTACTCGTGTTGTTCACAAAGTGTTAGCAAAAGAACTCGGTGAAAACTGGCGAGATAACTTTGCAAGTTTTGAAGACAAGGCAACCGCATCGGCATCAATCGGTCAGGTTCACAAGGCTGTTTGGAAAGATGGGCGTGCGGTTGCAGTAAAGATTCAATATCCAGGAGCTGCTGAAGCGTTGATTGCTGATCTCAATCAGATTCAACGCTTCTCAAAGATTTTCCAACTTGTTATGCCTGGCTTGGACATGAAGCCCCTTCTAGAAGAACTACGTGCGCGAATCATCGAAGAAGTTGATTACAAGTACGAAGCGGAAGCTCAGATTGCATATTCGGCTGCATATGATGGTGATCCAGATATTGCGATCCCCAAAGTTGTCATGGCATCTGACAAAGTATTGGTAAGCGAATGGCTTGAAGGCAAGCCGCTCTCTCAAGTAATTAAAAACGGCACACAAGCCGAGCGCAATAACGCAGGAATTAAATTGGCTCGCTTTCACTTCACATCGCCAATCCGTGCCGGCCTACTTCACGCAGATCCACACCCAGGAAACTTCCGTGTATTAGCCGATGGTCGCTTAGGTGTTCTTGATTTCGGTGCATGCAACCGCCTGCCAAATGGGTTCCCGGAACCATTTAAGAATCTATTGAAAAACGCTCTCGATAACGATGCTCAGGCACTCTATGACGGATTTAAGAAAGATGGATTCATACTTCCCGAAGTAAATGTTGATCCAAATCTTGTACTCGAATTCCTAGTCCCACTGGTCGAACCACTTCGCACGGATACTTTTAAATACTCACGCGAATGGTTGCGCGATCAAAGTGCCCGCGTTGGAGATCCGCGTAATCCAACTGCAAAGATTGGCTTCCAATTAAATTTACCTGCTGAATATGTATTGATTCACCGCGTAACAATGGGAACTACTGGAATCTTCTGCCAATTAGAAGCTGAAGGACGCTGGCTTGATGAAGCGATTATCTGGCTTCCCGAAATTACACCGGCGTCGCTTACTCGTTAAGTAAATTTTTTCATCTTTGACCACTTGCACTCTTGAAAATGAGATTTCCAATCTCCTAAGCAAATGAGCGAGCGCTGAAGTTAATACAGCGCCCGCTCATTTACCTTACGCAGCGATACGTGGCCGTCCCGCTTTACGTTTACGTTCGATTACAACACCATCTTCAAATAATTCTCCGCCCCACACACCACATGGTTCTTGGCGTGAGAGTGCACCGCTTAAACACTTTGCACGAACAGGACATTCACCGCAGAGTGCCTTGGCAGCCTTGATATCGGCTTCGGCTTCAGAGAAAAATGTTTCCGGGTTGGCGCTGTGACATGGAAGCGCATAACCGATCGCGCTCTCATACGTTCCGGTTACATCGTTAAGTCCGATCTTGTCCCCGGTTTCTGCCCATCCTGGTACTAGTAGTTCGCTGTAGAGAACGCTCATGGTTCTCACCTCTTCCCTCTCAGTTGTTCTTCCTGTTTGTTAGTAGTTGGTTTCTAGTTAGTTGGTTTCTAGTGGTGGAAATGAAAAAGGGCCCGAATCCTTTGTGGATTCGAGGCCCTTGGTTGGCTGCTATCGATTAGGCGATAGTGCCCCAAGTGGCCTCATCCACTGCGTAAAAAGCTGCGTAAAACGCTGGCTTTGTGGCAGCAGGCCAAGTTGTATAGCGCTTATTAGTCGCTGTATGTGAATGTGAATGAGCATGAGAAGCAGCGCTAACGCGTGAAGCGTTAACGTTATGAGTGCTTACGATTGTTGACATCGCGTGCTCCCTTTTCTTATGCACACCCATATTTTGGATGAAGTAGAAGGGTAAAGCATGCCCCCGCGATGATGCAAATTAATTAAATGCGCGCATGCGTGTAGGCATTAAATACTCGCGAGTAAACCAGATTCACGCAGGAATCGGCTGGGTTCACCGCGATAACTCATGCGTAAATCCTTCTTGGCACGCGTAATTCCAACGTAGAACAATCTACGTTCTTCATCGATGGCGCTCTGATTTTCCGGGCCAATTCCGGTATTTCCTGAATCAAATGGAAGTATCGATTCGCTCACGCCAATAAGAAATACGCGTTCCCACTCAAGGCCTTTTGCTGCGTGCAGCGTTGCCAACGTAATGACAGGCATAGTCGGCGGATTGTTCTGTTGCACGCGATCTTCTACTTCGCGCAGATATGCACGTAAAGTCTTTGGTGAAAATGAATCATCAGCATCTAGCTCGCGAGCCAAATGAAGTAATCCTGCGATTCCATCAATGCTTGCACCCGTTATAAAAGGTTGAGCCAAAGTGCGTAACTCATCAAGCCAATACACACCCTCTGTTGGAATAACAGATGCAGTGCGCACCCCTTTGAGAAACTCACGAACATCAGTGCGATCAAAGAAACGCTCGTTATTGCGCACTTGATAGGGCAATCCTGCGGCTGCAATTGCTTTCTCAATCGAATTCAGTTGCCCGTTTGTGCGAGCCAAAATCGCAA
>Ga0214921_10005950_pt1 | contig 16948 bp, 13 predicted proteins | sample LL1505_MetaG_FD_177992 | JGI IMG/M metagenome (GOLD analysis project Ga0214921, IMG submission 177992) | Freshwater microbial communities from Lake Lanier, Atlanta, Georgia, United States - LL-1505 | ecosystem: Environmental > Aquatic > Freshwater > Lake | place: USA: Georgia | collected...
CCCAAAACCATGGCTACTCATTGTTGGCGCGTGTGCAGTGGTATCCATTGTCCTTCTTGTCGTTTTGTTTGGGAAGTACTGCAGGTCTGGGTGACTTGGGGTGCAGTGGGGAGGAAACAAAAAAAAATGCATTTTACAAAGACAAGACGAGGGAAGGGAAGGGAAGGGAAGGGAAGGGAAGGGAAGGGGGGAGGGGGTGCTTGCTATCACGCCATCGACATCGTCTCGATGATGGCCACCGGAAACCGTGCGAAACGCACTCTGTTGTAGTCGATGGCGTCCTTGAGTGAGTAGTGGTGTTGGATGCTCGAACCGTCGACAGTGCTCCATACCACAGTGTTATTGCCACGGTCTGTGACTCGAAGTATGGCCCAGTAGTGCCCGCCTGATACGTCCCCGGACTTGGCAGCCACTGCCATAATTCTGAATCGAACCTTTGGCGCCCCGTTTGTGGCACAGACGACAAACGGACCTTCGTCAAAGACCGTCACCGCCTCGACAATTTTCGAGTTGATGCTTGCCTGTGAAGTTGAAAGGGTCACGCAGAAGGTCTCGTGGGAGTCCCATGAACTGTCTGCAGACAGCTGAGTTGTTCTGGTATGCGATGTTCCAAACACGTTGTCCATTACACGCTTGCCTGCCTCGGGTGCGCGTGCCCGTAGGTCCATGAACAATTTCCGCATGGCCGCTTCCGAGGTGATTGCGGGCAGGTCCTGCAGAGCCTCGGCAAGACGGTCAGTAAGCGGGATTCCCCTGATGCGCACCGCAAAGTCTGCAAGGAGACCATTGAACCTGGCAAGTGGAATTGCACTGACGCAGTCCTCACACGTGCTGGATGGTACACTTTCCACGCGGCGGGGGTAAAGTATTTCCTGGACCACGTCGGACACGCTAAGACCGCCCGAAATGCCTCGGCGGGCCCTTGCGTACTCAATGGTTTCCTTGTCTGGCTCAAATGACATGGGCTCCCTTTTCTCAGTGAAGTGCGCTGAGCCACAGTCAAAGTTGCTCGTTCTGAGCACCGGGTAGGCAAGCATCAGCGGGTGCCAGCCTGGAATCCCATTGCCGTTTTCCCACAAGAGCGCAAGGAACTCCAGGCCCTCTCTGAGGTCGTTTTGCTGAAGCTCTAACGACAACGTCCCATCCGCGTTGACCTGAAACAGGCCACACATGTCCACTGCCTGCGCGAACACGTCCAGTACTCTGGGGGCGATGCCCTTCTCATGGAGAACGAGCAGGGACACACACAGAATTACGCTCGTGACGGGGTGGTGCCTTGTCCCGTTAAAGTATCCGTGGATGATCAAGTACAATCCGGCCCAGGCGCCAAACCTGAACAGACCTTTTGGGGAACGTTCCACCGAGTCCAAATTACTTTCAACGTAAGCCTTGACCGCGGCCTTGTTGGAGTCACTCCTAAGCAAAATGGACATGGCAGTTGCCGCGAAACAGTTGTTGTTGGAGTATGGCATCTGGATAGCCCCCGTGCGCATGTGGACCCTGCTGTCACGACACGCCCTTGCAGCGGCAATGGCTTCTCGTGCAACGTACGTCCAAGTGGCCGTTATGGAATCCACCCTAGGGTCCTCAGGTCCACGGGGACCTGGCCCCCCCCCGGGACCAGGCCCTACTGCGTCGTCGTCGTCAAGCAATTCAATCTCAGCCTGTTGAGCGGGACGCGGACGCGGAGGCGGAGGCGGAGCATGTCCCGGGCTTCGGGAATGGACTCTTGGAGCAGCCGCTGCCGCGGGCGCGGGCGCGGGCGCGGGCGCGAATCTCGTGAATGGGTCCTCGCCTCGCTTTCGAAGAGCCCGCAGGAGGGCGTCTGCGGTACTGAAAATCCGCTCTTGGTCCCGTACGTCCTTTGCTGGAACGACGGTCAGGTCCAGCGTCAAATTAGTCCCGGTCGTAAACCGGGCCCTGCCCTCCACGATGCCATCCGTGTCCATGGTGCCCACTCCCGTGAGGGTGCCACCCACAAGGGCGCCGGCCCCAAGGACCCCGAGCAGCATTTTCAAAGCATCTGGGTCGGACCCAAACTCTGGCCGGAAGCCCACCACGAAGTGCTCCCAGGCCCCACGCACCGCGGGCATGCACGTCCACGTGTCCCCCGCCTCGTTTACCTCAATGATTGCATTGGAGGACCCGGAAATCCCCATGGCAACGGATGCGCGCTCTTGAACCCCGGTGGCCCCAAAGAGGACGAGGGGCAGCAAGGCAGATTGGACATCAAACCCCGTGGAACACAGGGACATGTGTCGGGCCCTCGCAAAGGTGCTTGTCATGGCGCCGTTGTCAAAGGGCGGACACCGCAGGGCCCCCAGCTCACTGGCAACCGTGTGGCACCAGAACTTGACACAGTCACGGATGGCGGCGGTCCACGTGTCCGACGTGTACACCTGGAACATGATGGCCCTGTTCTGGTCCGAGGTCAGGCCCGAGGTGGGTCCAAGGGCCAGGGTGCTCAGAGCCCTCACCACCTCCCCGACAGACACCATCCACAGGGCCTGGGACCGACAAAAGGGACTGTCTGTTTCCGGGCGCCAGCACACGCAATGGGAGGGCGTCAGGGCGACAGTGCCTGCCCTCGGGGCCGGAGCCAGGGTCATGGTCAGGGAGCCTCTACGGCTGCCTGTCTGAGAAGCCGGCCCCACAACCACCTCCCGGGTCTCGCTCGTCAACCCCGTGAACTGGAGCAGCATGACACCCCGAGCCACTTCCCCCACCACACACTCGGGAATGGCACTTAACACCTCACTCAGTGGCCGCAGGGACAAACAGGAAGACACGATGGCTGGGTCGTACGGGTAGGCGCCATTGGGGACGATGTCCACCTTCCCCTCTTCTGGCCGCCTCACCGCGGACATGATGCCCGCCACGGCACTGCCCTTCGGGAAGTATCGGACCTCTTGAGGTGGGAACGCAGGCAAGCCCCACTCCTTGGGCCCCAGCCCCAAGTTCATGGCGTACAACACGTCCATGGCGTCCTGGAGGCCACGATACACTGACCACACTACGCGGTAATCCCATATACATTTTCATTGCACAGAGGAGGGGGGAGGAGGTGACTGTCGCAGCACAAGGGACGGGGGCGGGGGCACGCAGCGCAGCGCAGCGCAGCGACGATTCTAATGCACCGTGGCCTTTATGATGCTCAGCAGGACACTGGCAAGGTTACTGGCCAAGTCTAGGGTGGAGGACCCATGGACTGGAGCTGGGACGGCGGGAATGCCAGAGTGGATGCAATGACACCCCGTGGTGCGACTCCCAAGTAGGTACTCGCATTGGGTCCCGGGGGTGTAGTCGGTGAAAAGGCGCAGACACGCGGGTGCGGGCACCTTTGAGTCCGATGGCCCGGGCATCCAGTTACAAGGAGTCAACGTGGGCACGTCAGGAACCACGAAAAATACACGACGCCCTGTGAACACCATGTTCACGGGGATGGATGCCCAGTCACCCGGACTGGGAGGGTACCCCCCAAACACAGACGCACACTCGTGACTTGCTGCTGTGGCTGCTGCTGCTAGCTCCTTCACGACTTCATCGCTCATGTGCCTGATACGGTTCACGTAGTGCACCCTGGCCTCTTGGATAGTCTCAAATACCAGGTCTTCTTTCTCCTCCTCCTCGGCCTCCTCCTCGGCCTCCTCCTCGGCCTCCGCCTCGTTTCCCTCCCCTGTTAGAGTTTCTGCAGAGTCCTCTGAGTCATCCCCGGTCCCGGTCCCGCCAACTCGTGTCGCCGCCGCCCCACCAGCAATCCGTTCTCCAATAGCTGCTCCCACACCCATCAGAGCACTCCTGTCGGACGCTTCTCTTTCAACCAAAGGCACGGCGCTAGCACCAGCGCCAGCGCCAGCACGTGCTCGCGCAGACCCGCCACGCTTCTTCGACTTCCGCAAAGCAGACATGCCAGCGACTGCTTCCAGCTCAGCCCTCTTCCGTTCTTCCACCCACCGTTTCCACCTCTTGGTTTCGTGGTTCCTTGGGGGTGCCCCCTTGGTGTTCCTGGACATGGCAAACGTGGTTTGGACACACTGGATCCAGTACAGCAAGCAGCAAAGGGCCCGGTGTTGCACACTGCCCACCTCGGCAGCAAAGGCAGCCCGGGGTGACCCCAGGAACGTCATCGCGGGAACAGACAAGTACCCAGTTTTCCACGCGTTCCCGGTCCCGCTGCCCTCAAACCGCTGGAAGGCAAGACACAGGTCAGAGGGCTTGTGTCGCTGCGGACACAGCGGCAAGGCCCGGTAGAAGGCCTCCAAGTGGTCGTCCTGGAGGAGGGTTAGGGTCACCTCAACGGTGCCCCCCATCCCAAATGACTTCCCGCGAAGTAGCTCCTGGTCCTTTGCGCCCTGGGTGGTTAGGGTGACTCGGGCGGTGAGGGTCCTGCCCACCACGGACTTCATGGCCTGGAGATGACTCAGGGACCCAAAGGCCTCCCCCACGTTGTCGTGCCTGAGGTCCGTGGCGACGGTGCCATACAAGGTCGCAACCCTGTTGAAGGCAGGCAACGGCTCAAAGGCCAGCAACCCCTCCTTGGACAACACCACCAAGTCAAAGGTCTTGGGAAGGAAGGCGTCCGTCGGGACCCACACCAAGGCCAGCCACCCAAACGTATGAGCCTTCGCCGTAAACACTGGCGCCTCCATGGCCACGATGTGAGCTTGGTTTGTGCCCGTCAGGGACTCGTGTGGGTGCCTGCATTGACTCCCAACCACTCGGAAGTAGTGGTCTGGGTCGTATACTGGCTTCTCAATCTCCACAACGTCGTCGTCCGGGGTCTCTCCTGGCGCCCTGCGTGCCGCAGGCGTGACCATGAATGGCATTACGTGTGTCCTGTTCACGGGACTCGCCGAGGGAAAAGGGGTGGCCTCCATTCCTTCGTGCGCGTTTTCGTCACAGCCACCCCCCCTTAAACGATACTTTATACCGCCGTAAACTAGGGCCGGGCCGGGTCAAACCGGGCCCACCCCCGGCCCGGGTCAAACCGGGCCCACCCCCGGCCTTTCACAAAGTTACCCCCTCATACATTTTAGTGGCAGGGTTGGACAGTTACCCACTGCAAACTTGGCAAGAGTGTCACACTTGTTGTTACCACTACCACCACCCCATTTCCCACACAACAATGGACGACAGCGATGAAGGGGAGTGGGAGGAAGCTGTGTACTCCCCCGGAAAGGTGCCTGTCGAGGTCGAGTCCGAGTCCGAGTCCGAGTCCGAGTCCGAGTTCGAGTCTGGACCAGAGGAGGAGTGGGAGGCGGAGGCGGAGGCGGAGGCCGAGCCCGAGTCAGCGGACTCTAACTCTAACTCTGACTCCGACTCAGACCCCGAAGTGGCTCTTGGTACCGCGCCCAGTGACAGGGAGGAGCAAACCATTGTTCCTGGCCTGGGCATGCTGTCAGTGCCCATGCTGTCGACAGACCAGTGTTTCCCCCCCAGCGCCGTCATTTCGGCCCTAATCGCCGACTGTGGCCGGTTCCCTTCCACGTGCAGAGCAGTGGAAGACGCCGTCACCGCAGTAGTGGCCATGGCCATCAGGACCAGCGTACTGTTGCCACACACCGTCATCTCCGCGGCCTTTGCGTCCATGGTAAAATGGAAGGTCACGGCCGCCTTGTTCCAGGACTGCCCAGGGGAACTGCAGCCAGTGTGGGCCCTGGAGGAGGGCCCCGGGGCGGGGTTTGCCCTCCGCCGAGCCCCTCGCCCAAGGAAACACCGAGTCCTCAAGGCCCCCTTTGTGTGGGTGTACTGCGGAACCCAGGTGTTCATCGGACACGAGCCCACGCTGAACGACGTGGACGCACAGCACACACTGGCAGGCCTCGCCGCAAGGGCCACCCTGGACACCGGGGTGCCCCACGAGGTCCCCACGTCCTGGGTGGCCTTCCTGGGAAGCCCCTGCTGGACCTTTTCCCTGGGCCTCCTTGCCGCGGGTGCCTTGCAGCTGTCCCTCGCCTTTAACGCCTTTGGTCTGCACGCGTCCCGGGGCCTGGCGGCCTCCCGTGAGTTCCGGGCAGACCATGCCCACCTCCGGACCTTGGAGGAGGAGGCCCTCCGGGTGTCCGCCGACACGGGGCCCCTGGCGGCGGGCTTGTCAAGGGCGGCCGCCCTGTCCCTGCGACGCCGCATCATCAGGAACTGCAGCCCTGGCACCAAGGCCTTCAAGTCCAGGGAGAACAGACTGCGGGCCCAAGAGGAGGCAGAGGCGGCCGCCATGAAACACCTGAGACGAACCCTGGTGAAGCTCAAGGTGTTCATGGGGGGCAGGGCCGCGGGCGACACCCACCCAGATGCCCTGTTCACCGGGCCCTGCTACGAACCAAGGAAGGACTGGGTACCCCCCGAGGGCCCCCGGGCCCCCAAGGTCCACTTCCGGCCGGGGTCTGGGTTCCCCACCTCCATTCTCTCCAGCCTGCAAAGGTTCTCCGAGGCTCGGGGCGCCGTGGAACGCACCTCCAACATTCTCAAGCTGTACATGCACCGGGTGCAGGACTTGCTGCTGAACGCCATCCGGAGGACCACCCAACTGCCCTGCCACATCGCCGTCAACAACATTATCTACACCCTGCACACCCAACTGGAGGAGGGCCAGACCTGGCCCCTGCCAGGCGCATTCTACCTCGCGGTCATCACCGCGGTGCAGCGCATTGTCAGCGGCGAGGTGCCCCTGCCCCCGGACCTTGCCATCACCCTGGCAGACGTGTCGGCGAGAGACACCACCCGGGCCTCCACCACCACCAACACCCTGCAAGCCATTTCCCTGTTGACCCGGTCCTTCACGCTGCGCCTGGGACTACCCAACCCCAAACAACTGGGGGCACCCCTGGCGGTGCACGGGTCCTTTTCCGGGGCCGCCCCCAGTGTCCCCGACGCGGCAAGGTTCATGGCCTGCGTCCTGCACGCCGCGGGGTTCCTGTCGGCAACCGTGTCCCTGCCCAGACAGGACAGGAACTGCACGGGACAGGCCAGCGTTCGGCTGCCCTTCCGAGTCGCGGTGTCGGCTCCCGTGTTCACCTCTGGGAAGAACCCAGGGGTGCTGCGGGCCCTGCAAGTCATGGCAAACTACAGCCCAGGGGACCGCGGCACCTGCTTCGGGCTGCCCCCCTGGCTGGGCAAGTGGCGCCTGGCCCGCAGCATGAACTCTGGGTTCCGAATGCAGGCCTGCATCGGGGCCAGGAAAATCAGCGTCGCCGTCTTTGACACCTCCATGGTCCTCACGGGGTACGCGGACCACCAGGACTTTGTCGTTGCTGGCATCGCGGTCTGCCTCCAACTCTTCCTCTTCTCCGCAACACCATGGGCCATTCTGCCCCTTGATGGATGCCCCGCGACCCTGTCCACGGAACTCATCCATGGCCTCCTCACACGACCCAGAACCGACTTGCCCGCGTTCAACATGGGCAACGCGTGCCTGGACGGGGACCCCTGCACACCAGACGCCCTTTGCATTACCCCCAATGGCCCAGACTCGGTGGTGGCTTGTATTGCCAACGCCGTTCGCACAAGCAACTTTGCTGACAGACTTCGAATGGAATAACACCATGTGAATTCACAAGTCACGATTAACAGAGAGAAGGGAAGGGAAGGGGGCGCGCAGTCAAGGGCTACTTTGACTCGGTCTCGATGTCTGGCTCTACCTCTGGTTCCGACTCGGGCTCCGGCTCCGGCTCCGGCTCCACGGGGGCCAGCGAACTGACGTCAACCAAACCTTCAGGGGTTAAATCGGGCTCGGCATCAGCGGCTCCGGCACTCTTCACCTCTGAACTGGGGTAGCTCTGGCGCTGCTTCTTAGCCACGGCCTTGGCCTTCGCCTTCGCCTTCGCCTTTGCCTTGGGCACGGGCGCCGCCTTGGGCACGGGCGCCGCCTTCCTCTTCTTTGTGACCACCTGACTTGCAACTGCACGCCCAAAGAAGTGGTCGTTCTTGGAAGGGTCCCACGCCGACACCTTTCCGTCGGCAACCATGGTGATTTGCCACGACGGGGGCAAGCGCACCCCCATCATGTCCGCCCACATCGCGGGGCTCTTCGTGGACTGGATTCGGACTCTCCAGCCCGAGACAGGGACCCCATTGGCCTTCACAATGGCTGTCGCCTCTGGCGCGGCCTGAAGTTGCAGGGTCACCGGACATGCGTTGTGCACGATTTTGACCACCTTGTCCACGGGGTGTGTCGTCACCAAGTCAAACACAAAGGGCCCGGAGGGGCCTTGCCGGCAAAGTAACCCAGGGGCTGATGTCATGGCGGACACAAGGGTTGAATTGTGATGAGTGGGTGGGTGTGCACACTTTTCACGTGTGCCATACAGGGGGTGAGTTTATTGGCCCACCTTCGGGTGGACAGGGGGTGGCAGGGTGAGGGGCAAGGGTACCTAAACCCCGCCCACTTCAGGCTCCACCTCAAACTCAGGCTCTTGCTCTTGCTCTTGCTCGGTCGGAAACACGTCTGTCTCCTCTTCAAAGTCCGGTTCCGCCTCGGGCTCAGGCTCTGGATGCGCCTTGGACTTGGAGTCCGATGTGGATTCAATGACACCGTCCAGTGAAAAGTCAGCCCAGTCAAGGCCCTGCAGTGCGTGTTCCAGCCAGGTGGACATCGGAGACGCGGGACTGCCTTCCACTCTGACAACCACGTCCAGAGTCCCAGGCAAAGGTGCCTCTGCAACAGCTTCAGCAGCTGCAGGGGCAGCAGCAGCAGCAGCAGCAGCAGCGACAGTCTCTTCCGTGCAGACGCGCTTGTCCTGGGGTGTGTTAGTGTCAACCTTGGCCTCATCGTCGTCGTCATCATCAGTGTCCGTCCGCCGACTCGCTCGTTTCCGCGTAGCCACTGGGGCAACGACGACGAGCTGCTCTCGAAGGTGCCGCTTGCACGCGCTCTGTCTGAACAGGAACTCCTCCAAGGGGTTCACGTGTTCTGGCTTTGGGATGGACGCGTCCCCGTTCTTGCGGCGCTTCTCGGAAAATATCTCCCAGCGAGAGGGGTGGTTGTTGGCCACCTGCACCAGGGCAGTCGCCTCGGCAAGCCTGTCGTGGCGGACCACGTTCCTCTGGGTTGCCATCACGTACCCGGGGGCCATATACTGGTTCACCCCAGAGGCCACCAACTCCGCTAGCAACATGTGGGCAATGGGTTCCCCGTCCATGGCCGCCAGCACGTACGCCACCACGGTGCGGCGGAACTGCTCCAGGGCCACCGCAGAGGACCCCACAATGGCCATCCACCCCTGACGGGCCTTCGCTTCTCCGATGGCAGCCAGGGCCGGCCACAGCACCCCGTCCTGGGCATGCCTGAAACTCGGAGGAGCCATGCCACGCTTGATGGCCACCACCTTGATCAACGTCTGCAGGTCGTTGACGCAGCTGCAGTGGGCAAAGGGCTGCCCACTGTCCTCCAGATAGGTCGTGGGCTGAACAACGGCGACGGCGCTGGAGCCGGCGCCGGCGCCGGCGCCGGCGCCGGCTCCAGCGCCCCCCGCCACGTCCACTGGGGCAGTGGACACCCCCCTCAACCACACCGCGTCAAAGGCCCGGGGGTTGCGCAGGAGGTTGCGCAGACAGTCTGTCGGGGGAACCCTTGTCCCCCCTTGTTGTTTGTTGGTGCCCTCTGCAAACGTGTCCTCGTCTCGCAGGACGCTGCGACTGAGCCACTTCCTGCCCTCGTGGAACTCCAGGAGCCACACGTACAGGCACACGTCTGGGTGCACCCGTCGGACACCACGCTGCAGGGGCGCGTCCGTTGGTCCGTGGTTGGCAGGGCGGCAGTTCCAGGGTGTCATGCACAGGGGGCAGATCCCAAACTCACTCCCAAACTCGGTGTCGCACCTCCGAAATCCCCCCGGGGTTCGCACCACCCTTGGGGCCGACCCTGGGTCAGGCCCAGGCCCGGGCCCAGGCTCCGAGCCAGCCGCAGCCCTGGCCTTGGCTCTGGGCCCAGGTTTCGGGCCGGGTTTGCCACCTCTTGCCACCCTCGGTGTGCGGGCACCAGACACCAGGGACTGCCCCGATTTCAAATGTTCCCGCGCAGGGGGGGGTTTCTGGAACCCCCCCACGGACTCCGACTCGGGCCCGCAGCTGTCACCCCCCTGGGATGTGCCACACCGTGAGGTCACGGGACTGGACACCAGGTACCCCCACGGCGCCGTGACGCTGGAGGGGGAAGACACCGACGCGGGGACGGGGGCGGGGCTGCCGCCGTTGGGGCGGCAATTGCCAACGCCCCCAAAAAAATACCCCAGTCCCGGGAAGGGGTCTGCCCCGTCGTCGCCGCTGCCCGGCATGCCACACCCTGCTGCAGAATACATGCCTAGGACTGCCCGAAGAATGGGCACAGACCCGGCGTCCGGAAACTGGGGCGCTGCCCAGGGGTGGCCATGAGGAAAAAAAGTGGGGGCGCACCCCCCCCTTTTTTCGGCCACGCCCATTCCCGGAGGGGGCCCTTCTGCGCCCTTTGACCCAGCGGGAGGCCACCCCATGGCGAACTCGGACTCCTGGGCACCGGGCAACATGCCTGGACTCTAGCCCAAAACAGTTTCAGCAGCGGTGGCCAGGGGGCTGGGTCGAACTGGGGTGGGGTGGGGGTGGCCACACCGCAGCACGTCTGGGCTGGGGCAAACGGGGAAAAAAGTGAAACGAACGCTGCGAATTTGCCCTGCCCTCTCTTTTTGTTTTTGCCTCCTTGGCCACCCCCAGGTCCCCACACACTCCAAGTTGCACCCCCCCCCCCTCCCTCCCTCCCACAACCATGGCCATCCCCTGCGCGGAAACAAAGCCCAGTGAGACCCTGGTGGCCCCTGAGCGTGCCTTCGTGTCGTTCCACTCCGTGGAGTTTGACATGCACGAGGCAACGTACCTGTGTCAGTGTCTGAACTCCATCCCTGGGGTCTCCGCGGACGTGACGCCCCTGCCCCAGGCCCTGAGGGGGTGCCAAATCGGGATAAGTGTCCACTCCGGGGGCAGGGACATCGGTATGGCCCAAGGACACCTAATTGCCAAGGTCACAGAGGCCCTCACATCCGTGGCCCGCGTCATCAACTCGGACCTGGTCCAAGTCCAAGAAGTCGCTGCGCGCTGCGTGGCCACCGCGGAGGTAACAACCCTGCACCAGGACCCAGAGGGCCCGTCAGTGTAGTTGTGGCAGTCGTTTCAGACACCTTTGTGTTTTCTTTTCTTTGGTCATTGGAATGGTCATTGGAAGAATGTACAGCGCCAAAAAGGCCTCCAATGACCATTCCAATGACCAAAGAAAAACCCAAAGTAACTATTGGAGTTCCGGGCACTTTTTTTTTCGGAATGCAAATTTTGGAACGTCCACGAATTAACGTCCACTTACGTGTCTGGAGGCCCCCCGTGGTCCCTCCCAGAGCTTTTCGATCGGGGTTGAAGCCATGTGTGCGTTCATACGTGAAGAACACATGGCCAACGCCCCAGGCCTTGGAGGCGAGGCCCCGTGGAGAGCCAAGGGGAAAGAGAGGTCAAAAATGGGAAGTGGACGTAAAAGTCCCATTCTGGACGTTGTTTGGGCGCTGTGCTTTCGGCTTTTCGGTTTCGGATTTGGTCATTGGAATGGTCATTGGAAGAATGCACAGCGTCAAAAAGGCCTCCAATGACCATTCCAATGGCCAAAGAAAAACCCAAAGTAACTATTGGAGTTCCGGGCACTTTTTTTTTCGGAATGCAAATTTTGGAACGTCCACGAATTAACGTCCACTTACGTGTCCGGAGGCCCCCCGGGCTCTCCCCTGGAGCCTTTTGATCGGGGTTGAAGCCATACGCCCACGCACACGTGAAGAACACATGGCCCAAGCCCCAGGCCTTGGAGGCAAGGCCCCGTGGAGAGCGACGCGGAAAGAGGGTCCAAAAATGGGAAGTGGACGTAAAAGTCCCATTTTGGACGTTGTTTGGGGGCTGTGTTTTCGGCTTTTCGGTTTCGGATTTGGTCATTGGAATGGTCATTGGAAGAATGCGCAGCGCCAAAAAGGCCTCCAATGACCATTCCAATGATCAAAGAAAAACCCAAAGTAACTATTGGAGTTCCGGGCACTTTTTTTTTCGGAATGCAAATTTTGGAACGTCCACGAATTAACGTCCACTTACGTGTCGGGAGACCCCCTGTTGTCCCTCCCAGAGCATTTTGACCGGGGTTGAAGCCATGTATGCATGCATACGTGACTAACACATGGCCCAAGCCCCAGGCCTTGGAGGTGAGTCTCCGTGGAGAGCCAAGGGAAAAGAGAGGCCAAAAATGGGAAGTGGACGTAAAAGTCCCATTTTGGACGTTGTTTGGGCGCTGTGCTTTCGGCTTTTCGGTTTCGGTTTTGGTCATTGGAATGGTCATTGGAAGAATGCACAGCGCCGAAAAAGCCTCCAATGACCATTCCAATGATCAAAGAAAAACCCAAAGTAACTATTGGAGTTCCGGGCACTTTTTTTTTCGGAATGCAAATTTTGGAACGTCCACGAATTAACGTCCACTTACGTGTCGGGAGAGCCCCTGTGGTCCCTCCCAGAGCATTTTGACTGCGGTTAAAGCCAAACGCCCACGCATACGTGACGAACACATGGCCCAAGCCCCAGGTCTTGGAGGTGAGGCCCCGTGGAGAGCCAAGGGAAAACAGAGGCCAAAAATGGGAAGTGGACGTAAAAGTCCCATTTTGGACGTTGTTTGGGCGCTGTGTTTTCGGCTTTTCGGTTTCGGATTTGGTCATTGGAATGGTCATTGGAAGAATGCGCAGCGCAAAAAAAGCCTCCAATGACCACTCCAATGATCAAAGAAAAACCCAAAGTAACTATTGGAGTTCCGGGCACTTTTTTTTTCGGAACGCAAATTTTGGAACGTCCACGAATTAACGTCCACTTACGTGTCTGGAGGCCCCCCGGGCTCTCCCCTGGAGCCTTTTGATCGGGGTTGAAGCCATACGTGCATGCACCTGTAAGGAACACATGGCCGACGCCCCAGGCCTTGGAGGCAAGGCCCCGTGGAGAGCCAAGGGAAAACAGAGGCCAAAAATGGGAAGTGGACGTAAAAGTCCCATTTTGGACGTTATTTCGTTTCTGTGCTTTCGACTTTTCGGTTTCGGATTTGGTCATTGGTCAATGACCATTGGTCAATGACCATTGATCAATGACCAAAGGAAAACACGAGGTAACTAAGTGGAGTTCAGACCCCTTTTCTTGTGGGACAATACGTCGGCATGCAGTCTACGTGTTCAGGAAACCAATGCATTGTTTAGCAAACACACACAACTACGAGGCGCCTGCGCCTGCTCCTGCTCCTGCTCCTCTACCAGATCGCCTCCTCCAGTAGTTGAATTGTCCAATATAGCCATTCATGGAGGTAAACTTCCATGTGGAAGTACCAATGGCGGCCAAGGCCATGTCCACTTCCTCTGAGCACCTGTGGGGGTTGCCAACGGCCTGCGCCTTCTTGAGCTTCTCCCACAGCCTGTTTGCATCGGGATGATCTGGAATGGTTGTCCTCTGTGCAGCAACCATCACATCAAGCACGTTCCAGTGTTCAAATGGTTTACTGCGTTGCCCGTACGCGTTCGCCACGATGTTGGACGCGTTGCGCATGTGTGCAGTGATGTCACGGCTCGTCCGCGCCCACCAGGGCGGCGAATAGTTCCCCAAAACAGTCATCAAGAAGGTGAGGTTGACCAGGGCAGGAGGACCGGGCACCACAGGGTCGGGCGTCAGCGAGGCCAGGAAGTGTGCCATGGAGGGTCGGTCCTCACTTTCAGGCAGTCCACATTTTGCGGCAGCGATGATGAAGTCAAAGTCGTGCCAGGTGTCCAGTGCCTTGTCCGGGGACCCAAAGGTCTGAAACACGGCCCGGGACATGGAGCGCAGGGCCCCCATGACACGCTCGTTCCCATGCAGCCACCCGGGAACCTTGTCAAGGGTCAACAGGTCCAGCAGTCCCGCGACGATGACTATGTCTTGGTATGGTCTGAATATGTGGGTGTTGACACTGGGTACCTGGGCCTCCAGTTGCCCAATGAAGCCGGCCACACCCCCGTAGTCCACAGGGGCAAGGCACGCGGCGCGAAGGGCGTTTTCGAACACCGTTGGCTCGGGCGGGGCCACAAACGACCGCCGCCACCATGCAATGTCCAAGTTTGCGACACAGAAGTGCAACAGTGGCGCAGCCGCACACAGGTCCTTCGCCCCCCCAAGAACTCCTCAGAGGTGTCTGGGTGTTTGTTCCGGTCCGGGATGCCAATTAGCAACATCGCAAACACCTTTGCCTCCTGGGCGGTCCGCAGCTGGCAGTCCCACCCCACGTCAAGAGGGACAAGGGTGCCGTCGAGAATATCGACGCCGTCCGGTGTCACCCCCCATGTTGTCAAACGTGTGGATGGTGAACCACATGTCGCCCGCGTGACGAACGTCCATGGGGACAACCACGTCTCCATGTTTGGTGCACACTTTTACGCGTGCATCTGCTTCTGCCGTTGCTTCCACGCCTGTTCTCGAACTCGCGCTCGGACTCGCACTCGGACTCGGACTCGCATTAGCGCTTGCACTCGCACTCGCACTCGCACTTGCACTAGTGCTCGCACTTGAACTCGAGCTCGTGGTTGTGCTCGCGCTTGCGCCTCGAATAGAAATCCCCAAGGCTCCTCCCATGACCAAATTTAGTCAACCTGGATCCAATGTGACAATATACAGCCAATGGGAATACTGATGGCCTCCCTGTAAACACAGGGGGGGGGAGAGGTGTGAACAAGACCAGAGGAGAGGAGAGGAGAGGAGAGGAGAAGAGAAGGGAGCTTCTTGAACCAAACACAAGAATTACATTTTACACATTCAAGTACGGACCATTGGAAGGGAAGGGAAGGGAAGGGAAGGTCAAGACGGGTCTTCCCCGTGGATGTGGACCGGAAAGGGTTTCCACCAGGTACTTGGGTGTGGGAACAAAGTGTCAATGACGCTCTCGTGTTGATCAAGTGGCACCTTTTCACCACAGACCACAAGGCGAGGAGTTCCGCCTGGTCTTCCCAATACTACTTCCAGGAGCGTCCTTAGGGTTACACGTCCCGGGTCGATCTCCATGCACACACGACGGGGTTTGGCCCCAGGTCCAGGCACCGTTGCCCACACTGTGACGTCAACACTGAATGGTCCAGTGGGGGTTGTCCTTGTCGCCTTGTCGTGCACTGACTGGATGAATTCCAGTTTCCGAGGAGACTTCCTCAAGTAGCTCCTTTTGTCTGTGCCCAACATGGAGGCAAATGTGTTGTGGGTCGGTCTGGCCTGGTCCGGTCCGGTCCGGTCCAATCGGTTTCATTTTCGGGACGGGGGAGGGGGTACCAGCCGGTTCGGAATCGGTTTCAGATTTATTTCCAAAGCCCCACACTTCATCTCTCCTTGCCCTTGACAGGCAATGCGTCTCCCTGCACTCCCCAGGTTCTTGGCATCTCGTGTTTAACATCGCGTGTGTGTTCCCCCCTCTCTCTTGTGTGCAGGGGTCATGGGGTACTACATGAACGGAGAGAGGGTGTTGAAGGTTGGAAGGAGACTGTCCTTCCCAGGCGCAATCAAGGTGTTCGTGTACGACAACGGGACCTTCTTCCTGATTCCGGACCCGAAGAACAAGGCCGCGTGTGACAAGGCCGCCATGGAGTTTTCTCTGGGGTTGTACCTGGCTGAGGTGTTTGTGTACTTGACAGAGGCCGAGTACCTTGACAGTGAAAACTGGCAATTGGGTCTTGCCCCCTTTGTTAAACTAAAGTAAAGAGATCCCCCCCCCCCTCCCCAGTCTCCGTCTCCGTCCCCGTCCCCGTCTCCTTCCCCCTCCCTTGGGAATTGGGAGGAAGGAGGGGGGGGGGGCATTGTCTTGAAATAGTTCTAAACTTTACATTGGGCTGTCCGCTGAACCAGGCATTACTACCAAAAGTTTCTAGAGGAACCAGCAGTGAAAATGGAAAGAAAGGCACATACAAGCACCAGTCTTTGATACAGGTGGGAGGTGGGGAAAAAGGAGCATATGACTACGACTAGAAACAATACCCAGCCATTTGCCTCAAAAAGGGCAACCAGTAAGGCAAAGCAGGGCATGAGGGCAAACCCAAGGTCAACGACGCAGAGTCCGACGACGAATCGATTCCCCTTATGGGTGTCCTGGGTGTTTATCAAGGGAGCTTTACTTGACGGGGTCTTGGTCAGTGCCCACTGGATAAAGGGACTTGTGGTGGAGTAGATGGCCAGGCAGTTGATGAGTACCAGTAGACCCACAATGAACAGGGACACGGTCCAAGAGGCAGGAACCCCTAGGGCCTTTGCCACCGAGGCACACCCTCCAGCGTGAAGCAGTCCGTCCCCAAGGAACCGAACAAGGTATTGGTTCCCAGAACGTAACAGTTGGATGTCTATGAAGGTAGCAACTCTTGTGGCCATTGGCACGTCAAGGGACAGTCCAAGGAATAGACACCAGGCAACATGGACACACTTGGACCCATAGGCAGAGAGGAAAGCCGTAGCAAGGACCGTCCGAAGGCTTGAGGGTGTACTGTCTTCACACAGAAATCCAGGGGACAGACGAAGACGCCACTCGGGCTCAAACCACCAAGGGGTTTCCAGGACTATCATTACAATCAGAACACGGACTGCGAGGAAAATGCTCTTGGTGATGTCAAGAGGAGCGTCTTCTTCTTCTTCTTCTTCTTCTTCTTCTTCTTCCTCCTTCTGCTCATGCTCATGCTCATGCTCATGCTGCTGCTGCTCTTCCTCCTCCTCCTCCTCCTCCTTGCGGTCTTCAACTTTGATGAGACCTTGGGACTGGTCAGCACACTCAGTTTCAACCACTTCCATTGTGTGTGTCCGTCTTGGGTTTTTATCGCTGACTTAATGTTTCATACGCATTTTGTCTGTGTCGTGAAATAAATGACATGATAAGGTAAAAGCATACTTGATGACAGAAGGAAATTGGTGCAAAGTTCAATGACACAGTTCG
>Ga0214921_10005951_pt1 | contig 16948 bp, 15 predicted proteins | sample LL1505_MetaG_FD_177992 | JGI IMG/M metagenome (GOLD analysis project Ga0214921, IMG submission 177992) | Freshwater microbial communities from Lake Lanier, Atlanta, Georgia, United States - LL-1505 | ecosystem: Environmental > Aquatic > Freshwater > Lake | place: USA: Georgia | collected...
TTTAACTAAAGAAGATTTAATTTTAGACGGTGGCCAATCTTTTGTAGGTATTGAATCAACAATTATCGACTGTACGAAAAATGCGCCATCAATTTTAAGGCCAGGTGCAACAACAAAAGAGATGATCGAAGATTCTTTAGGCATCTCAATAAGTCTAAAGACTTCAAATACCGAGAATAATCAAATTAAAGCAGCCGGATTACTTGAATCGCATTACGCACCAAAAGCCAAGTTATTTCTAAATGGCTCTCCTAGTGCCGGAGATGGCTTGATAGCACTTGACTCATTTTCGACCCCGGACGGAGTAATAAGGCTTGCCGCGCCAAAGAGTAATGAAGAGTTCGCACAAATTCTATATCAGGCTTTTAGATCGGCAGATGCGAAGGGACTTCGTAGAGTGTTTGTAAAACCGCCAACTGGCGATGGTATTGCCGTGGCGATAAATGACCGGTTAGCAAAGGCATCTTTTGATTTATAAGCTACTTAAAATACCTATATGATGGGACTTTGTGTGTATCGGTAATTATCTGAATAAGATGCTTATCTGTATGGTTCAGCTTGGGGCCTTTAGCTCAGTCGGTAGAGCAACAGACTTTTAATCTGTGGGTCGTCGGTTCGATCCCGACAGGGCCCACTTCCTGTATAATTTGGTGAATCGAAGCGGCAAATGTCCAATTTGTCCCTTACTCGCTACAAACACCTACCTAATCCGTAGAGGTGATTAGAGGCAGCGACGGCTGACTCTGTAAGACAAAACCGGTTAATAAGGGGCAAAATAAAATGGCATTTAAGGCCAAGAAATCCAAGGCAGTTGAGTCTTCAACTCCTGCGTCTTGGAGCGTTGCCCAATTTTCATCCTTCTATACCCAAAACCGATCTGAGTTAATTGCTCATGCCAATCGGATTGTTAAAGACAAGCCAAAGGCTGAAGAGATCACGCAAGAGGCTCTAGTTAAGTTCATGCTTGCTGCCCCTGAGCTTTCAAGTGATGATCACGCACTTTCTTATCTACACCGCACAATTGAAAACCTATGTATTGATCTATTCCGTGCTGAAAACAGACGCCCAAATCTTGTTGCTCTAGATGATGCAACTGCTGAGGTGGAATCTGCCTGGCAGGTATCAGGTGATCACTCGCAAGTTATTTCATCTGCCGAAGATGCTGCAATTATTCGTCAAGCACTTTCCTTACTATCCCCAGCAGAGCGCGCTGCTCTAGTTATGTGGGAGGTTGAAGGACGTTCAACTGCTGAGATTGCTAAAGAGCTTGGCATCAAAGAGTCTGCTGTTCGTCACACCGTCTCTCGTGCTCGTGCCTCTCTTCGTAAGGTTCTATCTGAGCTTGTTATTGATGAAGAGCGTGGCTTAACCGCATTAGATCTTCTATCTACTACCTATAAGAAGGCAGCAGAGATTGCCGGTAAATCATCAAAGGTTGCTCTTACTTTCATTCTTGTTCTAACCGCCTTCCTAGGTCTCAACTCACTAACTGGTAATGAGCCAAATACATCTTTAATTACCACCTCTTCATCTCAGCTTTCCTCTAATCAAGATATGCCAACTGTTGTTGCAGCCCCAATAGCACCAGTTGTCAAAGCTACAAAGCCAGCTACTTCAAAAAGTATTTCAAATGAGGATCTAGCACTTCATATGGAGCTAGCAGTTGATCAACTAGAGACAACTGTCTTAATGCTTCAGGTATTAGATCAAGCAGATGGTGGGCCAGCTCCCACTGAATAAATAGGTTTCCATCTCCGGGCGGCATTACACGTGTGTGCCACAAGGAAATGGAATTAGAAGATCGAAAGATCTTCGAGCCAGAATCAGGAAATTCCTGATTCTGACTAACGAAAGGAAAAAAATGTCGAAATCGACACTACGTAAGCGCATTGCGCTTACGGCAACAACTGCACTGTTTGCAGGAGCGCTATCTTTTGTAGCAGCTCCTTCAGCATCAGCAGCAGCTGGCGATACCAACTTGAAATTCTCAAGTGGTGTTGCTGGAAGCGGCTTATATGTAGCAACTCAGAACAGCACTACTGGTGCTGTAATTGTTGACTCAGCAACATTAACTGCATCTACCGGTACAACAGCTAGATCACTTGGCTTGTACGCTCATAATGGAACTACTGGTACAGCACAAACAGCAACTGTATTGGTTGGCGGTGGACTTTCGCTATACATGGAAACATCTACAAACGTATCCTTCTCAGCAAGTGGTGGAACATTTAGTGGGGCGACAGTTCCAAACAAATCTGTAACAGGCACATATTCACAGGATGTAAAAACTGTGTTTATAGCAAACGCAGTGGCGTCTACTCCAGTAGCCGTTAAATGGGCCGCACCGTCAACTGCAGGCACTTACACAGTTAGCGTCTATGACGCTTCAGCTACATCTCAAAATACATCAGACCTAGGCGTTGGTGGAATTTTGAGAGGTGCGATCACTGTATCTGTAGTAGCGGCATCTGCTGGAGGAACATATTCAGCACCTTATAGCGCGTGTAATATACGTTCGCACTCTCAAGGCCACGGCACAGCTACAGGAGTTGATTCAACTACTGCCATTACAAATAACCAGACTGCTTATATCGCATTTGATCTAGATGATGCATATGATCAATCACTTGATTCTGGCGCTATTGTTGTCACAGCTACCGGAGGAGCCCTAGTTTCTCTAGCTTCAAATGGTTCTACTGCAGCAGCGGGAACTACATCAACTGTAGTTTCATCTGCAGCCCCAACTGATAAGGTTGTTCAAGTTACTCAAGGAACAGCTAATGCTCCAGTAACTTCAACTGTAACTATCACATTTAACGGAACTACAGTTTGTACAAAGACTGTAACAATCCGTGGTGAGGTTAATAAGTTGACTATTGCTAACGTTGGTGTACAGAATCTATCTGGTAGCACGGTCGATGCAAGTGCTGGTGGCTGGATTGCAGCTACACTAGGAGATGCTGCTCGCGGTGGAGTATTTACAGTCACAGCATCTGATAGTGCTGGAAATACAGTACTCCCAGATCAGTCAGGCTTCGCAGCTGATTCAGCGACACTTACAACTACAGTTCAGGGGATCACGATCTCCACAGCTAACGTTGCTACCTCACTTTCAACAACAACCTCAGCATATGGTTCTGTGAGCGTTGGTACATGGACTTGCGGTTCGAGTGCAGGATCTGCAAGTGTGAAGTTGAAATACACAAATGCAACTTCAGGAACAACCGTTTCTAGTGATGCATTCACCGCAGCTTGCGCAGGCAACCCTTATACATATACAGCTTCTTTTGATAAGGCTTCATATGTTCAGGGCGAACTTGCAGTACTTACAGTTCAATTCCTAGATTCAAAAGGAAACAAGGCCAACAATGTAGGTGCAATTGGCGCAATGGGTGAAAGCACTCCGATGCTAACTAGAATTAGTAGCCAGGGTGCAACTAGTTCGGTAGCCAAATCAGCTACCGGTACTAAGTCATTTACATTCAGTGTGGGACTAACAACTGGTATAACTGCTGGTGCATACGTCTCGACAGTCCAGTTTGCTGATTTAGCCGCTGGTACTGCACAGACACCTTCATACAAGGTGTCAACTGGTTCAACCGATGTATCTAATGCTGAAATTCTGAAGTCGATTGTTGCTTTGATCGCATCAATCAACAAGCAGATCCAAGCTCTACAGAAGTTGATTCTAAAGAAGTAATTAAATACTTCTAAAACTAAAGGCCCCTCGCTTTGAGGGGCCTTTAGTTCTCTTTGGTCAAAGAGCTTATGTAGTAACATAACCGCATGGTCTTAAAGAAAGAGCGGTCCGTATATAATGTAATCTTAATTTACTCATTCTTGATTACAATTATAATCTCACCTTGGACTAACAAAGATTCAATGATAATTCCTAAATTAATCTTAATTTTATTATGCACTTTGTATTTACTTCCAAAAATATTTTTAACTGTTCCAGAAATACTAAAGTTTAAGAAATTGAAACTATTGCTAATCATAAGTACCTTCATTATTCTGCAGATTATAATTTCAGCTATTTTAAGTACGGCCCCTTTTGAACAACAGTTTTTTGGACGCACGGGCCGAGGATTAGGAATAATCACATATGTCTCATTAACAATAGTTGTATTTTCATCTGCAGTTTTTGTGTCTATTGATAAACTAAAATTGCTACTTTTTGTAATGGTTTTGAGTTGCTTAATTTCATCCAGCTATGCACTATTCCAGAGCTTTGGCATAGACTTTCTTCAGTGGGATTCTAAAACAAATGGCGTGATTGGCACACTTGGGAATCCAAATTTCCAATCTGCCTTTGCCGCTATGGGCCTAGTCCCAATCGCATTGTATTTCTGGGAGCTTAAGTATAAATGGTTAGGATCGACGTTTTTTGCAGCATTGCTGGGCATAGTAATTATCAGAACACAATCAACTCAAGGTTATATCACCGCCGCGCTTTCAGTATTTGCGTTTGTGATTATTTTTTATTGGTACAAGATGAGATTAATTTCGTATTTATTATTTACGTCGATGGCTTTTTTTGGGTTTGTAGCAACATTAGGCATGCTAAATAAAGGCCCACTAAGTTATTATTTGTATAAAATTTCCGTTCAATCTAGAGGTGATTTTTGGCGATCAGCATTCCATGCCGCAAACTCCCATCCAATTTTTGGCGTAGGCATGGATTCCTTTGGTGATTATTATTTAAAATATAGAGACGTAATAGCGACAAGTCATCCTTGGGCTGAATATACTGACAATGCTCATAATTACTTTTTACAATACGCAGTAACATCTGGTTATCCAATGGTAATTTTGCAATTACTTATTACAATTTTAACCTTTATCAGCTTCATACAGATACTTAGAGCGCAAAAAACATTCAATAGATCTATAACAGCTATTTTCACAGCATGGCTAGTTTTCCAAACTCAATCATTTATTAGCCCTGGAAATTTACCTATGCTGTTTTGGAATGCCATTATGACGGGAACTTTAATTGGAGTTTCTATATTGATTAAATCTTCAGATGATAAAATTATTACCCAACAGAATAAGTTGATATCTAAAACTCGAATTCAAAGCTATAGTTTTGTAGTGGCTGGGTTGCTAGTCATGTACCCGTTTTTCAATACCGATCGATTACAAATGCAAGCAATGGAAACCGGTAATGGAGATCTTGCTATATCTTCAGCCACAAAATACCCGGAGTCAGTATTGAGGTATCAAGTAATCACACGAGAACTGTTGAATTCAAATTTACTTCCGCAAGCACTTGATGTGGCGCGATCAGCTGTAAAGTTTAATCCAAACTCTCCCAATTTATGGGCATTAATTGTGATCAATCCGTTAGCCCCAAAAGATGAAAGACTGGCTGCAAAGGCGCGAATATTAAGTTTAGATCCATTGAATAAAGAAGTTATTAATTATGAAATTAAATAAATCTTTGTCTTTTAAGCGTAATTATGATTAATAATAGTTTCAAGTGCGTCGTAGTTGTAGGTCAAGGTTATGTTGGTTTACCAATTTCAATAAGTGCAGCCAAATCTGGATATAAAGTATTGGGTTTTGATATAAATGAAGAGAAAATATCCCAACTGCAGAATGGAGTAACAAACTCCCCCGAAGTTAGGAAGCCTGACCTACTTCGTCTTCAGAAAAAAGGTAAACTAACATTTATAAATTCAATTCCAAAATTGAGTGAAAAATCAATTATTGTCATAGCTGTTCCGACCCCTCTTGACGATAATCGAAATCCTGACTTAAGCATGTTAAAGCAGGCATGTGAATTGATATCAAGCATATTAGTGGATAAATGCTTAGTTATAAACGAGTCAACTTCATTTATTGGTACTTTAAGGAATTTCATTAAACCAGCAATAGAAGAAAATTCCTTAGCAAGAAATGTGAAGTATGCAGTCGCACCTGAAAGAATAGATCCAGGAAATAGTAAGTGGGGTATACATAATACGCCTAGGTTGATATCAGGCTTGGATGACGAAGCTACTGGTTTGGCTAAGTTTTTTTACTCTAAATTTTGCAAGATTGTTTATACCGTATCTAAACCAGAGGTCGCTGAAGCGGCTAAGCTATTTGAAAATACATTTAGACATGTAAATATTGCTCTGGTAAATGAGTTATCTAATATCACGCAGGCTTTTGATATCTCTACGCACGAAATTATTCAAGCGGCTGCAACAAAACCGTTTGGTTTTATGCCCTTTTACCCCGGAATTGGTGTTGGAGGTCATTGCATTCCAGTTGATCCTAGTTATCTCTTATATTCAGCGGAAAGTCTGGGCTATGGAGCAAAATTTATTGATTTAGCTAATGAAACAAATCTAGGAATGCCTAATATTGTTGCATCTAGAATTCAAAAATACTTGGGTGGAAACCTACAAGGAAAACGAATCCAAATTGCCGGAATTTCTTATAAGCCTAACATTTCCGACTTAAGGGAGTCTCCTGCGTTGGAATTGATGAAAGTTCTAACAAATTTAGAAGCAAAAGTGTCTTGGTGTGACCCATATGTATTGAACTATAATGGTCAGAGCAGCACGGAATTAAATCATGATATTGATTTGGGACTGATTATTACACCTCACGACAAGATCAACTTTTCAACCTGGAAAAATTATAGGACGAAAGTCTTAGACCTTTCAGCAGATACACAAAATTACGGTTGGCCTAAATTTCTTTAACAAAACCTTTAACTATATCTTCAACGGTGTCCTGAATATTTAATTTAGGGTTCCAGCCGGTAAATTCTTTTATTTTTGAGATATCTGGAACTCTGCGAAACATATCTTCATAACCAATTGTGTATGCATCGTCATATTCCTTAAACACAATAATTGAACTTGACCTTGATTTCTTGATTACTAAATTTGCTAACTCTAAAATAGTTATTTCACCTTTACCTCCGATATTAAAAACTTCTCCATACGAATCCACTCGAGATATCAATGATAATAAGGCCTGAACTGCATCGGATACATGGCAAAAGACGCGTGATTGGGAACCATCACCAAAAACTTGAATCGGAGCGTTTTCGATCGCTGCTTGGACAAATCTAGGTATTACCATTCCATACTTACCTGTCTGTCTAGGCCCCACAGTATTGAAAAATCTCACCGTCGTAACTTTAAGTTTTTTGGAAAGGAATAGCGAATGTGCGGTTGCTTCTTCTAACGCTTTTGCATCAGAGTAAGTCCATCTTAGTTTTTGCGGTGTGCCAACAACTCGATCATCTGTTTCAGATAGCGGTTGCTTTTGATTTTTGCCATAAATTTCCGAGGTACTAGCGATAATAATACGTTTATCAGATTTAACCGCTGCATTAAGAACTATTTCAGATCCATGAAAATTAGTTGATATTGATTCAATTGGGTTTTCCAAAATGTTATCCACGCCCAACGCAGCTGCCATATGTAGGACAAGATCACTATCTTCAACCAAGGTTTCAACCAACTTTTGATCTCTGATGTCTCCTTCAACAACCTTTATCTTGCCTTCAAGATGAGCAATATTCTTTTTTGCACCGGTGCTTAAATTATCTAGAACCGTGACCTCTTTACCTTCGGCAACGAGAGCATCACATAGATGAGAGCCGATAAATCCTGCCCCGCCAGTGATAAAAACCTTCATTTATTTATTCTAGTCTAAAAGGCAATAGGTTTAATCCTTCTAGATGGGAAGTTTAAATCAGCCCACGTAGTGCCATTAGAGTGTGCAAGTGGAAACAACCGGTGGCTTTACATCAACCCAACTTCTTGCCGAAGAGCAGATTCTTACGTTGCCATCCTTAGAAATTTCAGGTGCAGTAGAGATTGGTGAGATTGCCAAGTCACTAAGCGTTACAAGAAATTTACCGATTGCTATAGAGGTAAGGCTTGGTGATTGGGTTGTTTATCACGTCTCTCTTCCTGGCAGTAAGTCAGAAAATGATTGGTGGATGGCTCGTAAAGCAAGAGTTGTAATGCTTAAACATCATTCAACAATGTATGAAAGAGTAAGTGCTGAAGAACGCGGTGTTGATTGGCATAAAGAAAATAACTTATTGGATGAAACTCATGCTATCCATGGTGGTGGCTTGCCTTTGATAACCAAGAATGAAGGTTTTGTAGGAGTTTTACTAATTAGTGGCCTGCCACAGGTTGAAGATCACCTATTAGGTGTTGAGGTTCTAACTGAGTTCCTGGCTCGTAAGGGTGAACTACTTTGAGTAATCAAGTCTGGGTATGTGGTGAGGTAGTAATAGATTTAATTCCAGATGGCACAGAGCGCAAAGCTGTTGTTGGTGGAGGTCCTGCCAATACCGCCAAGGCGTTATCAAAGCTTGGCATTGCAACTCAATTTATTGATGGTATATCAACTGACAAATATGGCCAAATGGCACTTAAAGAGTTACACAAAGATGGAGTGCTTTTAGATTTTGTTAAGTTCTCAGATAAACCAACCTGCCTTGCAATTGTCTCTTTAAACTCAAATGGTGGTGCAACATATGAGTTTGTAATCGATGATACAGCCACCTTTGATTTTTCACAATCTTGGCTGCCAGATGCAATTGATAAAAAACCATCCTTACTTCACATTGGAACTCTTGTAACAGCGATTGAGCCGGCAGCATCTGTCTTATTTGAGTGGGCTAAAAAGGTTTCAGGCGTGGCACCAATTGTCTTTGATCCAAATATAAGACCTGCGGTAATGAGCGACAGAGGCCAGTATGTAAGGCAGGTTGAGCGCTGGGTAACTATCTCTAATGCGGTCAAGGTGAGTGATGATGATATTTACTGGCTATATCCAGGACAAGATTTATATCAAGTTGCAAAGAGATGGCTTTCGATGGGACCGGAGTTAATTGTGGTTACATTTGGTGATAAAGGATTAGCTGGTTTTCGTAAAGATTCAAAGATTAGTGTTGATGCTAAAAAGGTAGTTGTGGCAGACACTGTCGGTGCTGGGGACACAGTTGGTGCCATATTAGTTGAGGCAATAATTGAAGATGGTTTAGATAAGTTAACGAATGATCGCCTATCTCAAATGCTGGAAAGAGCAGCAAGGGCAGCTGCAATTACCGTCTCTCGAACTGGGGCATTACCACCAGGCAGAGATGAGATTTAAGTTGATAATCAATAGATGTTAAATATTGATGGTGATCAAATATCAATTGGTATTGATCTAGATCAAGGTGGTCGTCTTGCATCACTGCAGTGGCGGGATATGCAGTTTGCAGTTCCTTTTAAGGGTGATGTATTGCGCTGGGGTTGGTATGCAATGGCGCCATGGGCTGGGCGTATTAAAGATGGATTAGTTAAAGATTCAAGTGGTGTTACCCATCAACTACCAACAACCTTTATGCCACCACATGCAATCCATGGCTTTGGCTTTTTCTCATCCTGGCAAGATCTAGGAGGTGGTAAACAATTACTTGAGTTTCCCACTCCTTATAACGGAGCGTCAGTAATACAACACTTTGAGATACTAGATGATGCCCTTCGTTGGTCACTTGAGTATGAAGCAAATGGTTGTGATCTACCCTTTTCATTAGGTTTTCATCCCTGGATTGCCAGAGATATTGGTAAGGGAGATAGCGCTGAGTTAGATTTTAAGGCAAACAAGATGATGGTGCGAGATCAAGATTTTGTATTAACTGGGGATTATTTACCACAACCTCCAGGGCCATGGGATGACACCTTTGTTGAAATCATCGGAACACCAGAGATTGTTTGGCCAGGAGCAGCCACATTAACTGTTGAATCAGATGCCCCTTACTGGACTGTTTATACCGAAGATGAAGATGGTATTTGTCTTGAGCCACAAACTACTCCACCTAATGCGCATCTACTCGGAGTGGCAGGTGATAACTATATAGAGGTGTTGTTTAAGTTTGAAGAAGATGATTAGGTCCAGTAGCCAAATATAATGTGAAGCATTTGAATAAAATCAAACCATAAAGTACTGTAAATCTAATCGTTATTGGAGTTGAATTGAAAATTATCGTTACGGGCGCTTCTGGGTTTATCGGATCTTGGATTTGTAGAGTACTTTCAATAAACCACGATGTAACTGCATTAGTACAATTGGATTCTAATACCTTCAAACTTAAAGGTATTAACTCAATTAAAGTAGTTTCAATAAATTCTGATGCTTGGAAAGATTTTATTTTGCGCAATAAACCAGAAGTGCTTGTTTTAGCAGACTGGTGGGGTGTAGAAAACACATTTAGAGATGACGAAGAACAATTTGAGAACGTACACCGTATTTTAAAATTAGGAGAAGCAGCTAAAGAGGTTAAAGTTAATACGGTGATTGGTATAGGAAGTCAGGCTGAAATTGGTTCCGTGGAATATACAATTGATGAAGATTCTCCTGATAATCCAAGCACTAAATATGGAATCGCCAAGGTGCAGACTCGTCAAAAAATGAATACATTATTTACCAATTCGGAAACTAGATTCGTTTGGATGCGTATATTCTCATCGTATGGCCCTCTAGATACCGGAAACTGGTTGATTCCTAAACTAGTTGACACCTTGACTGCTGGTGAAAGAATGAGTTTAACTAGTGGTGATCAAGAATGGAACTATCTGCATGTGTATGATTTAGCGAAAGCATTCGAAATGGTTATTGAATCAAAAAATATAAATGGAATAGTTAATGTTGGAAATATAGAAACTATCAAAATTAAAAGCGCAATTTTAGAAATTGCTTATCAACTTGAATCAAAACATTTATTGGATTTCGGTGCTTTAGATTACCGAGATGATCAAGTTATGAAATTGATACCTAATTGCGAAAAACTAGTTAAATCTGGATGGGAGCCAGTGATTGAATTTGAATCTGGAATAACACAAACTATATTATGGTTACAAAGAAAAAACTCAGAAACACTGTCCTCTAAATATGGAGAGAAAATATCTCTTAATTTACCAGCAAGGCCATAAACTTAGAAATAATATTCTCAGAGCTTATCCCATTTCGTTCTCTTAAAAACTTTTGATCTCCAATTTCGGATAAATTGTTTTGATCACTCGCGACTAATGCAACTCTTACATTTAAGGTGAGTTTATTAATTTTTTCAAGAATAGCACTGCCTACGCCTCCGCGGTAGGCGTGTTCCTCAATAACAATAATCGGGCCTCGTATGGCTGCAGATTTCAAGTACTCCTCATCAATATTCGATACAAAAGGCATAGACGCCACAGCAACATTAAACCCATTTTCTTGCAGTAATTTTTGTGCTTCCATTACAACATGCCCAACTGTTCCAGAAAAAATAAATGTTCCATTATTTCCAGGAAACAATTCAAAAATTTTTCCATACCTAAATTCAAATTTATTTGTATGAATATCAAGCTCGTTACTTTTTCCAATTCTGAGATAGGTAGGCTTATTTGTGGTAGCTAGATACTTAGTAATACTTACTGTCTCTAAAGGATCAGCGGGCACAATAACTTCTAAATTAGGCAAAGCCCGCATTACCGCAATATCTTCCAATGCATGATGTGTATAACCTTGATTACCATAAGAATATCCGGCTCCTACAGAAACTACAACAACTGGATTATTCATTAAACATACATCATTACGAATTTGTTCTAAGCAACGTAAAGTAGGAAAATTTCCAATACTATACACAAATACTCTTTTACCAGTGGATGCAAAACCAGCCGCCATACTCATCATAGTCTGTTCATTTATACCAGAGTTGATGAACTGTTTAGGCAAATCTTCTGAATATTTATCGAGTACTCCGAAACCGAGATCACCGGTTATTAAAGTTAAGTTTGGATTTTTTTTTGCCTCCATTAAAAGTGTATTTATAAACGCGTCTCTCATTTATAGCTCTCATTCAATTGTTGCAAAGCTAATTTGATTTCTGGTTCATTTGGAGATTTATAATGCCATAACACTGAATTTTCCATAAAAGAAACGCCCTTACCTTTTGTTGTATTGGCGATCAAACACTTTGGTTTATTTTGATTTTCTAGAGATTTACTTATTTCTTTATAATCATGTCCAGAAATGGATACAGTGTCCCAACCAAAAGCTTCCCACTTATCAATCAATGGTTCCAATTTTAGAGTACTTTCTGTAGTCGAAAGCGATTGAATTCTATTTCGATCAATTATCACTACTAAGTTGTCTAAATGATGGTGATTAGCTAGCATGGCAGATTCCCAAGTAGTGCCTTCATTGCATTCACCATCTGACAGTACGACAAAAACTCGACCTTTTATACCTGATCTTTTGCGTGACATGGCGATCCCTAATCCGTAAGGTAATCCATGTCCTAAGGATCCGGTAGAAAGTTCAACACCCGGCACACTTCCAAAAGTTACGTGTCCACCGAGAAAAGAACCATTCTTGCAATACGATCTAAGCCAATCTTTTGGGAAAAAATCTTGTAATGCAAGAACAGAATATAAAGCTGAAGCCGCATGACCTTTAGAAAGTATTACAATATCCCTATCTACATTCAATGAATTATTCTTTGAAATATTTGCCGACCCCGTGTATAAAACACTAAGTATGTCCACTACAGATAGCGCTGAAGCCACGTGAGATGATTTAGCAAGGTGAGACATCATTAGAATACTTCGTCTCGCATCAAGCGCAAGTTTACGTGCACTTGAATATGGACTCGGTTGAGACTTAATTGTAGTCGGTACCTTTCCTAATTATTTTGATTACTGAAGTCTAGTGAAAAATCAATTATTTGGTTGTAACTACAATAAAACTCGCGTGAGCAGTAAGATATAATTGCCAATAACGAAAGGGTGCTCGTGAAAGCTGTAATTCTTGCCGGAGGTTTGGGAACTCGGCTTCGTGAAGAAACTGAATTTCGCCCTAAGCCAATGGTTGAGATTGGTGGTCGACCAATCTTATGGCACATTATGAAAATTCTTTCTACCCAAGGAATCAATGAATTTATTATCTGTCTTGGCTATAAGGGTGATCAAATAAAAGATTTTTTTCTAAATTATGAAGCACGAACAAATGACATTACCGTAAAGATAGGTGCTAATAAAAGCACCATTCAACATTCTAGTAATAATTCTGAAAATTGGAGCGTGACCCTTGTTGATACTGGCGTTTCTACTTTAACTGGCGCTCGGCTTTATCAAGTAAATAAATTTATTGGCACTGATCGCTTCCTTTGTACTTATGGTGATGGGTTAGCAAATTTACAAGTTAACGAATTGCTGAGTTTTCATAAATCACATGGAAAATTAGCTACTGTTACAGCGGTTAGGCCAGTTAGTCGATTTGGAAGTATGCAAATAGATGAAAACGATACAGTTACAGAGTTCATTGAAAAGCCAATAGTAGAAAAATGGGTTAACGGTGGATTTTTCATTTTTGAACCGGAAATTTTCAACTACTTAGACTCTTTAACGTCTTTAGAAAAAGAACCACTCGAAAAGCTTGTCAGAAAAGGTGATTTAAAATCATTTAAACATGAAGGTTTTTGGCAACCGATGGATACTTACCGAGAATCAAAAGAGCTTAATGAATTGTGGGAAAAAAATCAGGCACCATGGAAGATTTGGTAGGTTTTTATCATGGGTTTATTCCTAGATGAATATTTGGGTAAAAAAATACTAGTAACTGGACACACAGGATTTAAAGGAACATGGCTCTCTAGGATTTTAGTTTTAGCTGGCGCGAGAGTGTACGGCTTATCATTGCAAGCTGAGAAAAATTCTTTGTTTTCAGAAATAGATAATTTAGGGCTAGAGGAAAATTCAATTATTGATTTACGCGATTTTAATGATCTGTATTCATACTTTGTGAAGCATAAATTTGATGGGATTTTTCATCTCGCTGCTCAACCATTAGTTATTGAATCTTACAGGAAACCTGTTGAGACATTTCAAACAAATGTAATGGGTACCGCTCACCTCCTTCAAGCGGTATTAAAGAATAACTCTTCCAATTGGGTCGTAATTTCTACGACAGATAAAGTTTATAAAAACAATGGCAAAAGTAAAGGTTATTCAGAAAATGATTTACTCGGAGGAGAAGACCCCTATAGCGCTAGTAAATCTGCGACTGAAATGGTGATAAATGCGTGGAGTAACTTAGCTTTGCTAACAAGTCCAATGATTAAATTTGTCTCGGCACGTTCCGGAAATGTTATCGGCGGAGGAGATACTGCTCAAAATCGATTGGTCCCAGATTTAATACGCAATTTTCATGCACAAACAAAAACACTAATAAGGAATCCAAAAGCAATAAGGCCTTGGCAGCACGTACTTGATCCATTGAATGGTTATCTAACAATTGGTAGAAAATTGATGTCAAGAGAAATGGTTTCAGATACATATAATTTTGGTCCAGGAAAGAATTCTAAGATTACTGTTGAAGCGATTGCAGATTATGCTTGTAAGCAGTGGCATGGGTCCGTTGGCTATGAAATTGATAACTCAAAAGTAATCTACCCAGAAGCCGAAATACTTTGGTTGTCATCAAAGCTTGCGAAAAAGGAATTAAACTGGTCCAATAAATTAGATGCAACTGATGCAATAAACTGGACCATCAATTGGGAGCAAGAATCTAAAATTCATTCACCCTTAATTGCAATGGATAATCAAATTTATAAATTTTATGGTCAACAAATATGAAGAAAATTACAATAATAACTCCTTGTTTTAACGAGGAGGATAACGTCGAAATTTGTGCACTTGAAGTGAAAAAAATAATGAACGATTATTTACCCGACTACGATTATGAACATATATTCGCCGATAATGCATCAAATGATAGAACATTTAAAATATTAAATCAACTAGCTTTAAATGATAAAAATATTAAGGTTATTTTAAATAGTCGAAACGTTGGTCCATTTAGAAATATGTGGAATGCTATGAAAAGTGCTTCGGGTGATGCAATAATCCCACTACTGCCGGCAGATCTACAGGATCCACCATCGATTATTCCCAAATTAGTACAAAACTGGGAAGATGGATATTTAGTAACTTATGGTGTGCGAATCAATCGGCAGGAGTCATTCTTAATGAGATTTTTGAGATCAATTTATTATAAATTGATAAACAAATTTGCGTCGACAGTTATACCTCCAAACTCAGGCGAATTTTTGCTGGCAGATAAAAAAGTTATCGAGTCACTACTAAAAAATGATGATTACTATCCGTACATTCGGGGCCTGGTAGCACAGACGGAAGTAAAAAGCGCGTCAATTTCATACACATGGGAGAAAAGAAAGCGGGGAATATCTAAAAATAGTTTTGTCTCACTTATTGATCAAGCTATCAATGGATTTGTATCAACTTCGAGAATCCCAGCTAGATTAGCATTACTCGGTGGTTTTTTGACATCGATAATTGGAATTTTTTATGCAGTTTTTACTGCGATAAATGTTTGGGTCTCAGATGAAAATATCCCTGTCGGTGTGCCAACCATTATCGTTGGAATTTTTCTGTTAAGCGGAATACAACTACTTTTCTTAGGTTTAATTGGTGAGTACGTATTGAGCATACATGGTCAAGTACGTCGGAGCCCAGAGATGTTCGAGCTTGAAAAGATTAATTTTTGAAAGGTAATAAATTGATTTCAACGAAATGCCCAATATGTGAAACTCAGAATAATTCGAAATTGATTTATCTATCCACAATTGATAAAAACAGTTTGTCAAGTGAAATTTTTTCAGCAAGACGATTCCCTGATCGTCGCTATAACCAATGGGTGCGGTGTAATGAATGTAAATTACTTCGATCAGACCCAATAGAGGATATTGACTTTGAGGTATTGTATGTAAATTCGAAGTTTAATTATCAGAGTGAAACAAATGGACTTAAAAAAACATACATACAAATTGTTGATAGGGCTTTAGGGGAAAATTACCAAAAGAATTCGCTTTTTGAAGTGGGAGGAGGGAATGGTTTTTTTCTTGAGGCAGCTAAAGATTTTGGTTTCAAGAAAATTACTGGAATAGAACCAAGCAAAAAAGCGATTGAGGAAGCCCGCTACGATATAAAACCTAGAATGATAGCAAGCATGATGCATGCAAATATTCTTAAAAGTAAAACCTACCAAGTTGGAGTTATGTTTCACGTACTCGACCATCTACCGGACCCAGTTACGACATTGCATGCCTGTTATGATGCATTAGAAAGCAACGGCAAGTTTATTGTTGCTGTTCACAATGAAATGTCTTGGAGTGCACGGTTATTAGGAAAAAAATCTCCAATAATTGATGTAGAGCATACATACCTGTTTAATAAAAAAACTGCTGAGGCTTTATTTCGTAAAGTAGGTTTTATTAATGTTAAATCACAATCTTATAGTAACTTTTATTCTTTGAGTTATATTTTACAGCTTATCCCATTTTTTAAAACTTTTCGTAAGTGGATTTTGCAAAGTCGTTTTAATTATATTCTAGCCAGAATGAGGATTAGCGCTCCTTTGGGTAACATATGGGTGTGCGGTACAAAGCCTTAACTTATATTGATATTTAATTATTAGTAGATGTTATCACTTAATTTACACGATAAACATTATCCATAGCAGATAGCTTAAAGCCAAGTGAATTATAAAGATTAAGCGCTGCTTTATTATCAAAATCAACATATAACATCGTATTTTGTAATCCTTGATATTTTAAGTAGTTAAGTGCGGTAATTGTTAGCGCCTTACCAATACCAACTCCAGCATAATCAGGATCGACTGCGGTTATATAGATCTCACCAATTGCAGGATGAGCATGTGATTGCTCCTCTCCACCATGATCATGGGAGTGCTCACCATGCACCTTGGTCCAAGTTGAACCAACAACCTTTCCGCTCTTTTCTGCGATGAAAAATCCTTTTCTATCAAACCAATCCTCACTTAATCTGTGGTTTAGATCAGATAGTTGCCATCCGCCCTGCTCAGGGTGATCTTTAAACACCTTATTGTTTAATTCCAGCCACTCATGGCTATCTAT
>Ga0214921_10005952_pt1 | contig 16947 bp, 11 predicted proteins | sample LL1505_MetaG_FD_177992 | JGI IMG/M metagenome (GOLD analysis project Ga0214921, IMG submission 177992) | Freshwater microbial communities from Lake Lanier, Atlanta, Georgia, United States - LL-1505 | ecosystem: Environmental > Aquatic > Freshwater > Lake | place: USA: Georgia | collected...
ACGGCGACCAGGATATAGAGAGAAACTACGTAACTTTTATCAGAAATCAAAGACCCGGTTATAATTCTAAATATTACGGAACCGTTGATAATATACATTACCAAAATTTAACTAAATGGGCTGCAAAGAAAGGTGTTCAGGTATTCCCCACTCAAAGTAAGGAACCATACTTCTTTATACGTATAGGCTATATACTAGATACAAGTAACTAGCAGCTGATAATAAACTTAAAACACCTCGCACTTGTCGCTGTGTCAGCTTACACACGGTCGGGTTTTAACCATTATTGGCAACAAATTGAATTTGTTCCTTAAATCCTACAAGGGCTTTAGCTTTTGTTAATCCCAAGCCCCAAGTTAACTTGCCGTATGTAAATTTAAGATAGTTTTTTTCGATTAAGTATTCTCCACGTCTAAATTCTGGCTCTTTAACTACGTTGATATCACCTCCCCATATTGTCCCCGGTATATTGAAGTATTTTGTTTCATGTATCGCTGGAGTTGATCCATTGCTGTCAGCATACTCTTGTATTAAGTCCCAACATTCTAAAACAATTTTTGCTTTCTCTCTACCAAAAGCAAAATGTTTAGTTCCGACTTCAATATCCTCACCCCAAGGCAAGTTGTTCCTTAAAAACTCAACAGTGAGATAAGGACACTCATTCGATGGAGATTTTAGTATAGCTGTAATGACTTGTGACATAGTTTAATTCAAGTTCCAGCATTCCAAGGCTTTTTCAATTATACGTTGTTTTTGTGTTTGGATGGTTTGTGAATTCCATACGCCTGGAATAGTTTGGTCACGAGGTGGATTAATAGTTTGAGCTCCTAACGGTGGTGCGCCTCTTAATAAATCTACTCTAATATTACCGAGTGACTTGTGGTATTGAGCTTCACCCTGGAGTATAACAGAAAGCTTAATTTGTGGCTTTCTAGGAATGACTATATGAGAGGGATTCGCGGAAAAACATTCCAGTGTAGCAAAAAACACTCTCCACTTTGATTTGTTTAAATCGCCTTGTCCCAGTACAGTGTTGTTAAGTTTATTTTTAAACTCGGAATCTGTAGGCACCTTATAAGTACTAATTTTTAATAATTCTTTAACGTCCCTGATTAGAGTGTTCACGTCCATGGATAAATGATTTGAAACAAGTTTTGCTGCCTGACTAAAACCATGCTCCAGCGAGCTAAATAATTGATCACATATTACACAACGCATCATGACAGACTCTATTAGTCTAACAAATTTATAAATATTGGCATCAATGGTGTCCGGACTTTCGAGTCTATACTTGTGATTTACAGCAAGCAAAAGTGGCCTGGTTATTTTGGAACCAAGTCCATTTAGACCACAAAAAAGATCGTCATTGCCCTTTACCTTTGAAATTTCTTTGTAAAAATTTGCAGAAAAAACTAAGTCATTACAAAAATCATTTATTTCACCAGCAAGTCTTTGTGGATTAAATGCCCTAAAGTGACTTTTGTAACTTTTGAATAAGCGTGATTTTGAAATATATTCAAACCGACTATTCCAATAAAACCTAAGAAAATCAATTCTGGCATTTGGCTCACTAATTTCCGAAGCAAATGTGTTCCACTTTTCAACAACTGATTGGGGGTTAGCGCGTTGAGCTTCTAAAAAAAGTGCGTTTTTAATGAGGTCATCTGACAACAAGTCCTCACCCCTCGCATTCAATGTCTCGAAAAACTTTATCGCATAATCTTCGTCATCAGTACGAACAGAAATCACCATCAAGTGCTTAGTTAATATTCCATAAAGTCTCTCCAATGCTTGATGCTTAGGATAATTAAAATTATCGGCATCAGCTAGTTGTTGATCTATCTTCTCAGAAATATGTTTATAGGTAAGGTAGATTTGTTTCTTGGATAATTGAATGCTTACTGGATTTAATTGATTAATTTCCAGTGGTAAATCATTTGCACTTTCAAGTGACTCCATGATTTGGGTATAAATCTTATGGTCAGTGTCATTATGTCCATTTTTTAACTGCAAACGGTATTCATTATTTGCATTTATAAGTACATTCATTCCCTCTTTTGCTAACTTGGATAGCTCTGGGTGTAGAGACATCCTTTTAACCAGACATGCGATAATCATTGATAGGGTTGTAAGACGCTGCTGGCCGTCGAGTATCATTCGTCTTTTATCGCTTGGTCCACATAGCATAACTGCCCCTAAAAAATAATCTCGTATCGGAGTTTTATTTCGAGCTGAGTTTACAATATTAATCCAGGAATACTCTTCGAAAATATCTTCGAAAAGTTCATTAATGTTATCTTCGTCCCATGTATAATCCCGTTGAAACCATGGTACATGTAAGTCACCATCTTCCGATAGAACCTGTACAATGTTGTAAACGTTCGAATGAATACTCATTCTAGTGTAAATACACTATAAGATATTCCACTGCAAATCTAAAAATGTTCTACCTTCTAAGTATCTTTATTCTCTCAGCAATAGCTGTCCAATCAACTGATTCAGTTAAATGACACCAAGAGATTCTAATAGACCCTTTTATTCGCTCCCTAGATAATCCCATAGAAGTTAAAACATGGCTAAAGTTATAGCTTGAAGATGTACATGCGGATCCATTCGAAATTGAAACTAGATCTTTCAATTGGAGAATAACTGCCTCGGAATCTAAACCAGGAAATGATATGTTAAGAGTATTCTCTAAAGTAGAGGATTGATCCCCATTAGGTATTCCTCCGATTTTTTGTAATTCAAGTAACGTCTTTTCTTTGAATGCGCGGCAAACCTCATTTCGCTGCTCATTTCGCTTAATAGCAACCTCTATAGCCTCGCCTAAGGCTACAATCAAATGAACCGGCAGCGTACCCGGTCGTAAGCCCTTTTCCTGTCCACCACCCACCATGACCGGCTCAATCGGCGGCTCGTTATAGTTACGGCACCGTACAATGAGAATACCAATGCCCTTGGGTGCGTAAATTTTATGCCCACTGGCACTGATCAGATCTATTCTCTTATTCTTAAGATCTGGAATAATTTTTCCAAAACTTTGTGAAGCATCAACGTGAAAGTAAGCATCGTGACCTTCAAGCGCCTGCGCGTATTCCGAAATAGGCTGAATGACTCCCGTCTCATTATTTACGTGCATCATGGATACGAGAAGTGTATCGGGACGAATTGCGTTTTTAAAATCTGCCACGCTCACCATCCCATTTTCACCGGGATTAAGAAAGGTAACTTCAAATCCCTCCGCTTTCAGACGCTCAATTGGCTCCAGTACCGCCTTGTGCTCGTGGGCTCCAGTAACGATATGTAATTTCCCTTTCTCTCTGCCGTACTTTGCCAGGCCTAAAATGCTGATGTTATTACTTTCAGTAGCCCCACTCGTAAAGATCACTTCATCATCGTCAGCAGATACAAGTCGAGCTACCACTGCCCTAGCCTTTGCAACAGCTGATTTAGCCCTAGAGCCGTATTCATGAGTACGGCTTCCGGAATTGCCAAACTCTTCAAATAGATAAAACTTTATTGATTCAGCAACTTCAGGCTCGATTGGTGTGGTAGCGTTACAATCTAGGTAAATTGGCCTCATTTGTATGTTAAAATCTATTTGACAATCTAACTAAAAACATCTGTATGTCAAAACATAATTAAACATACAAATATGAATACTGATACACCCTCCATCTCATTCCCAGTAATACGTGGCCTTCAGGCAAACCAAGTATATTACGTCGCAATGTGGACGTACGGCTTGATGTCGAAAGTAGCTATTTTCGACGATAGCGAACTGGAGTCATTTGACCGTATCCAAAGGACTTTAAACACGAGTCGAATCCCCGAGATAAAGGATTATATACTCGGGAACCGTGATAGTTATGTGTTTTCAGCCCTTACAGCATCTATTGATAAAAATGTTTCATTCACACCTATCAGCCCAGACTCTAACATAGGACAACTTAAAGTTTCGCTACAGTCAAAATTCGTTATAAACGATGGCCAACATCGACATCGCGCAATCATTGAAGCGATGAAAGATGATGCTACACTCGCTGAAGAGACAATTGCGGTAGTCTTCTTCGTAAATACTAGCACAGAGCGCAGCCAGCAAATGTTTGCCGATCTCAACGGTAAAGGTGTTAAAACAGGTAAAGCGATAAATCAATTATTTGATCATCAAAACTATTTCAGTAATCTTGGTCGTGATTTAGTTAAGTCGAATAATATTTTTAGGAAAACAACTGAATATCAGAAAACATCACTAGCTCGCAGGTCTAAAAAACTATTTACATACTCAAATATTTTAGGTGCTAATGCTGAACTTATGAAAGGCGCAGCAACTACAAAAGATTTAGCCGCTGATCTTTTAGTTTGTAGCGAGTTTTGGGAAAGTACTTCAAAGAACTTTCCTGAATGGAAGTATGTAGCTGAAGATTCTATGAGCGCTTCAGATGTTAGAGATGAAAGCATCGCTCCAAGTGGAGTTGTTATGCACGCAATTGGTCGAATTGGAAATGATTTACTTATTTCCCACCGATCTAATTGGAAATCCTACATTGCAAAACTATCTAAAGTTAATTGGAACCGAAGTAACCCTGAGTGGGAAGGTCGAGTTCTAATACAAAATAAAATCAGTAAATCTAGCACCAGTATTCTTTTAGCATCCGCATTAATCAAAAGAAAAATTGGACTAGAACCAGACTCGTCAGAACTCTCAGCTGAAGCTAACTCAAATATATAAATATGAGTGGACCTATACAAAAATCAATCTTTGCCGAACATGGTTTCAAGACAGTAATAACGCATCTAAATCAAGAGATTCAGTCACTTTACCTCGCTGATGATACACCATGGATAGTTGGATACAGTGGAGGCAAAGATTCATCAGCAACACTTCAAGTCACATGGAAAGCAATCGCTAGCCTACCAAAAGAAAAGAGAACTAAACCAATTTATGTAGTTAGCACCGATACTCTAGTTGAAAATCCTGTGGTCGCTATGTGGGTAGGACTCTCGCTAGATCGTATGGCTAAAGCTGCTGAGTCACAAGATCTTCCAATTAAACCGAAGAGACTATATCCACGCGTAGAAGATAGTTTCTGGGTAAATTTAATTGGTAAAGGCTACCCTGCTCCACGTCATAAATTCAGATGGTGTACTGAACGATTAAAAATTAAACCATCAAACACATTTATTATGTCGGTTGTTAAACAATCTAGAGAAGCAATTTTATTATTAGGTGCTCGCAAACAAGAAAGCCAGGCACGCGCTAAAGTTCTCCAACAAAATGAAAAATTTCGTGCACGTGATCGCCTAAGCCCGAATAGCACAATGCCTGGATGCATGGTATACACACCCATCGAGGACTGGTCTAATGATGATGTTTGGACCTATTTAACCTCCGATGAAAATCCATGGGGACATGATAACAAAGACCTACTTGGAATGTATGCTGGCGCATCTGCCGACGGCGAATGCCCACTAGTCGTAGATACAACGACAAGATCTTGTGGTGACAGTAGATTTGGATGCTGGGTATGTACACTGGTTGAAGAAGACAAATCGATGACCGCAATGGTACGTAATGATCATGAAAAAAGGTGGATGAAACCCATGCTTGATTTACGTAATGCACTAGATTTTCGTAAAAATCCCGAGCAAAAAGATCATCACCTTCGTGATTACCGCAGAATGGGTGGGAACGTTACTATGCTCAATGGAGAGCCAGTACCCGGGCCATACACTCAATCATCGCGAGAAAACTGGCTCAGGTTATTATTAATAGCGCAATCTGAGGCTCGAAGACTTGGTCCACCAGAAATTCAAGAACTAGAGTTAATTACATTACCAGAGTTACACGAAATAAGACGTATTTGGGTAACAGAAAAGCACGAGCTTGAAGACAACCTACCAGTAATCTATAAACAAATAACAAAGACCGACTTCCCCGGAATAAAAATGGATGATAGTTTAGGCCTCAAGGCTGAGGACTTTAATACTCTACGAGAATCATGTGGTGTTGATAAAAATAGATACGAGTTAATTAGAGATTTAATCGGAGCTGAAAACAACGTCCGACACTCTGCCAGACGCACAGGCTTAATGGAAGAGTTTGATGATATTATGAAAAGACATTTATTTGGATCTAGAGAGGAAGCAAAAGAGTTTTATCTATCTCATGAACTTGGCGGATTTAAAGTCGAAGAACCTGCCATTGAAAATTCAGAGTCCAACGAAGAGCCAATTGCTTAAATAAATACGGCAATGGTAATCGAAAGCATAATAATCAAAAATCTCGGTGTTTATGCGGGAGAAGTAACATTAAATTTACAGCCAAAAAGTCTCGAACAACCAGTTGTTTTAATTGGTGGTCTAAATGGACGGGGCAAAACCACTTTACGAAATTCTATTTTACTTTGCCTTCATGGGGATAACGCACGGTGCTCTAATCGTAAAGGGTTGGGCTACAAACAGTATTTAGAGTCGTTAATCTCACGCAACGCCAAGAAAGGCGAATCGACATCAATCACACTAACCTATCACCGTAAAGTCGCTGGCAAGGTGCAGCGACTACAAATTAAACGCCAATGGGAAAAAATTGATGGCGAAATTAATGAAAATTTCACTGTGCATATAATGCCAGATGACAACGCAATGGAAATTGATCGTACACTGGCAACTAACTGGAATGAACATATTGAAAGCTATTTTCCTGCTTCTTTGGCTAATTTGTTTTTCTTTGATGGTGAGGACATAACTCGTCTATCGAATCCAAAGGAAATACAGAAATTAGTTCAATCAGCACTCAGCAGCCTACTAGGACTAAATATAATTGATCGGCTAGAACTCGACCTGACACGCTACATCAAAGAGTTGATAGATAAAAGCGAAGGAACAGATGAACAACTCGCTTTTCAAAAGACCGAAGAAGACCTACGTACTATATTAGCTGAACATAAGCTTTGTGAAAAAAATCTGGATGAAGCAGAACTTTCTCACCGGAAGACGAATAAAAATCTCGATGAGGCTAAACAACGTTACATAGACAAGGGCGGTGAGCTAGAGGAACAAAGTAAGAGCTTGCAACTGAAAGAAGAAAGCCTGGTTGCAGAGCTCGAGACATTGCGTGAAAAATTCCGTGTATTAGCCGAAGGCCCTGGTTTCCTTCAACTCGTCGAACCACTTCTTAAGGCGGCACATAAACAGGCACTAATAGAGTCTAAAATCAGGAAATCCTCTGAACTACTTGAGCATGACATTGAGCGAGATAATGAGATAATAAGTAGAATCTCCAAAATTTTTGATCAAGCAGGAGAACTTAAAAAAATAGAAGAAGTACTCAACTCTACTCGAACTAAACAAATTAAATCCTCCGAAGTAATTCTAAATTCAGACGATAAACTTGAACGGATCCTTTCAAATACAGTCGAGTACACACTAGCTTCTGAAAGAAACAATTTTACTACATTTATTTCGGAGTTTCGCGCCAAGGAATCAGAGTTAGAGCAAGTCAGAGAAAATCTTACTAATGTACCAGATGCACAATTAATTAGTTTACTTAGAGAAAAGAAAATCCAAGCAGCCAGTGCATGTGAAACAGCCAAAGTTCGCCTAGACTATTGCCAAGAAAGACTGCAAGAGTCCACGACTAAGCTTGTGCGTGCACAAAATGCTAAGGAAATAGCAGAATCGACATTTCGTGGACTGAAAGAAATTCAAACCAAAAAATTACGCGCGGAACAAGCTCGGGAGACAATTCGTCAATTTCGAACAACAACCACTAATAAAAAACTAGATCAGATTAGTGATTTAATTACAGATGCTTTTTGTAGGCTTATCGGAAAAAAAAGTTTAATTAAGAACATTACAATCAATCAGGATACATTTGGCCTTTTACTTACTAAACCAGGCGGCGAGAATATGCCATATGAACAGCTTTCAAGCGGCGAAAGTCAGATAATGGCTTTTGCAGTGCTTTGGGGACTAAGTAAGGCGTCGGGAAGACCGCTTCCCACAGTTATCGATACTCCGTTGAGTCGTTTAGATAACACTAACCGTGTAAATGTTGCTGAGAATTATTTTCATCAAGCTTCTCATCAAGTAATCATTCTATCTACAGATACTGAAATCGTAGGTGAAATCTTTGAAAAAATGAAACCTGGAATCGGCAAGATATTCTCGTTAACATTTAATGATGAAACTCACTCAACTCTAATTAATACAGGATATTTCGCATAAGATGAAAGCTCCCATTCAAACTATCGTTGCAACACCTCGAGGCAGTTCACAGCTTAAAAGCTTGAAAGTTTTAACGGGTATAAAAAATTGGAATACAATTATGAGATGGGCAGTTTGTGTATCATTACGCGAAGAATCTACACCACCACCAATTGGAAAAGATATTAAAGAAATTATAACTGATCACCAGGAATCAACAGGAAATACCGCAAAAAAAATTAAATCAGACGAAGTGGTGTCAGTAAACTGGCACATTTTCGCTGGTGAATATGATCAACAAATTTCAGCGGCATTTTGGATGCGATACCAGCTCGAGGTATCCAATGGGAACGTAGTTGATACTACAGAATATTTTAAGCGGCACCTACAAAGAGGATTAAATATCCTCGAGGCAAATATTCCAAGAAGACAAACTAGCCTATCACTTCTAGAATTAGCAATCACGTCAGAAAAAAATTAAGCATGCCAAACTCTTAAGGCTAAACGTGTTAGTTTAAGAGCACGCTTATCTAGAAAAGATTTAGTAACTTTTGTACTCTTAACCCAAGGGTTATTTACAGGAATTTTTCCCGGTAAATTTGTACCAATCTTAAGAATTAAATTACCAATGGAATGTGAAAGTTTTTCGTAATTATTTCTGTCTACCTGATTTCGATTTTTAAACCCTAAACTTATAAGTTCGCGATCGGTTATGTTTTTAGAAAATGTATGGGCCCAATCTACATTAGGGGTCACGCCATAATTAGTGAGATTAAGCTGCGGTTTAATACCAGAGCCATAGCGTATCAATTGATTTACCCTTCTTAACAACAAAATTAATGGTTTCTTTGTTTTGGTAATCTTAAATTGTCGCATACAAATTTTCTCTATCATTAGTCGATCTGATTTAGTTAGAGATACGACTCCAGCAAAATAACAATCTATTGCATCTTCGGCGCTTTTGATAGATTTTAGACTTAAAAGTTTTTTAATTAAATATGATTTTCCTTTCGAGTACTTACTTTTAGGAACCTCAATAAGCCATCCGCGTGCAAATCCTCTTTCTATGGAGAATACGATCTGACGAATTGCTTCGTCTAGTTTTTGATCTCTAAAGCCAGCATTTATTAGACCCTTACGAGCAGCAAATACTAATGGTATTAAAATCTTAGCGCCGAAATTATATAATTCAAAATCAGAGTCAGCGTAAAAACTCCAAAAATCTTCAAGTTCTTTGAGCAAATTGAGGCAGGAATCTTGTGGGGATTTGGATTTTTTTTGAATCAACTCAATATAGTGCTTATAATTTCTATAGGCCGTCTGTTTAGTGACAGGACAATTTATAAAAGCTTCACAGTAATATAATAAAAAATCTTCTCTTGAAGACGTTATTTTTAACTTACTATAGAATGACTTAGCCTGCCTTGTGCTTTTAGGGTCAGGACCCCATGCATTATCTATCGCGCTGGCAACATGGTATTTTTCAAAAACACGTAGCAGCAAACTTTTAACTAATTGATCAAGAGAAAGTGGCTCACCAGCTGCATTGAGTGCTTCAAAAACTGCTAATGCCTGGCTATGACTTGCGACCTCAACAACAACAATCTCAAGGTTTTTAACAATGTGTTTGAGAAGTGCTATATAAGCATCAGACTTAGTTGCTGACTTATTGTGGCCTCTAAATTCAACCACAAACTCCTCGAGTTCATCAAGAATGACATTTACAGCCTCTGGCATTCGCTCTTGTTCAAGATTTTTAAATACTAAATTATGTATTTGTGAAATTGTCACATTTGTAGACATGACCATCGAGTATAGTTCTAAGTTTTCCTGCTTAACCTTTATCCATAATTTGTCATCTGGGTCGCAATTATTGAGTAAGAAATTTTTAACATAAGACGGCAAAGTCTGATTATGATGAATTAGAAGTTTCGAAACTAGACCTATAATCATCGTTAAAGTAGTTAACCGTTGTTGACCATCTACTATTTCGGATCGTCTTCCTTTCACTGGAAGTACAACTATCGCTCCGATAAACGGATTGTCTACTACTGGAGAAGTATCTTTGGAAATAATTTGGCTAAACTGATCTCTAAATAGAGTAGTAATTTGTTTTTCAGACCACGAGTAGGAACGTTGATATCTTTCAACAATTAGACCTGAGCATTCCCTACTTTGATTAATTTCAGAAAGTACTGACGGGTAGGCTCGCATTTCTATATTAAAATTATAAGAATAAGGCTTGTTAAATCAATAACACTTTTTTATTACCCATTCACATATGTCAAAGGGCATTACAGCAAAATTCTATGAGTTAGCTCATGATATTCAGGTTAATGGACTCCCAGTAATGATGGATTTTTCAGAACTTCTTGAAAATTTTTCCGTAAGTCCCCCCAGTAACAAAACTGTAGATGATATTGAAAGAATAATAAATTGGCTTGAAGGACGTAGACTAAAAGCAGAACCAAATTTGCGATCAGTGCCAGATTCCGCAAAAATCAAAATCTCACCCAGGAATAACACTATTGATATTTACGAGGCGCAAGAACAATTACAGTTAAATGCTCTACCTTGTGCGCATATTGGACGAGAGAATTTACCTTTAATCAAAATCGATAATGAGTGTAACTTAAATGTTATCGTAACAGAAATAATTCAACATAAGGAGCAAGCGGTGTTAATCGTCGAAGATCAAAGCGGAAAGCCTAAAGGTATTATCGATGCTTACTCTTTTGCAACCTTCATAAAATCAAATAGTGCTAACACTAAAGTTGAGGATATTATGCATCCGATTTTTTTGATCTCAAAATCTACTGATAGCCTTACTTTAACTATCGATAGAATGATAAATGAAAACAAACCCTATCTAATAATTATTAATGATAATAATCACATAACTGGATTCACCAGCTTGCAGGGTTTATTTAAAGAATTTTATCCGATTTCAAAACCATTTTTCCTCATATCTAAAATAGAGGCACTAATTAATAAAGTGCTCAAAAAAATTGATTATCCTGATTCAGATTACATTAACGAGGTGCCACCTGAACAATTAGCACGGAGACTAAAGGGAGGAATGCCAGGACCCACAATACTAACTCTGGGAGAAAAAATTCAGCTTCTTAACAGCAGTGATAATATACACATGAATACAAAATATAGTGTAAGTGTTAGAAGTATAATTTCATCAGGCTACAATATTCTAAACCAAGCGACAAACGCTAGAAACAATATACTACATTTTAGAACCATACAAGCCACCAAAGAGGATGAAAATAAACTGAATCTTGCTATTGAATGGCTTGAATCACTACTGACAATTTTACCAAAAAATCAAAACAATGAATAATCCTGAATTAAGATCCTTATCCGAATTACTGCGGACCGAACGCGGTCAACACAAAATTCCTTTTTTCCAAAGAAATTACTCTTGGGACGCGACTAGGGTTAAGCTCTTCATTGAATACATATTTGAAATATCTGAAAACGGTATGAGTAGCGGAACCAATTTTATTGGCTTCATGGTTACACAACCACCAGAAAGAAGTTCAGGCCTCAATTGCACAAAGTTCAGCGTTATAGACGGACAACAACGTTTAACAACATTTTCAGTAATTATTATCTGTTTAATCAAATTCGCAATGGAACGGATTCAAGAACTGGAAATAACCTTAACACAAACAACTGAACCAGATAAAATAAAAACCTTAGCTGACTCAATTAAATTTTATAGCGAACAAATTGACGACTTAAAATATAAATACATAGAAAATAAAATATTTCAAAGGAGTCCATATTTTGAAGATAGATTAAGGTTTGTACCCCAAGAAGTAGATAGAGAAATTTATCAGATAATTCTTGAACATGGAGATTTATCAAACGTCAATGATTCCGATAACCTAAAAATTGCCTACATTGTAATTCTATCAAAGTTAAGAAAAGAACTCAAAAATCCTTCAGAACAAAAGACCTGCGAAAACTTTCTGAAATTTATTGCTGCGGCTGAAAACCTTGAGGTTGTACAGTTAGAGCTACAGCCCAGTGATGATCCACAAAAGATTTTTGAGACAATAAACGATAGAGGAAAACCCCTTTCCAGTGTTGATTTAATAAGGAACACAACTTTTAGCCCATCAGTTGAAATGCAAATAACTGAGGAAGACACTAAAAGATGGCACAAAGAATATTGGAAAAAAACAGAAAAAACTTTTTACGATATCAAAAGTAATGAAGATGATTTTACCGGAAAGATATTGTTTAGTTATGTGCGCTGCATTCTAACAAAAAATGGTGATTATATTACAATTAAGGGTCTAAATAATTTTTTTAATCAAAAATACACAAGTAAAGAGTTACGTTTGACCTTCCTAGATTCTTTTAAAAAACTTTGCCTGCCTTACATTGCGTTAAGAGGCTGCGATCAAGCCATAACTGACTCAGTAATTGAGAGTGATTCTGGTCTTAAAAAAGAATTATCTAGATTACAGGATTTAGATTTCCAAGCTGTTAATCCATTCCTTTTGAAGTTATTCGAAGACAATGTTAGTCAAAAAGAAATTAAAAATGTCGCTAGCCTATTTGAAAGATTCTTTGTTAGAAGATCAATATGCGGAGAAACTGTTAAAGTACTACCTAAAATTTTAACTAAGTTAACCAAAGAGTATAACGACAATTTTCCTTTTGGTGGTCAACTGACTGTATCTCAATGGATTATAAGAGAATTTAAGAATGATCAAGAGAGTACACCCGAGGAACGTTTCTACAACTATCCGACTGACCATGATGTGGTACGAAGTTTAAAAACTACTAACTTGTACGCACAGGGACCTGACCTGGTTAAATATATTCTTCTGAGAGTAAACGAACACGTGATGCCACGAGATTTTCCAGGTAAAATTGATAAGCTTCAAATCGAACATGTTCTGCCTCAAAAACTATCCAAAGAATGGCAAGAGTATCTTAAACTTAGCCCCAATGACAGAAAAGTAATGCATGAAGAGTGTGTAGGACTGATCGGAAATCTAGCACTCACAAAAAGTAATCAAGTAATGAGTAACTCACTATTTAGTGTTAAAAAAGAGTTCCTATCTCAGTCACCATATAAATTAACTAATGAACTTGGTAGCAATCAGTTTAGTAACTGGATTAAATCAGATATATATAGTAGAAATGAATACATTACAAATTTGATTATAACTATTCTCCCTGATTTATCTTAAAATTCTGACAACTAGAAGTATTAAAGATTACTGATTAATTTACTCCTATTTATTATTGTTTTAAAGAATTTATCCTGGATCTAGGAGTCTAAGTCGCAAAGCTGCTGGCATGGAACCAGTGCAGCCCGGACTTTACGAAGCGATCATTACTGAGCGGCTGAAAAAGGCATTGGCTGATTCCGGACTGAAACATGAGTTTGAGAAATTAGACAAAGCGGACTCCCCTTACCTTCTAGCTCAGTATTTAAATCTACTGACCGTACAGACGCTTGAGAGTGTTGATGAGGATGATGCGCGAACCAAACAGCTCGAAGTCGCTAACGCGATTCTATCAACCCTAGAACGTTTCAATACCAACATATCAGGTGAACGTGTTGATAATACCAAAGAGTTCTTACGTGGTGTTTTAGCAGTCGGACAAAATAAATTACCGCAATCACCTAGCACACCTTTAAATGAAAGCGCACTCTTTACGGGTTCATCTCAAAGTCCTCAACTGAGCAACGAGCTTTTGTTTGAGATGAAGTCAGCTGATCGCGTTGATATAATCGTATCTTTTATAAAAAACTCCGGCTTTCGAATTTTGAGAGAAGGTTTTGATAGTCTCAGAAATCGAAATATTAAGGTCCGTATCATCACTACAACTTACATGGGGGCGAGTGACCCCGAAGCGATCACGGCTCTTTCGAGCTATCCCAATGTTGAAGTTAAGGTCTCATACGATACCAACAGCACTCGGTTACACGCTAAAGCCTACTTCTTTGAGCGTCTTAGCGGTTATACTACCGCTTACGTGGGTTCATCTAACATGTCCAACCCAGCCATGACCGAGGGCCTAGAATGGAACCTTAAGGCCACACAACAGGACCTGCCTAACATAATTAAGGCGTTTGAGGCAGAATTTAGCAGCTACTGGAACGACGAACGTTTTCAGGCCTACAAACCAGGTGATGAACCTAAATTAAAGAAAGCGCTAATAGCCGGACGTTCAGAGCAACTTCCGGATCAACGATTGTTATTAATCGATATAACTCCTCGAGCCTACCAAGAGAGAATACTTGAAGAGCTCCACGCTGAACGTGTTATCCGAAATTCATTTCGGAATCTCATTGTTGCCGCAACGGGAACCGGAAAAACAGTTATCTCAGCTTTTGATTATAGAAAATTCTGCGAAGAAAAAGGAGGAAGAAGACCTAAGTTACTATTCCTCGCACACCGCGAAGAAATACTAAACCAAAGTATTCAAACTTATCGCCACGTGCTTAAGGATGCTTCGTTTGGCGAACTCATGGGAGGTAGCAACGGTGACGCGGCCTCGATGGATCACTTATTCTGCACAATCCAGACCGCTTCCTCGCGCAAACTATGGCAAAGCCTCGGGGCTAAGTTCTATGACTACATTGTGATTGATGAGGCCCATCACTCAGCGGCATCTACATACGAGGAAATTCTTAAAGGATTCAGCCCAGAGATATTACTGGGCATGACAGCTACACCCGAACGTATGGACGGAGATTCCATCCTCCCCTACTTCAACAACCGTATCGCTGTTGAACTAAGACTACCGGAAGCACTAGAAGAAAAACTGCTCTGCCCCTTTCAATACTTCTGCGTGTCAGATCCTGTAAGTATTGCTGACAATTCATTCTGGGACCTGGGTAAGTATAAAACATCAGCACTCGAGAAGGCGTATGTTACGGACTCCGCTACAGCCGAACAAAGGCTTAATGCGATATTACGTGCAGTCGAAAGGTATAACTTCGGGAATATATCCACGGTCAAAGGACTTGGTTTCTGTGTGAGCATTAAACATGCCGAATTCATGGCACAGGCCTTTAATGCCAAAGGAATACCCTCCGAGGCATTGACTAGTCAGACCAACGATCAAATACGCAAAGCAGCCACTCAAAAATTACGTTCAGGTGAACTGAAATATATCTTTACGGTAGATCTATTTAACGAAGGCGTCGACATACCCGAAGCCAATCAGGTCTTATTCCTCAGACCAACGGACAGCTTAACGATCTTCTTGCAACAACTCGGACGAGGACTCCGACACGCTAAAGGCAAAGAGTGTCTTCTCGTTTTAGACTTCGTTGCGCAGATGCATAAGAAGTATCGTGTCGACCGAAAATTCGCAGCACTTCTCCCGAATAACCGATATAATATTCAAAAAGAAATTGAGGCAGGCTTCCCACATATGCCACCGGGTTGCTCGATACAATTAGAAGCACAGGCGATGGAACAAGTGATCGCTAATATCAAAGCCGCCTACTCGAATCTCAAGAATTACGTCATCGAAACACTTAAGACATTCGAGCAAGATACAGGCAAAGAACTCACCTTCTCGAATTACATTTATACCTACGATATCGACCCAAGCAGACTGCTAGATATCAAACCATGGAATCAGTGGAAGAATGAAGCCCGAGGCATAGTTGCCGAGCCAGAACCCGATCAACCCGCTCTCAAACAAGCTGCCGAACGTGTGGCATTATCTACCGGACCTAATTACCTGAAGGCCTTAAGAGGGCTTCCAGACACTGGTTTAAATATGGCAAACAGCGGCGACCAGACAGCGCTCATGCTGCACGCGTTATTATGGCAGAAACCTGGAAGCAAACTAGGCATGACAACGCTCAGCGATTCTTTCCTTAGATTAAAATCTAATCCTCGAGCGCTTGGCGACCTGGTTGAAATCGCCGACTACAAACTAAACAAAACTAAAATAGTCGGCAATAAACCCTACCCGGATCTACCGCTTGAACTACACGCACATTACTCTGGCGACGAGATACAAGCTGCCTTTGGAAGAAATGTTTTCATCGAATCGACCCAAACCGGAACAGGAATATTATCCATGAGAAAGTGGAGAAAAGATTATGCACTTTTGATTACACTAAATAAATCTTTAAAGAACTTTACTCCATCAACAATGTATAAGGATCGTGCGATCAGTAAGACACTTTTTCACTGGGAATCTCAGTCTAGTAAAAAAATTGAAGACCCCGAAGCACAAGAAATGATAAATCATGAAAAAAAGGGAGTAAGTATTCACCTATTTGTGCGTAACGATAAAAAAATTGGAAATACAACAATGTCATTTCAGTACATGGGCAAAGCACATTATGTTGATCATAAAGGTGAATGCCCCATCGGCTTCACGTGGCAGTTAGACCACCCGATGCCTTGATATATGGATACGTTTAGATTCAAAACTCAAAATAGTGGAGGGCCGGAGCTAGCTTTTTTAGAGGGGCAGATTTTATAATTGGTTTAAATAATTATAATTTACCGACTTAAATTCCCGACGGTCCCACCCCACCCCGAATTTTTGGCTCGGTATTTTAGGTCCCTGCCTCTCCGCGCCCCTGTATCTCTGCCTCGCTGTATCTCCCCTTGCCAACGTGCCCACGTGCCAACCCGCCCCCTGAACTAGTTCCCCCTTGTCCCCATGTCCCCTTGCCAGCATGTCCCCTCAATGGTGTTCCCCTCGCCAACGTTCCAACTTGCTAAC
>Ga0214921_10005953_pt1 | contig 16942 bp, 18 predicted proteins | sample LL1505_MetaG_FD_177992 | JGI IMG/M metagenome (GOLD analysis project Ga0214921, IMG submission 177992) | Freshwater microbial communities from Lake Lanier, Atlanta, Georgia, United States - LL-1505 | ecosystem: Environmental > Aquatic > Freshwater > Lake | place: USA: Georgia | collected...
GATGAATCATCACCCCTTCGCCGCGCGAACGGCCTGCGTGCCGTTGGTCTCGGGCTCGGTATCGCTCTTAGTTCGCCAACGCTGATCCTATGGACCGCCACCGTGGGCGGGAGCGTCGTTGCTGCACAGGCAACGAGCATTGCTGGATTCGTGCCGTTCCTCTCTGGCTTCGCAACTGCGGCGGTGCTGCACTCCGTGGTGCTTGCAGGCGTGGTCGGTGCCACACGCCGATTCACTGGCCCGCGCACTATTCGCGCGGTCTCACTCATCTCCGCGCTGATGTTTGCGGCGTTCGCAATTGGAATCTTTGTTGACGGAGCGCGGCGGCTGCTAAACCTCAGCGCATAGCCGCGGCGCAAAAAGCTACGGCCGGGCTGGCTCCGCGTTCTTTGCAGCGATCTTCAACAGATCGCGAGTAAGGCGTTCCATTTCGCTTGCCGGCAGTGCACCACCAAATCGCTCGGCAACGGCGGCAAGGTGCGCCGGTGCAACAGCCTTGAACGTGCGCACGCCGAGCGGCGTCAAGGTTGCCCAGTGCACGCGGCCATCTTCGGTGCAGCGGCGACGCGTCACCCACCCGTTGATGGCAAGGCGGTCGATGCGACGTGTGAGCCCGCTCTTCGAAATCAGGACCGCATCGGCAAGCTCGCTCATGCGCAGGCGATAGTCCGCGGAGCGAACGAGCTGCGCCAGCACATCAAAGTCGGCAAGGCTCATCCCTGACGCATCCATGAGCTCTGCGGAGAGGGCGCGCGTCACTCGGCCATAGGCGGTGAGGAGGGCGATCCAGGCGCGGGCGACCTTTGGGTCGAGGAGTTTGGATGCGTCGGTGCCAAGCACTGCAGAGAGTGCGGTAATTTCGTTGCTGACTGGATCGCTTGTTGTTGCCATTGCTTGCAATAGTTGCACTTGCAATCATTCTGGTCAAGGGGTATGGTTGCATCTGCAACTACCTGAGCGTTCGCGTAGGAGTTGATTTGAAGGAGGTCCAGGATGTCAGCAGCACGATTTAAGCAGGTGGCCGACGCCGCCCAGATCGATCGCGCCGTAGCGGCGCTCAACAAGCACGGTTTCTCCGCGAAGGTCGTTGCTACCAGCGCCGCCGCCAAGGATGCAGTGCTCGCCTTGATTCCAGCAGGGTCGGAGGTCTTTACTTTCACCTCTGCCACCCTCGACGCGACCGGCCTCACCGAGGCGTTGAACGCAGCTCCATACAAGAGCCTGCGCGACAAGATGTATGCACTTGATCGCAACACCCAGAGCGCTGAGATGCGCGCCATCGGTTCCGCTCCAGCCTTTGCCGTTGGCAGCGTGCACGCCGTTACCGAAACCGGTGAACTGATGCTTGCCTCAGCAACCGGCTCACAGCTTCCGGCGTACGCCTATGGCGCGGGCCACGTGGTCTTCGTTGTTGGCGCACAGAAGATCGTCAAGGATCTGGCCGAGGCAACGGAGCGTATTGCGACGTACACCCTGCCACTGGAGGATGTCCGCGCACAGGCCGCCTACGGCGTAAACAGTGCGATCAACAAGACGCTCACGCTCCATAACGAGTTCCCAGGTCGCATCGACGTGGTGATCGTTGCAGAGGAGCTCGGCTTCTAATGCTCAACGCAGTGATTCGCGGCGCGGCACGTGCGGCGATCGTCAACCTGGCCCTCTGGGCAGTGGCGTCAGTCGCGGGTGTTGTGCCGCCAATTACTGAAACGATTCCAACAGTCGCTGGAGTCGCCTTCGCATCGGCTGGTGGCGTCGCAGCAGCCGGCATTGTGGCGCGCATCTTCGTCGGCACCTGGCGCCGATACTTGTGGGATCGCGCGGCACTCTTGGTCTTGGTGATGTCACTCGGCTCGCCGCTGGGCTTGGCAATGGGAGTGATCCCGGTTTCGCCAATTGATCCGACGAATGAGCTGTTGATTTCGTTCAAGGCGGGAATTGCCGTGATCTATGCAGTGATGCATTTCACGACCTACTTCGCGGTACAGCGAACGGTTGCCAAAGAGTTCAGTACGTGAGTTCGTTTAGCATCTCGCGCCTCAATCACGCAGTTCTCTATGTTCGCAGCGCGAAGGCGGCGTCCGCTTTTTACACGCGAGCGTTCGGCTTCGTCGAGGTGAGCGAAGAGTTCGGCGGCAAGGCGATTTTCATGCGTTCTGCGACAACTACGAACCATCATGACCTTGGCCTCTTTGAAGTCGGGCCCGAAGCGCCTCGACCGCCGCGCGGTGGCACCGGCCTGTATCACCTTGCCTGGGAAGTTCCAACCATGCGCGATCTTGCCGCGGCGGCACAGGCGCTCGGCGAACTCGGCGCACTGACCGGAGCCAGTGATCACGGCGTGAGCAAGAGCCTCTATGGCGCGGATCCCGATGGCAACGAGTTCGAAATCATGTGGCAGGTTCCGGCCGACGCGTGGGGCGACTACGCCGGACACGCCGTGGTGCAGCCGCTCAACATTGAGGCGGAGCTTGCCCGCTGGGGGTGAACCCAGCGGGCGCTCAGCGCGTTACGGGAGGACGACGGGTGCTGACGAAACCAGAGCGCCCGTATCTTTCCGAGTGACCACCACGATATAGCGGGTGCCACGCTGCACCTTCCCCGACGCACTCCCTGTCGTCTTCTTGGTGACGGTGAAGAAGAGATTGACATTGCTCCCCTTCGCCGACGTCTTCACGCCGACGTAGGTGAGTGCACTGGAGAGTTTTGAGGTCGCCGCCTTATAGAGCTTGACGGTGCACCCTTTTGACTTGCAGATCCCATTGACCGTGCTGGTCGAACTGCTGGTACTGCCACTGGCCACCGTGATCTTGTAGGTACTTCCCGTTAATCGGGCCGTTGGAGCCTTGAGTGCACCAGACTTTGCCTTGACCTGCATCTTTGGCGCTGAGAACGTTAGCCCGTTGACATCGATACGGATGCCGTGGAATTCGTTATCGAATTGATTCAGCTCCCTGAAGGTTGTGGTTCCCGCCGAGCATCCAGCGCCACACGTGCCCTCACGCAACGTGGTGAACACTTGCGACGGTGTGGCTGCAGCGGGGACAGCCGTGGTGTCGGTAAATGACGGCACGCCGAGCTGCTGGACTAGGGCACTCGCTGGCACATACGCATGCAACTTGCCGAGTCGTGTCTCACCAGTAGCCGTGAGGTGGCTTGACGCGGCGGCGTACTTAATGAGTGGTAGGCCGGTAGCTGAGTCGCTGCCAACTTCAACAGAGCCCATGATTGCCCCCTCTGTGGCAAAGAGCGCTCCAGTCATCGCCTCGGACATTGTCGTGTCAAGGCTAAGCACCATCTGAAGGCCAAGCCAGTCGGCATTTGACTGCGTCACATTGCAAGAACTGATTGGCACTTGGGTACAGGATTGGTTGGCTGAATATGAGCCGTCTGTATCAATGATTGGCATCTTCGCAAGCTTTGCATGTACATCAATTGTTGCCGCGTCGGTGCCGAGATCGGTGGGGCGCCAGTAGCTCGGAATCCCATTCATCCAGGTCCATCGCAAGCTCTTACCGATGGTGTTCAGGTTAATAGTGAGCAAGATTTCAGTGTTCTCATCAATCACGATCGGGTTGCCATCGTTATCTTTGAGCGTTACATTTGTCCCAGGGTTCTGGCCATCATTCGGCCGAGAGAAGTTGTACCCCACTTGGCCATCGCCCTTGCGATACGCCAAGGTAATGCCGACGCGGTTTGGCGTCGCGTAGCAGCTTGTTGTCTGGGGCGTTGGGGTGCGATCTTTATCGCACAAGTTGAATGGTGAGATCACCACGCCGAGACTCCCTACAGTAGAGCTCATCGAGGTTGATACTGTGCCTCCAGACACAATTCCTGTTGCGGAACCGGCTTCGTTTGAGATGGCGAGCGTTGCAACGTATGGACGGCTACTCAAGTCGGCTGGGCTCTCGAGGTCGTACCAGTTGCCAGGCATGGTTTCGCTCCCCAGCTCTGCGTTGCTCTTTTCGAGCCATGCCTGATCGGGCATGCCGTCGCAGTTGTAGTGGCCATAGGTGCTTCCCGCAGCATCTCGACATGGCCCCCAAGGATCCAAGTCAGTCGCGCGATTTGTGTTTTCAACGGCCGCCACCGGTGCGGCCGTTGGCAGCAGAAGTGCGACAGATAAGGCCAGGGTAGCGATGTGGGTTGCGTGGCGGCGCATGGTTCAACCTCCCATCACTGGGGGCTGCACACGCAGCCTGGCGGGCCCAGTTACATGGCGCCACGATACCCTCTCCTCCGCTGTTTTGGAAAGAGGGTTGGCTAGGTACATGTCCCATCTCCGCTACGCTGCCCTCTATGAGTTTTGATCCTCTTGGCCCAATGCATGCACAGCCGCGACTGGTCACCTTCATGACCGACTTTGGGCTGCGTGACCCATCTGCTGGCGTTCTCTCGGGCGTGGTGCTCGGGATCACCCCAGATGCGCGGACCCTTGACCTCACCCACGCAATCCCCCCGTACGACGTTGAGGCGGGGGCTGAGGCACTCGTTGAATCGCTCGTGCACCTACCGATTGGTGCGCATGTCGCCGTGGTTGACCCTGGCGTTGGCACGCAGCGACGACCGATCGCCATTCGCTGCGGTCGAGGGGATGTGTTGATCGGCCCAGACAACGGACTCCTGCTGCCGGCCGCGGCGGCGCTTGGCGGCGCGTTGGCGGCGGTGATCCTTGATGACGAACGCTGGTGGGGCTCAAGTCGTTCGCACACCTTCCACGGGCGTGATCTGTTTGCACCGGTAGCGGCCCACCTCGCGGCGGGGGTCCCCTTTGGCGACCTTGGCACGCCGATCTCCCCCAGCGACCTTGTTCCAGCGACCAAACTGCCGATTGAGATTGGTGACGGGGTGCTGCACACCTCGGTTCGCATCGTGGATGGCTTCGGCACGCTGGTGCTAACGGGCGACCGCCAGGCCATTGAATCGTCGATCGGTGCGCTGACCGCCGGTGAGCCGCTGAAGATCAGCGTCGGCGACAAGCAGCTGACCACCGTCTGGGCGAACCGTTTCGGCGACGTACCTGAGCAGGAACCCCTCTGCTACATCGATTCGGCTGGGCGGCTCGCCCTAGCGATCAATCGCGGCAGTGCCGCTGAGCGATATGGTGCAGTCCGCCGAACTCCAGTGGTGATTACCCGCGCATAGATCGGATTCCAGAGAGCACCCCCCTGCTATCCTTCCGCTCGTGGGGGCACAACGTCGACGGCGCGCCGCGCGCCGATCACCGCCCCACCGTCGCACTGACGCTGTGTCAGATCGTCGCCAATAGCGGCTGTACAGGAGGTATGGATATGAGCACAACGCGCTCACGCATCGCAATCGGCCAGACCACACGTATGGCGGTCGTGGTCATGGCGATGGCGATGTTCCTCGCCGCCTGTGGCGGCTCCGCAGCTTCACCATCAGCATCTGTTGACGCTTCATGCGCAAAAGACAAGTTGGCACTGAAGACCGCAGGGAAGCTCACCCTCTCCACCGACAACCCGGCGTACAGCCCGTGGTTCCAGGGTGGTAATGAGGGCGCCACGGTGTGGACCGGTGATTACAACAATGATCCAGCAAAGGGTCAGGGCTATGAGGGCGCGGTGGCATACGCCGTTGCCGCCAAGCTCGGATTCACCGCTGACGAGGTTGTGTGGATTCACACCACCTTCGAAAATTCGTACGCCCCAGGGGCAAAGAGCTTCGACCTCTACTTGGCTCAGGTTTCGATCAAGCCAGAGCGCGCAGAGGCCGTAGATTTCAGCGCCGGATACTACGCTGCTGCACAGGGCGTGGTGACGATTGAGGGTTCGCCAATCGCTGGTGCAACGAGCCTTGCCGACCTAAAGACGGCGAAGCTTGGAGCGATGATCGGCACAACGAGCCTCGACGCAATCAACGAGACAATTAAGCCAGACACGGAAGTCGCCGTGTTCAACACAAACGATGAGGCACTTGCAGCGCTGAACGGCGGACTGATTGACGGTGTCGTGACCGACGTTCCAACAGCGTTCTACATGCGCGACGCGCAGCTCACGGGCGGCATCATTGTTGGACAGATCCCTTCGACGGATGAGCTGGAAGAGTTCGGTTTCGTTCTCGAAAAGGGCTCCGCTCTCACTGCATGTGTCTCTGCAGCGGTCAAGGCACTTGGTGACGACGGCACGCTTGCGTCACTGCTCACGGAGTGGATCGCGGACAAGGCGAGCGCGCCAGTCCTGAAGTAAGCGAATCGCACGATGACGGCGGCGAGGTCAGCCCGTAAGGGAACTCTCGTCGCCGTCATCAGCACTCTTGTTGTCGCGACGCTGATCGCGATCGCAATCGGCTCATCGCCGAGCTGGCCACTTGTTCAGAAGGCCTTCTTCGACGGGACATACTTCTCCACCTCGCTCCCTGACGTTGTGGATGCGTTCTTCATCAACATTCAACTCTTCGTGTTGGCAGAGATCCTCATTTTGCCGATTGGACTTCTGATCGCCCTCGCACGGTCCATCACAAATCCAGCATTTGCGCCACTGCGCATCTTCGCCACCATCTACACCGACTTCTTCCGCGGGGTGCCAAGCATCTTGCTCATCTACGTGCTCGGCTTCGGTGTGCCCGCGCTGCGCCTCCCTGGGGTGCCGAAGGAGCCGTTCTTCTGGGCACTCGTGACGCTCGTACTGATCTACAGCGCCTATGTGAGCGAGGTCTATCGAGCCGGCATTGAATCCATTCACCCATCGCAAGAGCGCGCCGCGCGGGCGCTCGGCCTGTCGCGTTTCCAGGCACTGCGCTACGTCGTGTTGCCGCAGGCGTTGCGGCGCGTGGTACCACCGTTGCTGAATGATTTCATCGGCCTCCAAAAGGACACGGCACTCGTCTCGATCCTTGGTGTGGTGGAAGCGTTTAAGCAGGCGCAGATCCTGAAGTCGGCAAACTTCAACTTCACGCCACTCATGACGACGGCGCTCATCTTCTTGGTGATAACGATTCCAATGACGCGCCTTGTTGATCGGCTCGCCGCCAAGGATCGTGCGGCGCAGCAGGGGGGCACGCGCTGATGGCACGCACGACAACGAAGCGAGTTGCAGCGGCGCCGGTGCTCGAGTTGCGCGGTGTCTCAAAGCGTTATGGGCGGGCACTGGTGCTGGACAAGATCGACCTCTCCCTCGCCGAGCACGAGGTGGTCTGCCTGATCGGCGCATCGGGTTCCGGCAAGTCAACCCTGCTCCGTTGTGCCGACCTTCTTGAGCCGATTGACGCCGGCAGCATCACGCTCGATGGTCGCGCGGTGAGCGCCGATGACCGCGACGCGGATGCGACGCGTCGCCAGCTTGGCATCGTCTTCCAGGGATTTAGCCTCTTCCCACATCTCACCGCGCTTGAGAATGTGGCGCTTGCGCCACGGGTGGCCCTCGGCCTCACCCCCGCTGTGGCAGAGAAGCGTGCCCGTGCGCTGTTGAAGCAGCTCGGGCTTGCGGCGAAAGCGAACGCCTATCCCGACAGCCTCTCGGGCGGACAGCAGCAGCGCGTCGCTATTGCGCGCGCGCTTGCGACTGAGCCGAAGGTCTTGTTGCTCGACGAGATCACGAGTGCCCTTGATCCGGTCCTCGTTGCTGATGTGCTTGAGGCGCTCCGTGCGCTCGCAAAGGGTGGCGCAACAATGTTGATCGCAACCCACGAGATGGCCTTTGCCGCCGATGTCGCCGATCGCATCTGCTACCTCGAGGGCGGGCGCATCGTAGAGCAGGGCTCCCCAGAAAAGATCTTCAACGCGCCGCGGGATCCACGCACCCGCGCATTCCTGAAGCGCGTGCGCTCTGTGGGGGCAAGCGCCCTCCGCTAGCTGCCGCTGGTACGTCGCCGATATTCGGTTCGCGATAGGGTGACGCCATGAGCCGTATGTATCGCGTCAAGATCGCCGGGCGTTGGACCGAGGCGCCGCAGTGGGCCCTCGACCTCCCCTTCGAGGTTCGCCCAATGCGTGGCTTCACCGTTGCCGCCTGGCCGCACTGGCGCCCCACCCTTGAGTTGCTCGCGCGTGCAACAGCGCGGGCCAAGCGCAAGCTTGAGTGGGTGCGCATTCATGACCACACGGGGACGCGACGTGAACCGGCACATCCGTTCGGTTGGGTGATCACCGAGACGGGTGAAATGTTCCTTTGCTCGTACGACAAGGGGACGGCGCTCCATGAGCTTGCACATCTCATCAGTGGCGATTCGCATGGCGACGCCTGGGCGAAACGGTGTTTTGAGCTGCATCGCACCTGGCTCCGGGGTGCCGCGATCAAGGCGGCGGACCTTGAGGTGACGCGCTACCTCTCTGGGCGACGTGAATGGAAGCGACGATTTGGTGAGCGGCCGCCAACGCAGCCGGTGCCGAAGAGCTCCTGGGCTACCGCGGGTCGACGGGCGGCGGCAGCAGCGCGGTAAGTCGCTGGACGTAGGCGGCACCAGCCGCCTCCCAGCTGAGGCCGCCGCGAATCGCCGCGAGGCCAGACGCAATGCGACTCGCGCGCTCTGCTGGATCTGACGCTAGTCGACGAATCACGGCGGCAGCCTCTTCGGCGCTCTCTGATGTGTAGCGCGCAACCGATTCTTCAGGAACGAGATCGTCCAGCGTCTTCAGGCGTGTGCCCAACACGAGCCGGCCGCTCGCCATCCCTTCAAACACCTTGTTTGAGATAGAGAGGTCAGTGAATTCGTCGAGCCGTGTTGGCGCAAGCGCAATGTCGGCACCACGGATCAGCGCCGGGACCTCCTCAAATGGCACACGCCCGAGGAACTCCACCGCGCTCGCAATGCCGAGCTCTGCTGCAAGCGCTCGGAGTGACGGCTCGCGATCACCGCGTCCCGCAACGACGAGGTGCACCGGGAGCGGCGCTGGCGCAGCGCGCAGGAGCGCGACGGCGCGAATGATGGTGTCCACCTCGTAGATGGGGGTGAGCGCACCGGTATAGACGAGTCGAAGCGTTCCATCGGCCATCCAGCTTCGATCGCCTTCTGCCGCAGCGGCGAAGCGTTGCGTCTCCGGAACGTTGAGAAGCACCTCGACCGCGTCGGCGCGTCGTGGAGCGATCTTGACGAGACGGTCGCGTAGTCGGGGGGCGGTGACGAAGACCCAGTCGGCGGCGGCAATGGAGCGCCGTTCGGCAAATGCGACGAGTGAAACCATGGAGCGCGCAGCGATGCGCGTGAGGAGTGAGCGCGAAGAGCGCTCAAAGCGCATGCGGAAGAGTTCTGGTGAGGCTTCGTGCAGATCAAGGATGAGGCCAATGCGGTGACGTCGGCGCAGTGGCACTGCCGCGAAGACGAGCCAGTCTGGAACGCTATTCGCGTGCACCACATCGATTGGGCGCTCGCGATCAATGCGGAGAAGTTCTCTCGCGGCCAGAACGGCGAAGCGACCGTACTCGACAACGTAGGTGCTGATCCCCGCCCCCTGGTGACGCTGCACCGGCTGGCGGTAGAGCTGCGCGCCGTCGAGCTCGCCACGAGTCGAATCGCCATCACGTTGAAGGGAGATGATGCTGACGTGCCAGCCGGCGGCAACCGCAGCGCGGGCGGCGCGACGAACGCGTGGGTCTTCATCTATGTAGGAGTGCACCACGAGTGCCAGGTGTGGCATGGATCCCCTCGCCTTCTCTGAATAACTCTGGGCGATCGTAGCAGGGGCTCCCCGCGCATCAGGCACGCAGGCGGGGAGCGAAACCCGTAGACTCTCCCCCTTATGGAACGCCGAAAGATCTTGCTCGACGCCGACGTGGGGATCGATGACGCGATCGCCATGCTCCACCTCGCCGGGCGTAACGACGTTGAACTGATCGCTGTTGGCAGCATCCACGGCAACATTCCGTCAGATCTCGCGGCCACCAACGCCCGCCGACTACTCGAGCTCTGCGGCCTTGATCACGTTCCCGTCGCCGTCGGCGCGCGCCGACCAATGGCCCAGCCGCTCGCCACCGCTGAGTGGGTGCACGGCGAAGATGGTCTCGGCAATACGAACCAGCCCGCGCCGAAGCGCGGACCCGTTGCCGAAGATGCGGTCTCACAGATCTTGCGCCTTACCCGCGAGATGCCAGGGGAGATTGACCTGCTAGCGGTTGGACCATTAACCAATCTTGGGCTCGCCCTCTGTCTCGACCCAGATCTTGCCGGCCGCGTGCGCTCTGTTGTGGTGATGGGCGGAGCGATTGCTCACGAAGGTAATGCCTCTGCCACCGCCGAGGCCAACATCTGGCACGACCCTGAGGCGGCGAATCTTGTCTTCGGCGCCGAGTGGCCGGTCACCATGGTGGGCCTCGATGTGACGCAGGTGACGCGCCTCCGCACCAAAGAGCTTGCCGAGATTGAGGCGATCGGATCGGTGCGATCGAAGTTTGCGCTGAGCGTGTTGAGCCACTACCTCGATGTCTACCAGCGAACGTTCGGCACGCGCGAATGCCCGCTGCATGATCCGCTCGCCGCCGGCATCGTCGCCGACCCCACCTATATGACCGAGTGGCTCGATCGCGCGGTAGAGGTGAACACCACCGGCCCAACGCGCGGCGCAACGATCATTGACCGACGTGCCTGGATGGCTCCGGCGGCCGACGCTCGCGAGACTCGGGAGCGCAACGGCGGTAAGGATTCAACTCCGCCACTCGTACGGGTGCCGATGAAGGTTGATGGCCCACGTTTCATTGCCGACCTGATCGCCTCGCTCAAGTAAGGTGCGCGCTGCTCAGTAGAGCTGTCTCAAAACGCTCCCCTGCGATCTTCCACAAGATCAAAGTACACAAGCACAATCTTGGTCTCATCGCTGATGGGCAGACCAAGCTCCGACCAAAACTTGAAGTGGCTCTCCCTAAAGTCATCGCCAGTCAAGTCGCCCTCTGCCTCCGCGAGCGCAAACTCATCTGGAACATCAGCAAAGCGGTGAACCTCAACGCGCGTTGCCTGAATCGTCGCTACATGGCGTTGTTGATTGTCAATGATCGCGAGTCGTTCACCAACGGTTTCGATTGGCTCGTTCTCTGCCTCGTAATCCCATTCCAGCGTGCCCGCGGTGGCGCGCTTGTTCCCATCCAAGATGAGCGCGATCAGCCTCTCGCGCGATTCACCAGGGTTGCCAAACTCAACACTGCGCAACCCATTAACTCGTGGGAAAGCCATGAGCGGCATTTTAGCCACCACCCCCTCCTGGCGCAGTTCGGCGCAACCGTGCCACGCTGCTGGCACGTGCACCTGCCACACTACGAATATGAAGAAGACTCAGCGCACCCCTTGGCTTGTGGCCGCAGCCCTGATCGCCCTGATCGTTGGCTCTGCTGCCGCGCCGCGAACGTTTGGGTTGGGTACGGGCTTAGTCGCTACGGCTGACGAAGAGTCAGCTGAAGGGGATCCCATCGCCGACGGGAGCCCCGACCTCGATGAGAGTGCGTTGCCAGACGAGGACCTCGACCCTGATGCCTCTTCCCCTGCGGAAGAAGAGCCAGAGCCTGACCCGGGACAAGATCCGGGAGAGGAGATTGATCCTGACGCCACGGACAGCGAGGGTGGCGAAGAGGGCGATGTTGAAGCGTCGCCAAGTGATGAGCCGGCCGCGCCAACACCACCAGCGCTGACATTGGGCGATCTGCTTGCCGCCGCCACCGCGAGTACACCCTTTGATGCCGACCTCGCACTGCAGATCCTGCAGGACTATGCGCCACCGGGTGCCCGTGCGATTGAAGTCGCCGATCGACAAACCTTCCGCAACGCACGCACCTACGCAATCCGCGAAGTGCGTAGCTGGTCACGACTTCCGCAGCTCGGCACGTCGAGCGCAACGGTATGGATGCGCTTTGTTGGTGGCTCAGAGCGAACGCCGTTCGCCGTTGCCGCTGGGCGAGATCGCACCGATCCACGCATCAGTAGCGTGCGTGTGCGCGAAGGGCGTGCATCGCGCGGGAACCCAGCCCCGTATCTTCTGAAGATTGCTGGAACCGACTCGGGTACCGGCACCGTTGCCATTGAGGTGCGTGTTGGCTACGAGAAGCCGCTCAGGTTCGCCGCTGGTGACGAGATTGAAATTGGCCCGTTTATGAAGACCACGAGTGGGAAGGTGGTATTGCTGATGCGTGGTGTCACCATCGAAGTGCGACTGATTGATGCGGCTGGGAACGAGAGTTCCTGGCGCCGCGTGCGACTCCCCTAACTAGAGGATCGTCCGCCACCGCGTCGCTGCGTACGCCGTGGCGATGAGTGCCAGGCCACCCGCGACGATCAGTGCGCCTGGCGCGCCAATGAGTGAGACCACTGCGCCTGTGCCAAGGCCGCCGATCGGCGTAGATCCAGCAAAGACCGTGGTGTAGACGCTCATCACTCTGCCGCGCAGCGCGGGGGGCGTCGACGTCTGAATGGAAGCGTTTGCGGTGGCGGCCATGGCAATTGCGCCGAAGCCTGCACCGAAGAGCGCAACCCCCGTTGCGAGTGCCGCCCACGACGCCCCGCTCCCACTCACGACACCCGCCGCGATCGAGAGCACTCCGAGTGCTGCAGCGCCAGCAATGATCACTGCAGTGCGTGGCTGACGAAGCATTGTCACCGCAAGCGCCCCGCTCAACGAGCCAAAGCCGATCGCGGCCATCAACAAGCCAAGGCCCGGCGCGCCGATCTGCAACACGTTGCGTGCAAGAATTGGAGCGATCACGTTGAAGTTCATTGCCACCCCGGAGACCACACCAATCACAAACACACAGAGGGCTATGAGTGGTGTGCGCGCTACGAATCGGACCCCTTCGGCGAGGCTGATCAACACATCAGCAACGGTGCGTGGGCGAGGGGTTCGTGGTGCGGGTCGCAGCTCTTCGGCGCGCATGAAGAGCAGGGCCAGCAACACCGCAAGGAAACTGGCGCCATTCACTGCAAAACATCCGGCGACCCCAATGACGCCGATCAACACGCCACCGATCGCTGGGCCAATCACACGCGCGCCGTTGAACATTGCTGAGTTCATGGCAACGGCACGACCGACCTCATCTTCAGAAACCATCTCGCTAAAGAACGACTGCCGAACGGGCATATCGACGGCGTTGACTGCGCCAAGGAGCACCGCCATCAGAATGAGTAGCGGCAGCGTCATGAGGCCCGTGGCGACCAGGGCCGCCTGTACGACCGCGAGAGCCATCAGGCTGACCTGCGTTCCGATCAGAGCACGATGCTTCGGGAGCGCGTCGGCAAGTACGCCACCGAAGAGGCCGAGGACCATCACGGGGGTGAACTGCGCGGCGGCAACGATGCCGAGCCATGCCGGTTCGTGGGTAAGTTCGGTGATATACCAGGCCTGCGCGATGGACTGCATCCAGGTGCCCGCCAGCGAAACGAGTTGCCCGAACCAGAAGAGGCGGTAGTTTCGATGGCGAAATGGCCCACCCCAGGTTGGGGTGATACGAGTTCTGCTTCGTGTATTCGGCATCGCTAGAGGATTAGCGGCGCTTGCGCGTTGTGGCCCGCTTTACCGTTCTGGTGCTTGCTGGCGCCTCATCACGCCGAATCGCGGCAACGGCGGCAACTACCGGTAGGGCGAAGATCGCGCCGAGGACGCCTCCGACAAGACCGCCGATGCTACCCGCAATGAAGACGGTGGTGCCCGAGAGGCGCAGCACGCCGTTCATCAGTCGTGGGGCGAGCTGGGTGGCACAAAGCAACCAGCCCACGATGATCACCACGGAGCCAGGGAGCACATATGGTCCCGCAGCAAAGATTGCGAGTGCCAGTGGCGGCAACACCGCAGCACCCTGACCGATCGATGGGATCGCCATCACGATGCCGCCCAGCACGGCCGAGAGGAGCCCATCGGCCCCGGCGATCGTTGCACCCACATAGACGATGATGCCGTAGACAAACCCGAGGGCAACATGACGCCCGATAAAGCGAGCGATGATCTCTTCAAGAATCTTGCGCGATCGCTGCGCGCTGCGTACTTTCCCGCGCGTCGCAAGCTCATCAACCGAATCGAGATGAGCGGGGTTTGCCGAGAGAATGATACCGATGCCGATCGCCAAGATGAGTGGGCCAAGGGCTCCAATCGCGCCAGCCGCGATTGCGGCAATGTTTGACTGCAGCGATGTTGCAACGTCACGAATCGAGAGAATCACGGTAGTTGCGAGCGGAACAAGATCAACCGTTAGGCCAACAGAGCTGAGCAGAGCGCTTAGACGATCAACCATTGCACCGACCTCTATCGGCGTTGGCTCTGGCCCTGCGATGATTCCGCCAAGCGATTGGGCAAACGCAATCGCGAGCTCAATCACAATGACAATGACGGGAATTGCGCCAGCAAGCCAAACGAGAAGCGCTGCGCGCGTGCGCGTCCAGCCCCGTACGACAAGCCAATCAATTGGCGCGTCGGCCAGCGCTGCGAGCAACCACCCACCAGCAAGGGCGTAGAGAAGTGGGCCCTGAGCCGATACGAAGGTGGTAACGACGCCAAGCCCCGCCATGATGGCGACAAGGGCGACGCTTGCAAGGGTCGCCCACGCAATCAGGCGAATACTCTGGGGCCACTCATCGCTGCGGAGGGGATTCGGCAGATTCATGAGCTGATCTTAGTCCAGCGCTGCGCGCACGATCTCGAGCGGGAGCGCAACAGCTGTAGCGCCGTCCGCACCACTCATCGTTTCGGCGGCAAAGAGGGCGTCAAGGATCGCCGATTCGGTCGCATCAGCGGTCGCCTCAAACAACGCGGAGAGGTGTGCGTTGACCACCATCGTGACCGAGGTTTCAAACGGCTCTCTCGGCTCAAGATCCTCTGCCGGGAGGTGCCTGTTCGCAGTGCTGAAGCTCAACACGAGATCGCCAGATGAGTGCTCGCCCACACCACCGACGCGGCCGATCCCGATCACGGCTCGCTGTGCAAGTCGGTCGAGCTGCATTGGGAGCAGTGGGGCGTCGGTAGCAACGATCACAATGATCGAACCGGCTCCGCCGCGAGGATCGTCAGGCTTCGGTGCAACGCCGACCTTGTTCTCCCATGGAAGTGGGTAGTGCTCGGTGGAGAGTGGGCCACCAGGAGCGCCGAGCATCTGCCCCTGTAGCGTTAGGCGGTGGCGGCGCCCATGGTTTGCCTGAACGAACACGCCAATGGTGTAGCCGCCAAGTTCAGGTGGGAGTTGTCGACTCGACGTTCCATTGCCGCCCTTAAAGCCGTGACAGATCATGCCGGTCCCACCACCCTGATTTCCGCGCGGCACTGGTGCGCTGTTGGGAAGAGCGGCAGCGGCATCGAGCGCCTGGCGTGCATGCGCCGCGGTGACATGGAATCCGTTCACGTCGTTCAGTACGCCGTCCCAGGTTTCACCAGCGACAGGGAGGCTCCATGGCGGCGCGTCTGGAACGTGATCTAGCGACCAGCCGATCATGGCGTCATGCACCACGCCAACGGAGTGGGTGTTGGTGAGGCAGATCGGCGAGGTGAGAAGGCCAGACTCGCGAATCCATTCCAGACCCGTGAGCTCGCCATTTCCGTTCAGTCGATGGGTTCCAGCAAAGAGCGGGTGTCCCATCTCGGCGAGCGGGCGAGGAAGAATGGCGGTGACGCCGGTGCGAATTGGTCCAACGCCGCGCTCAAGCGCGCCTTCGCCCTTGACGATGGTGGCGGCAGCGACGCGCACGCCCACGACATCGGTGATGCCGTCCGTTGGGCCCGGGGTAAACCGGCCGATGCGAATTCCTAGGTCGGTGGCTCGGGTATCTCGTGGCATGGGGGTAGTGTGCCATCCCGCACTACACTCTACGTATGCTGCCGCCAATTAAGGTAAACACCAGACGTTCGCGTGAGCGTATGCCGTTTCGGCATATCGGCTCCACTATCTTGCTCGCCACGTCGTTCATTCTCGCCGCTGGGGCGCTCATAACGTGGGGGGTCGATCAGCAAATTGGACCCTGGACACCAAGCGGGGTCGTCGTCGTCACTGAGGACCCTTCGACAGAGCCGAGTGGCCCTGCCGGCTCACCCTCACCGCAAGCAGACCCTTCGGACCCGTCGGGGCGATCGCGCACCACGCCACCACCCCTCCCACCAGTCGATCCAAGCTTGCTCGTCCCCTCGGTCGCCGGTGATCCTGTCCGAGTCTTGGTGAGCGGCGTCTGGATCAACCTCCCTGTTGTCCGTCCGCCGCTTGCGACGGATGGCTCGCCACGATTCCCCTGGTGCCGAGTCGCCGAATGGATGCCAAACAAGGGGAAAGCCGACGGAACGACGGGCATCCTCTTCATCTACGCGCATGGCCGCTACTGGGAATTTGGAGGCCTCCTCGACAAGTCGCCCAAGCAGATGATCGGCCAGATCATTGAGGTTGATGTACTGCCGAAGGAGACTGGCCAAAAGCTGTTGCGCATTCGCTATCGCGTTACCGAGGTGCGACAACATATCTCAACGTGGGCCGACATCAGCGATGTTCCGAACGGTCGGGTGATCTTGCAAACCTCTGAAACCATTTACCATGATGGAACGAAGATGGTGGTCATTGGTAAGTACATTGATACGACAACCTCAACGCGACCATTACCAGCAGCAAAGCCACAGATCTGCGAATAGCCTGATGCAGGCTCCGAAAAACTCGGGAGAGTTTCGCACTGACATTGAGGGTCTGCGGGGCATCGCTATTCTCATGGTGCTCCTCTTTCATGCTGGACTCTCCTGGATGCCTGGTGGATTTGTTGGTGTTGATGTCTTCTTCGTCATCAGCGGGTTCCTTATCACCAGCAAACTCTGGCGTGAATCGCAGCAGCCTGGCGGGCTGAGCATCACCAAGTTCTATGCCTGGAGAATTCTTCGACTCCTCCCTGCCGCACTGGTTGCAATAGCGGCTGTCTCGCTGATTGGGCTACTGATTGCTGCGCCGCTCAATCGCAGCGAGTTGGCGGCAGATGGCGCGGCATCTGCACTCTCTATCGCCAATATGCGCTTCATCGGTTCGGTGGATTACTTTGCGCCAACATCGAGCCCATCACC
>Ga0214921_10005954_pt1 | contig 16939 bp, 16 predicted proteins | sample LL1505_MetaG_FD_177992 | JGI IMG/M metagenome (GOLD analysis project Ga0214921, IMG submission 177992) | Freshwater microbial communities from Lake Lanier, Atlanta, Georgia, United States - LL-1505 | ecosystem: Environmental > Aquatic > Freshwater > Lake | place: USA: Georgia | collected...
ACGCCGTTAATGCGTGAAATATTATCTTTAATATCAGTTAATAAAATGTCGCCAAGCATGCTTTCGCTTGTTGAATCATCTTCTGAATAAAGCCCAATCACCACCAAAAAGTTATTGTTAGCTTTTAAAACCCGCACGCCTTGTTGTTGAACTTCTTGTGGCAATAGCGACATCGCCGCTTGCAATTTATTTTGCACTTGAACTTGGGCAATATCAGGATTGGTTTTTGGCTCAAAGGTGAGGGTGATCATCACGTTGCCGTCGGAATCACTTGTGGAGTTGAAATAGCGTAAAGAGTCAATACCAGTAAGGCTTTGTTCGATTACTTGGGTTACACTATTTTCCAGAGTTTCAGCAGAAGCGCCGGGCATTGAAGTTGAAATTGAAACTGAAGGTGGCGCGATATTTGGATATTGCTCAATCGGCATTTTAAGCAGCGATAAGCCGCCGGCAAGCATGATGATTATTGCAAGAACCCAAGAAAATATTGGACGATCAATAAAAAAATTCGACATGTTTATTTTTTCTCCTCGATGCTTGGCGCAACCACTTCTACAGGATTTACTTTTGCGCCGTCAGCAATTTTTTGATAACCTTCCAAAATCACAACTTCGCCATCTTCCAAGCCTGCGATAACAACCCAATTATCATTATATATTTGTTCAGCTTTGATTGATCTAGCTTTGGCAATTCCTTCTTTAACCACAAAAACCAACAAATTACCGTCGGGCATTCGCGTTGTAGCTTTTTGCGGAACTATAACTGCTTCAATTGGCTTTAAATGCAATTTAGTGGTGACAAACATTCCCGGAATTAATTTGCCGTCTTTATTTGAAAAAACAGCACGAAGGCGCACAGAATCTGTGCTTTCATCAGCAAAAACTTCTGAAAATTTTAGAGTTCCGCTATTTTTATAAGTTGGATCATCAGTTAAAACCGTGACTTTAATTTCTTTTTGGTTTCTAAGTTTAATCATGTCGCGCGTTGGTTGCGCCATATCAACATAAACTGGATCAAGTTGGGTAATTGTAGTTAAAACATCAGCTTGGTTTGTGGTTACAAGGCGACCTTCAGTAATATTAGTTTTGCCAATATATCCCGAAATTGGCGCCATAACTTTTGTATAATCCAAATTATTTCGCGCTGCTGCTGATATGGCTTTGGCTGATTCGTAAGAGGCAACCGCATCATCATATTCTTGTTCACTAACCGCATCAAGTTCAACCAGATTTTGATAACGTTCTTTTTTCGCCTTCAAAGCTTTAAGATTTGCATCAGCAGCTTGTTGAGCAATTTTATAAACTGTGGGATCAATCTGGTAAAGCTGTTGACCTTCTTTTACAAAAGAACCTTCAATAAATTTTACCTTTCTAATAATACCATCAACTTGCGGACGAACTTCTGAAATTCTTAGAGCTTCAACGCGTCCCGGCAATTCTTGGGTGAGTTGAATTTTTTGTTTTTTAACCGCGACAACATTTACTTCTGCAACATTTGCAATTGTCTTCATTGCATTTGTCTGATTGTATTTTGGTTTAAATACTAAAAAAAGCGCCATCACTAATAAGCAAACGGCAATTATTGACTTTTTATTTTTTTTGATTTTTTTGCGCATAGATTTTGAAAAAAGAAAATGAATTTATTCTGTAAAGCTATCTCTTGGCGCTAGACACTTTTAGCTAATTATTTTTATTGCAGATTCTGGCATATTTTGAGCGCTTTTTTGGTAAAATTTCGAAAAATATCTGGATATATTTTGAGAAATTTTACCAAAAAATAAGCCGAAATAGGACGAAATATGCAATAAAAATAATTAGCTAACAGTGTTTAGGTGATTCAATATTTATTTCTTACAAAAACCTTTCTTTCAATTTCACCATTTCCAAACAAACACCAGCTGCAAAACCACCTTTATTTTTTTGCTTTGGATCGGCTCTTACAATAGCTTGAGCTTCATTTTCAGTAGTAATAATTCCATAACCAATCGCCAGTTTTTCTTTAAAGCCTAATTCATTCAAACCGCGCGCACTTTCAAGGCAAACATAATCATAATGTGTAGTTTCGCCGCGAATTACACAGCCGAGTGCAACATAGCCGGCATATTTTTTACTAGTTTCGGCAAAGGCGATTGCAGCAGGAATTTCAAAGGCTCCCGACAAAGTCACTATTTCATATTCATAGCCCGCAGCTTCTAATTTTTTAATCGCGCCCTCTAAAAGCATAGCAGAAATTTTTTCGTAAAAAACAGCTTGAACAATTAGAATTTTTTTCATTGTGTTTGAGGATTTTTTTAAAGAGAATTAGCTAACAGTGTCTAAATCATCCGTCATCCTGAACTTGTTTCAGGATCTATATTAAAATACGCTAGATCCCAAAACAAGTTCAGGATGACGATTTGAAGAGATTTAAGTCCAAAATAACAACTGTCAAAAAGGATAAATGTTAAACATTTTCAACTTATTTTTATTTCTCTTCGCGCTTTGGATCATGTTCATGGTTGCGGGTGGAAATATTTCATGGCTTTACGTTTTTTTTGGAATATTGGCTTCAGGCGTTGTCAGCATTGCTTCTTATCGCATCAACATCATCGAGAAAAAAAGTGAATTACTTTATTTAAGCTTTGGTTTTTATCGCCATTTTTTTAAATCTTTTTTACGTAATTTTTTTAGCGCCGTAAAACTGGTTGTAAAATTAGCAATCAGTAATGAGCCGCTTTATCCAAGGGTTTACGTAATAAAACTTCATGAAGAAAATCATTTTAATCCGGCGCTTTTAATGTCGAGTTTCAATATGACGACTGGGCTTTTTTGTATTGGCATGAAAGACGGCGAGGTCTTTGTTCACGCAATTGACGAAGCTTATTTCAAAAAATTCGATCTCCAAAAAACTTATAAAAGTTTGAATAATGTGAATGATGATAATCTAGTTTAAAATGGAAAAAATTTTGCTCGAAATCGAAAATCTAAAAGCCGAAATAGCCAAACACGACGCGGCTTATCACACAATGGATGCGCCGTTAATTTCAGATTCTGAATATGATGAATTAAGAAAAAAACTTGAAGAATATCGCCAAAATTATCCGCAATTTTTTGATCAACAAAAAGAAAAAGTCGGCGGAAAAACTTTAGATAATTTTTCTAAAATTCGCCATGCAAAACCAATGCTGTCGCTTGCAAATGGCTTTACGCGGGAAGATATTTCAGATTTTATCGATCGCGTAAATCGCTTTTTGGGATTAGATAAAAAAGATGAAGTTAAAGATTTATTCAGCGCGCCAAATCCCAAACTTGAACTTTTCTGCGAAGTAAAAATCGACGGACTTTCCTTTTCAGCGCGCTTTGAAAATGGTAAATTAATTCACGCCGCAACTCGTGGCGACGGCTTTGAAGGCGAAGATGTTACACAAAATATAAAAGTTATCGCGGGCTTTCCGCAGGTTTTAAAGATTCCAAATCCACCAAAAATTTTTGAAATTCGCGGCGAAATTTATATGGGTAAAAAAGATTTTGCAGAACTAAATATTAGACAAGAAGAACAAGGTGCAAAAATTTTTGCCAATCCTCGCAACGCAGCAGCCGGTTCGCTTCGTCAACTTGATTCAGCAATTACGGCTTCAAGAAAATTAAGTTATTTTGCTTACGGAGTTGGCGAATTTTCTGATGATTTTATTTGTGATTCACAATCGCAACTTCACAAAAAATTGCAGGAATTTGGTTTTAAAAATGAACCTCATTCCAGAATTTGCACTGATATTGACGATGTGATAAAATTATATGAAGAAATCGCCGATTCGCGCTATCAGCTTGATTACGATCTTGATGGTATGGTTTACAAAGTGAATGATTTTGCATTGCAAGAACGTTTAGGATTTGTCGCTCGAAGCCCGCGCTGGGCGATTGCGCATAAATTTGCCGCCGAAAAAGCTAAAACTGAAATTGAAAATATAATCATCCAAATCGGCAGAACGGGCGCGCTCACGCCAGTTGCCGAGCTTCGTTCGGTGAATATCGGCGGCGTTGTGGTTTCGCGGGCGACACTTCATAATCAAGATGAAATTACCCGCAAAGATATTCGTATTCACGATATAGTTTTGATTCAACGCGCTGGCGACGTGATTCCGCAGGTTTTAGAAGTTGATTTTAGCAAAAGAAAATCTGATTCAGTTGCTTTTACTTTTCCAAAAAATTGTCCGGTTTGCGGTTTTGAAATTGTTAAAAATGATGATGACGTAATTTTGCGCTGCAATGGCGGTTTATCTTGCGCGGCACAGTTAAAAGAAACTTTAAAACATTTCGTTTCCAAAGACGCTTTTGATATTACCGGACTTGGAAAAAAACAGATCGAGAATTTTTTTACTGAAGGAAGAATCAAAAGTTTTGTTGATATTTTTAAGCTCGAAGAAAATGAAAAAAATTCTGCAAATCCGCTTAAAGAAAAACCGGGCTGGGGCGAAAAATCAATTGAAAATCTGTTTTTGGCGATCAATCAAAAGCGCAAAATTTCTTTGGAAAAATTTATTTACGCGATTGGAATTCGCCATGTTGGCGAAACAACTTCCAAAGTTTTAGCGCAGCATTTTATTTCTTATAAAAAATTTATCGAAGTGACGTTAAAGCTGGCAAAATTTGCATCGGCGCAAGATCAGGAAGAATATCAAACCTTTGTCGCAATTGATGGAATTGGCGAAAAAATGGCGCAGGCGGTTTTGGATTATTTTCGTGATGAGCGCAATTTAAAAATGGTTTTGGATTTGGAAAATGAGTTACAAATTGAAGATGCGGTGATTAAAAATTCAGATTCAAAATTTGCCGGAAAATCGATAATTTTTACCGGAACTTTAGAAAAAATGACTCGCGCTGAAGCCAAGAAAAAAGCCGAAGATTTAGGGATGAAAGTTGTTGGTTCAGTTTCGAGCAAAACTGATTTTGTAGTTGCGGGAAACGAAGCAGGATCAAAATTAAAAAAAGCGAATGAACTTGGTTTAAAAATTTTAAATGAAGATGATTGGTTGGAGATGAGCAATGAATAAATATTATACAATTTTCTTTATTTCCTTAATCAAACTTTATCGCTTAATTCTCTCGCCTTTACTCGGCCAACATAAATGCCGGTTTTCTCCGACTTGTTCTAATTACATGATTCAAGCAATTGAGAAAAAAGGGTTGATTAAAGGTTTAACTTTAGGAACATTTCGAATTCTTAAATGCCATCCTTTTTCAAAAAAAAGTGGTTTTGATCCAGTGCAATAACCCAATTATGTTTCAGATATTTTTCATTACTATTTACTTTGTTTTTTGCTCGTCGCTTCATGCTGCCCAAGGAACTAACAATAACAAAACTCCGCAAAGCATGGAAGAACTGGCTGAAGATTTGAAGGCGAAAAAAGCAGCGCTGGAACCGTTTGATCCTAAAAAAGTTAAAATTGATATCGAATCTTTAGGACTTGATGATCTTGATAAAAAAACTGAAGCGCAAAAGCAGGAAGAAAAAGAGCCGGCAATAAAAAATCCGCCTGAAGTTAAAGTTGACAAAGCAAAAGAACCTGAAGTTAACGAATTGCCAGCGGCGATTCCGGCTCCGACAATTAAGGATAAAGCCAATTCTTCAGAATCAAATCCAATTGTTCCAGCAGCTGAATCAAGTAAAGTTGGAGCGACTATTGATAAAGTTCAGAGCCTGAATCCAATTTCCAAAATTCAAAATTTTTTAAATAAAAAATCTAATAAACCTGAAGAAGAAACCATTGTTGCACCGAGAAAATTCCAAAAATCCAAGACTGAAAAACATATTAATTCCGCCAAAAAACAAAGTTTAAAAAAACGTCTGGCCGCTGAGAAACAAAAGAAATTAAATGAAAAAAAGCGTGAAGAAAAATTAAAAAAACTTCAGGATTTGCGGGAGAAATATTTAATTCAGATCGAGAAAAATTCTTCGCAATTATCGGATGAAGATTTCGATGAAAGTGATCAAAAAATAGTTCCGCGCCCGAAAGAAATTAATCGTTTTATTAGTGATGAATTGCCGGCGCCACCAATTTTAAATCATTATCGCACGGCGGATAATCTTCATATTCCTCTAGTTCCAGCCATTCGAGAAAGAATCGAAGTTTTATTTAACGCCATTTCTTCTGGCAGTGTTTCATATTTCAATAGCGCTTATAAAGATGTAGAAAATTCAAACATAAGAAACCAAAATGGTGACACTATATTAACTTATTCTGTACTTTTACAAAAACCCGCTATCATGGCTTCAGTGCTTGCTAAAGGTGCTGATCCAAATCTGCCAAGCGGCCTTGGATATACCCCGATTGATATTGCAATTGAAATGCTTGATATAAAAGCACTCGAACTATTAATCGATAACAAGGCTGATCCCAAATATATTGACGCTTTTGGCAGAACTTACCTGATGCATGCATCTCGCGTTGGCTTTTTGCCCGCGGTTGAATTGTTTGTTTCAAAGGGTGTTGATGTTAATGCGATGGATAATGACGGATTTACGGCGCTTTCAATTGCATATCGCCACAAAAAAGAAATTGTGGTGAAATATCTTTTGCAAAATGGTGCTAAAACTTGGATTGAAAAACCTTATGAACCAGGTGATCAATCCTTGATTAAAGAGTTAGAAAATCGCTGGAATTAATACTAAATAAGTTTTTATAACGAATATAAAGTTGATAAAATGACTAAGAAAAATTTTGGAAAAAAAAGCCTTTTATTACTTGGAGTTTTTTCTGTTGCCCTAACGATTTTTTTCAGCAGCGAATCAATACGCGCACAAATTCAAGGGCTTTATGACAATTCAAATAATCAATTTGTTGGTGTTAGCGCTTTAATGTCGGCAGTTACCAGCAATGACATAACCGGCGTAAAATTTTTCAGCAAAGCGGGCGGTGCGACGGTAAATCAAAAAAATGTTGGTGGCGCAACCGCTTTACATATGGCTTGCCGCGAAAAGAATTTTGAAATCGTAAAAATTTTAGTAGAAAACGAAGCTGAAGTAAATGCCACTGACAATGAAGGCTGGACTCCGCTAATGCGCGGCGCTTTGGCTGGCGACAAAGATATTGTAGATTTGCTTTTGGTTAAAGGTGCGCAAGCAAGCAGCGTTAATTCATCGGGCGAATCAGTAATTATTCACGCTGCAATGTCTGACTGTTCAGACTGCTTAAACTCAATGTTTGAAAAATATAATTTCATCAAATTGATGGATGTAAGATTATTAAAAGAACAATTGACCGAGGCTTTTGTTATCGCAAGAAATCGCGAAAATCAGCCAGCTCAAGTTATTATTGAAGCTTATCTTGATCGCGTTGTGAAAATGGATTTATTTATTGAATCTGATGTTAGTGGTTTAAGCGCGGCGCAATCTCAAAGAATTTTTAAATTTTCTTCTCCAGAAGGTAAATCGCGGCAATTTAAAGAAGCGGTTCCGATGATTGCTAAAAGATCTCCCTCTACCGCAATTGTAACTAAAAAATTTAAATTAGTTTCAGCTGAAGATGGAAAATCACTTCACGATTATACCGAGCAAAATCCAAATGCGATTTCAATTGAGAAGCAAGATAGCGCAAAAAATTATGGCGCGGTTAGATATAAACTTATAACTCCAGTTGCGGCGGCTAATTCGGAAGTTTCTAAAAATGCCGTAACCAGCGATCAAATTAAAAAAAGCAACCGAGTAATTTATCTACTTAAAACCCCAACTGGTGATAAATCTGAAGTTGCAAAAACTGTTGCAGCTGCCGAAGTTGAAGCTGCGCCAACAAAAATAACTAAAAAAGAAACAGCGGAATCTTTTTCATCTTTTAAATTTAACAAAGGTGAAGCAGGGAAAGTTGTAAAACACAAAAAACCAGCTGTTAAAAAAGTTGAATTGGTCGTTCCAACTCCACAACCATTTGTAGCCGCTCCAACTCCTGCGCCCGCAGCACCGGCGGCAGTTAAAGTTCAAACCACCACAACCGTCACACCAGTTGCAGCTCCAGCAGCAGCGAATAATAAATCAATAGTTATCGATTTATCAAACTCATCTAAATAAGCTTAACTACTAATACCCAAAAAATACTCGAATAGTGTGGATGACTTTGGAGAAATCGGGATTTTTAATCAGCTTAGGTATAGCTTGCTCCTCTATTTTATAATCAAAAAATATTTAGAATTATATTAATCGAGTTTAAAAAGTGACTACTTAAGCCTCATTTTAGTTAACCAATTTTTGAGATATGAAACAAAATCCTACGATAGAAAATAAAGAAGGCGATTTTAGTAAATCGAATCAACAAGGATATATTTCATTATCTGAGAAAAAGGGAAAACGTCCAAGCCAGCAAGACTCAGGCTTTATTGGTATTTTACCCAATGTTAGTGAGTCAGAAGATGCTGAGAAATTTCTACAAGAAACAATAGCGGCAAGTGAGTTAAAACATAAGACTTGTCTAAGTGGGACAACTGTATGCAGTGCAATTGTTAGAGGAGAAGATATTATCGTCGCCAATCTTGGAGATTCTCGAGCGGCTCTAATCTTTAGATATAAGGGCGCGCTGCGCGATAGATATATTTCTGTTCTTTTAACTGAAGATCATGATTTCGATGTGCCAAGAGTTAGAAATCATGTTAAAGATGAAGGGGGAGATATTAAAGCTTTAGAGAAAAATAAAGTTGTTTATAAGGAAGTTGTTTTGGTTAATGGTATATTGAATATGGGTGGGTCAATTGGCGATAATGCTGTCACAATTAAAACAGAGAATAATCAAGATTGCCTAATCAGAAAGCCAGATGTTTTCCATTATAACATATCTGATCTATGTGAAAAAATTGGTATCAAGCAAGAGAAAATAATTGATTTAGATCTAGTGGTGAGTTGCGATGGATTATGGAACTTTAATGGAAAGATGAAATGCAATTTTAAGGCTTATATTGATGAAGAAGGCAAACAAAAATTAAGAAAAAATATTACAGCTTCTTTTTGCGATAATCTTTTTGATATTAAAAAATCTCATATCGAACATAAGGGGCGCAGTTTTGCCGATATCGCATCTGAGTATGCTTTAAAAAAGGGTTCTAGTGACAATGTTTCGGTTGCTCACATTGCTCTTAAAAGTAATGAAGATAATTTAATTGCTGCTGATCAAACGATTATAGCAACAATTTGCGATGGTCATGGACCAGGGGTAACATATAGCAAAGAAGAAGCTATTGATGAAAATAATAAAAAAAATTGGGATGGTCTAGTTGTCTCTAGTTCAGTTGCTGCAGATATTTTTGTTGCTGGTCAGGTTCAAGAAATCCCGGGTCTTGAAATTACTTTAGAAGAACAAAATAATTTATATGAACTCATCGCCGAGAGAAGATTTAAAATTAATTCAAAAAAACCAAATGAAATCGATGCGACAACAAAATCAACAGAATCTCCAAGCTCTATTTTTACCCCAAAAGAAAAAGTTAAAATGCCTACGCTCCGTATAAATGAAAGAAAGCTGTAAGAGGTTTTTTTGTATTTCGTGGCTACAAAAACCCAAATCTTAATTCCACATAATGACTATTATGTTAAACTATATTATTTGACTACCAGAATCCGCGGCTCTAAGTCATTTAACCAGATTCATAATATTTTAGTTAAAGGTTTTTGACTTTTTATTTTAACTTTTGCTAAAGTGCGCTTCCCAAAATTTACTTTTTAGATTTTCTACTTTGGGTTTGGTCAAGAAATTTTAGCAATAGCTTTAAATTTCTTGGCCAAATTTTTTGAAGAATTTTTGGTAAAACTTTTTTTAAAAAAGCTCAGATCTCTAGTAGGATTTTATTTTTCTACGTTTTAAATTCACTTTATCTTCTATAAGTTTATTTATATTTACGATCTTTTTAAAAAATCGAAAAACTTAAACCTACTACCCATTTAAAGATTATTTTTTAAATGCCTCTGTGGCGGAATTGGTAGACGCGATAGACTCAAAATCTATTGTCCCTTGGGACGTGTCCGTTCGATTCGGATCGGAGGTACCATTTTTTACTTCTCTTTTAAAGTGCTTCATTTTGCCGATTTATTTAAAGCTGTTTTCCTTGGAATTGTTGAAGGATTAACAGAATTCATTCCGGTTTCATCAACCGCGCACTTGTTGATTTCTTCTTACCTTATCGATTTTCAAACCATAAAAAATAGTCTCTTCGAAATCGTAATTCAATTCGGCGCGATACTTGCGATTTGCGTAATTTATCGTCAAAAAATTTTCACAGTTGTTTGTAATTTAAAACAAAAAGAACAACAAAAATTCACACTAAACCTGATTTTGTCTTTCATGCCTGCGGCAATAATTGGCGGGCTTTTGCACAAATTAATTAAAGAATATCTTTTTTCAAATCTAGTAATCGCAATCAGCTTAATTTTAGGCGGCATAATCATGATTTTAGTTGAGAGGAAGCCCAGAAAATCAGAAGTTGATGATGTTAATAATATCAAACCGATTTCAGCTTTTTATATCGGATTATTTCAATGTCTGGCGATGATTCCCGGAATTTCAAGATCGGGCGCAACTATTATTGGCGGGCTTTTACTAGGCTTAAACCGCAAAACTGCAACAGAATTTTCTTTCTTTTTAGCAATTCCAACAATTGCTGCAGCGAGTTTTTACGATCTTTTAAAAAATTCCTCCGAACTAACAACAGCCAATGTCGAACTTATTCTGATTGGATTATTGTCAGCATTTTTCTCAGCAATTTTGGTGATAAAATGGTTTATTACTTTTGTTAGTCGCCACAGTTTTATTCCTTTTGGTTTTTATAGAATTGCGCTGGGAATTTTAGTTTTATTATTTATCGCTTAATTCTTACAACCTTCCCTACTTAAACTTTGGTCCCTCAACCCAAACCACAATCGATTTTCTTTCTCCTTTCGTAACCGGAGTAACGCGATGCAAAACAAATGAAGGAAAAGCAATAATCCGCCCTTTTTTCATCTCAATTGTCTCCGCTTGATTTTCCTGTCCGAGCACAATCTGAAAATCTCCGCCTTCAAAATCAACGCTCGGTTCGCTTAACAAAAATGTTAAAGATAATTTTCTGGTTCCGGTGGTATTTGTCGGCAATTCGTCGCCCATAAACATATCAATATGTAAATCATATTTCCCCAGCTGCGAACTTTTATACTGTGAATATTGAAAAAAATCATAGCCATCCAAATCAAAATTATAAAAATCATCATTCATCTTTTCGATCGCCCAGTTTAAGCGCTCAAAAATCCAGTTATTTTCTTCATTTGGATTGTGAAAATTTATATTTGATTTTCGGATCGTTTCATCCAATGATCCATCATTTCCAAGTGTTGCAGTTAGAAATTCCTGTTTTTCGCAATATTCAATAATGCGTGCAATTTCTTCTTCATCAAAAACATCATCAAAATAAATGTGCGAGTAAGTTATATTTGCTCTTTTATAAGAATTATTGGAAATTTTTTTCATAATTAAAAAATATCACTTTTTAAAAAAATGTCGCAAGACCATCAAAATTCACAGGAAAAATTTGCAATTCGCTTCGGTCTCGGCGCTATTAAAGCCGTTGGTTTTGGAATGATGGAAACTGCAATTAAAGAGCGTGAAGTCAACGGAAAATTTGCCGATATTTACGATTTTGCCGAGCGCCTCGATCCGCGCTCAATCAATAAAAAATCAATCGAAGCCTTAGCCAAAGCTGGCGCATTTCAAGACTTACAAAAAAATCGCCGCCAAGTTGCGGAATCTTTTGAAATACTTTCCGCCTATTCCGCCCAAAAAACTGAAGCTGCAAATTCTAATCAAATGAGTTTATTTAGCGGACTTCCCGAAGCCAATGCCAAACCAGAATTAAAAAAAACCGAAGATTGGACAAAAATCGAACGCCTGCAAAAAGAATTTGAAGCCTTTGGATATTTTCTCAATGAACACCCGCTGGATGATAATGTTTCCGAATTAAAAAAACGCGGCGTAATTTTTTCCGATAAGCTAGAACGCGATGAACTTGAAGATGGAAATTTAGTAAAAATGGCCGGCGTTGTAGCCGGAAGTAAACATCGCTCCGGACCACGCGGACGCTTCGCTTACATGACAATTTCCGATCCTTACGGAATTTTTGAAGCGATGATTTTTGATGAATCTTTAATCACTTCCGCCCGCGATATTTTAATTGATGGCAGCGTTATCGCGCTTGAATGCCTAATTAAAAAAGATGATGGCGGCGTGAGAATTTTGATTCGTGAAGTAAAAAAACTCGAAGAATTTATTCAAAATACCAAAGCCCAAGATAAGGATTTTGAAGACATAAAAAAACAACCAGCGCGCAATAATTATAATCGCAATGCCAATAATAACGGTGGCGGCTACAATCAAAGCCCCGCTTCATCTTACGAGCCTAAAGCGCAAGTTTTGCAACAACAAAATGAACTGGTAATTGTAAAAAAAGTTTTGTCAAAAGTTGAAATAATCATCAAAAATCGCGATCCACTTTTCAGCATAAAATCTTTTCTCTCTAAATATATCGCGCCAATTAGTAACGAAAAATTTACCAAAGTTTTTTTGGTCGTCGCCGCTGATAAAAAAATCACCAAAATAGAATTGTCACAAAATTATTTCCTCGACGAGACCGATCTATCAAAGCTGCGCCGCATCGAAAAAATAATTGACGTTGAATCAATTTTGTAACTTGCATTTAGTTTCACCCTTTCTAAGGTGCGCCCCTCTTCTTTTGAAAGAAAAGTTTTTCTCTCAAATTTTTCCTTCACTTACCGCGGGGTAGAGCAGCCCGGTAGCTTGTCAGGCTCATAACCTGAAGGTCGTTGGTTCAAATCCAGCCCCCGCAACCATCTTTCACATCCAGCACAGTCCAATAAAGTCCGATAAGAGCTACGCTCACGCGACTTCTCGCCCACTCTTCTGTCCAAAGAAATCCATTAAAATTCGCCTAAATCCAAAAATTTTCCATGTACAAAACCATGTACAAAAATGTAATTTTTTGGCTCCATTATAAGCTTCTCAAGCCTTGATTTTAGATGCTTCATAATACTTTGTAAAAATAAGTAAATTTTTCATGGTCTGAATTTTCCATGTATAAATGACCCATAAATATTAAGAATTTTTATTGAATTATAGCATAATGCTTTATATAATAGTCATTATACCGCATATTGCATCTTAAATAAGACTTTATATTTTTTATGAAAAATACATTAGAATTACCTATTCCAGTTACAAAAGCGTTACGAAAAATTGGTGAGGATATTTCTGAAGCACGTCGTCGCCGCCGTATTGCAACTAAGTTAATGGCAGAGCGTGCTGGAATTTCGCGTGCTACTTTAGCAAAAATTGAGAAAGGCGATCCAACAACATCAATGGGTAATTATGCATCAGTTCTATTTGTGCTGGGCATGGTGAGTAGAATTTCTGATTTAGTTGATGCCAATCATGATCTAGTAGGCAGACAAATTGATGAGGAAAATTTACCTAAGCGAATCCGAGCAAGAAAAAAACAATAATAAAAAATGAGTAGAGAAATTTTTGTCCACATCGCTTTAGGCGAAAATAATATTTTTATTGGCAGGCTTTGGTTTCATTCAAGAAAAGGGAAAGAAAGTGCTTCTTTTGAATATGATAAAAGCTGGCTTGCTCACCCTGAAAGATTCGCTCTTGAACCAGCTTTGAAGCTTACTGAAGGCGTATTCCACACTGGAATAGATCAAGATATTTTTGGCGCAATTGGTGATTCGGCACCTGATCGTTGGGGAAGAGTTTTAATGCGAAGAGCTGAAGTTCGACGTGCAAAAAGTGAAAAAGAAACTACGCGAACTTTAAGCGAAGCTGACTATTTGCTTGGTGTAAGCGATGAATTGCGTCAAGGTGCACTTCGCTTCTCTGAAAAAATTGATGGCGAGTTTTTAAGCCCGAAAGACAAACACTCAATTCCGCCACTGGTTGATTTGCCCAAACTCCTCGCGGCTTCTGATAAATTTATTGATGATAAGGAAAATTCGGAAGATCTGAAACTGCTTTTAGCTCCGGGTTCCTCTCTTGGCGGTGCAAGACCTAAATCATCGGTGCTTGATAAAAATGGCCATCTGGCAATTGCTAAATTTCCAAGAAAAGATGATGGATTTGAAGTGGAAAAATGGGAAGCGGTTGCACTGACTCTTGCAAAAAATGCTGGCATCACAACCCCTTCATTTAGTTTGGAAACAATTAGCAAAAAGCCGGTTCTGATTGTTAAACGTTTTGATCGTATCAAAAAAACTCGCATTCCATTTCTTTCGGCTATGAGCATGTTGCAAGCAAGAGATAATGAACAACACAGCTATCTCGAAATTGCTGATGCTTTAGCGCAATATGGAGCTGCTCCAGATGAAGATATGAAACAACTATGGCGACGTATTGTTTTTAATGTGCTAATTTCAAATACCGATGATCACCTGCGCAATCACGGCTTTCTTTATGAAAGCCAAAATAAAAATAGCTGGGGCTGGCGACTTTCTCCTGCTTACGACCTGAATCCAACACCAACTGAAATAAAACCCAGAATCCTAACGACTGCAATTGATTTTAATAATGACTCTGCCTCATTAGAAACTGCTCTCTCAGTTGCTGCAAACTTCAGATTAAATAAAAATGAGGCGAATAAAATTATTGGAGAAGTCGCAAAATCGACTTTGAAATGGCGCGAAGTTGCTAAGAATTTTGAATTAAAGAAAAAAGAAATAGATCGCATGTATTCGGCTTTTGAGCATGAGGATTTGGGAATAGCGAACAAAATTGGCTAAGTAAGTACATCTATCTATGATAAAAGACATAATAGTATCAGTTATGTCCTTAAATTAGTGATAACTGATATTATTATATCAGTTATCACTATATAACTTTCTGACTTTTATAATTTGAATCGTTTCCATTTTGGAAACAATTGCAGAAATAAACTAATAAAATTATGAAAATTTTTGATAATCTTTTTATAGGAAGTGATCACGAATGCAGATCTGGCAACTTTGATGTTGTTATTCATGCTTGCAAAACATGTCATCAAAAAGCGCTTGTTTATACCAAAAGTCTTCCTTCAAACCATCCAAATTATCTGACCTTTTTAAACAGTAACCATCTCTATCTAAACATGGTAGATATGGATAAAGAGCTGATGGCTATGTACACAAATCCAATAATGTCGGCGGCCATAAAATTTATTGAAGACAACATTCAATCAAAACAAATTTTAATTCATTGCAACCAAGGAATGTCAAGATCTCCATCAATTGGATTACTTTATTTGGCTAGAAGAAAAGTGATTTCTGATTTATCTTATGACACAGCGAAATCAGATTTTCTGAGAATGTATAATTTATATAATCCTGGCAGAGGAATTGAGAGATATCTAAGAAACAATTGGCAGCAACTTATAAAACTATAAACCTGATTAAAGATGAATGTAGAGAAAATTTTAGAAAACCTAAAAATAGACAAAAAGATATTTTATATATCTGTTTACTCGGTTGCAGCTTTTTTTATGGGTCACTATTTTCTTTGGTAAAACTCTTGGCTTTGAGCTGCAAGAAAACCCTAGTTATAAATTCTTGGTTCTGGGTTTTGGTATTCTGAGCAATATCTTTGTAGTTTTTCACTTATTCACTCTAGTTGGAATTTTTATCAAAAAATATTTTGAATATTCTTATGCAGAAAAAGAGAAGAAGGAATATTACCTAAAGGCAATCAAAACGATTATGCGTTATGAAAATATAGATGGAATTGGAATTTTGTTGTCTCTTCTTGCCTTTCCATCAAGAGGAAATCATTGGCAAAAACATGTTCCAAACGAATATCAAAAACCTGAGGTACAAGCTTTATTGAATAATTTTTCAAATATAGCAGTTAACAGATCTGGTAGTAAAAATGTTTTATTTGCTTATAAAAGTGATATTTTGTCGTATTATTCAAACCAATTTGATTTCGACAAAGGATTTTTTGAGTTCTTAGAAGAAGATTATTTTGCAAAAAACAAACACAACAAAGTTGATTTAACATCAAATTTTGTTAGATTGAAATGACAACTAACCCCCTGTGAAAATCTGGTGATTTGAATATTATGAAAAAACTATTTTTTGAAAGAGCGAAAGAAAGCCGAGGAGAGCTTCCAACAACTTTTGTTTACAACCAAATACCAGATGAAGTTAAGATGCAGTTGGTTTTGATTTGGAATTCAAATCCGAATCTGCCTTACCATGTTAAGTCAATAGTACTGCAACTAAGAGAATCTCTTGGCATGTTTCAAATTGCCTCAACTACCAGAAGCCATTCCTATATAGAGGTTTCGCATAATTATTTTGAAGAATTGGTGAATTTTTTTCTTGGAACAAACAATGTAGATTATGCGTTAACAGTGATTGATGAAGTATCACTAGTGCTGAAAGCTATGCATCGCCAAGATTTGATCGGAAGAATGAATGAAAGAATGAGATTCGCTGGTATTGGGTATAAGCACGATGGTATAGGGCTACATCGTGTGGAAGATGAAATTTTTGATGATGAAATTACTCAAAAAACCTTGGGAATACTTGCAAAAAAGAACTACAATCAAATCAGAAAGCACATAAGTAATGCCTATACAGAACTTAGAACTGGTGATTATGATGATGCTTTAACAGATTGTTGTCAGGCATTGGAAACAGCAATTAAAACCAGGTTAAAAGAAAACAAAATTTCTTATGATGAAAAGCTTACCATAAATCAATTGCTGGAAATATTTAAGAAGCAAATTGAGGTTCCATCTTTTTTACAAACCTACTTCGAGAACTTTATTGAAGTTATCAAAGGAGCCTGTCGCAAACCCACCCAAAAACCTAATCTAAATTTCTGTAATTTTTCGCATCATTTTCTTGTTATTAAAACTCTTTAGAGCTATTGTTTTCTAGCTCTCTTGGCTGATTCGTCTTTTGTGAA
>Ga0214921_10005955_pt1 | contig 16938 bp, 18 predicted proteins | sample LL1505_MetaG_FD_177992 | JGI IMG/M metagenome (GOLD analysis project Ga0214921, IMG submission 177992) | Freshwater microbial communities from Lake Lanier, Atlanta, Georgia, United States - LL-1505 | ecosystem: Environmental > Aquatic > Freshwater > Lake | place: USA: Georgia | collected...
ATGGTGGAATTACTCCTGCTGGAATTAATTTATTAACAGAATTAGCAATACTTGCTACTAACAGAAAGATCTAACTGATGACCGCAATGGTTAAGGGACCAACTGATCATGTTGTAGTTGTCGGCGCCGGTCTGGCTGGATTAAGTGCAGCACTGCGCCTGGCTGGTGCGGGTCGAAAAGTTACTGTTGTTGAGCGAGAATCTGTACCGGGTGGACGCAATGGCCTTCTTAAAAAATCAGGTTACTCATTTGATACCGGACCATCAGTTTTAACTATGCCTGATTTGATCTCAGATGCCCTAGCTTGCGTTGGCGAAGACATTAAGGATTGGCTAGATCTTGTTCCATTAAAACCGTTATATCGAGCTTTCTATGATGATGGCTCCCAATTAGATGTTCATGCAGATACAAACCAAATGCAAGCTGAAATAGCTAAAACTATTAGCGCTAAAGAAGCTGAAGGTTATGGTCGTTACGTTGAGTTTGTAACAAAACTTTACAAGTATGAGATGAAAGATTTTATCGATCGAAACATTGATTCACCACTTAATTTACTCACGCCAAATTTAGCTAGATTAATTGCACTAGGCGGATTTCGCAGATTAGCACCGAAGGTAAATCAATTTCTTAAGGATCCAAGAACTCAAAAGGTTTACTCATTCCAAGCGATGTATGCTGGTGTGAGTCCGCAACAAGCATTAGCTATCTATGCCGTGATTGCATACATGGACTCTGTAAATGGTGTCTTCTTTCCTAAAGGCGGAATGCATGCTGTACCACGAGCACTTGCTGGGGCTGCTGAGAAACATGGCGTTACATTTAAATACAGCACCACTGTTACCTCAATTGAGAGGAAGAATGGACGAGCAACTGCAGTATTAACCGATACTGGTGAGCGCATACCTTGTGATGTAGTGGTACTAAATCCAGATCTACCAGTTGCTTGGCGTGATTTACTTGGAAAGCAACCACGATCAATTAAGCGCCTTAAGTACTCTCCCTCATGCGCTACTTTGTTAATTGGCTCAAGTAAAACTTATGATCATCTTGCTCATCATAATATTCACTTTGGAAAATCATGGGCTGGAGTCTTTGATGAGCTGATAAAAAAGAAAACACTTATGAGCGATCCAAGTATTTTAGTGACGGTGCCATCAAAAGATGATCCTGCCTTAGCTCCTGCAGGTAAATCATCGTATTACGTATTATTCCCAACTCCGAACCTAAGTGCTGATATTGATTGGAAAAAAACTGGACCAAAATATCGTGATGAAATGATTAAAGCTTTAGAAAATCGTGGTTACGAGGGGTTTGGCGATGCAATTGAAGTTGAACAGCTAACAACACCTCTTGATTGGAAAAATCAAGGAATGGAACAGGGTGCACCATTTGCAAGTGCCCATACCTTCTTTCAAACAGGACCGTTTAGGCCAAAAAATCTAGCAAAAGGTTTTGAAAATATTGTCTTCGCAGGATCAGGAACTCAACCGGGAGTTGGTGTACCAATGGTGTTAATTTCTGGACGATTAGCTGCTGAGCGTATTGTTGGGCCAGTTAAGTAATTAAATGGATGAGTTAACCAAGGCTGGTATAACTGATCCGGCACTGAGAACTTCATATCTAGAGTGCAAGCGTCTTAATTCACTACATGGTAAAACTTATTACTTAGCCACACTTCTTTTGCCACCAGAAAAACGGCCATTTGTTCACGCCCTATATGGCTTTGCTCGCTACGCAGATGAAATAGTAGATGACCTGGCTTCAACATTAACTGATGCTGAAAAAGCAAACTCTCTTAAACAATGGGGTGAGGGTGTTATCTCTGATATTAAATCTGGAAATAGTGATGATGTAATCGGTAAAGCCCTAGTTGATACAGTGAAAAGATTTGATATTCCAATTCAATACTTTCAAGCGTTTCTTCATTCTATGTCTATGGATTTAACTATCACCGAATATCAAGAGTATGAAGATCTTCAAGAATATGTATACGGATCAGCAGCAGTTATCGGTCTTCAAATGGTTTCTGTCTTAGGGATAGAGAAAGGTTTCTCTATTGATGAGGTGAACGCTGCTGCAGAAAAACTTGGTGTGGCATTTCAATTAGCTAACTTTATTAGAGATGTGGGTGAAGATTTAGACCGTGGTCGAGTTTATTTACCAATCGCAGAGTTACAAGCACATGGAGTTACACGAGAAATGCTTGAAAGAAAAGTACTCACACCTGAGATTAAGAGTGCGCTAAATGAACAGATTGAAAGGGTAAGAAAGCTTCAGCAAGAGTCCAGGGTTGGTATAAACATGTTGGCTAAGCAAAGTCGGGCCTGTATCCAAGCAGCAAGTGAACTTTACTGTGGGATAGTAGATGAGGTTGAAAAAATTGATTATCAAATATTTACTAAGCGAGCAAAAACTTCAAACTGGCGCAGAATGACGGTTGCAATTCCTGCTTACTTAAGCGCAGTAGGCTCTAGATAACTACTTTTTCTGAATATCTTTTTTACCCCAAAATACCCACATAGCCATTACGCATAGTATTAGCGCAAAACCAAAGAAAAGATCCTCCATTGGAGCAGAGGCAATTCTGATTCCGATAATTGCATCTGGACTATACATAACAATACTTCTTGAAGTTAACCACCAGTTAGTTATTAGTTGAAATGGCAAAATAATTGCATAGCTTGTCCAAAATGCGGCTCGCATAAGCAATCTAGTCTTTAAAATGAACAGATCAAATAGAATTGAAAACAAGAAACCAATAATGGCGATATCTGTGTAAACCATCACTCATCCCCTACTTTCCAATGTTTGTTCACAGTGCGTACCGCCTCAATTGTCATAATTGCTGCAATTGGAATGATGGTAAAAAACAAAAACTCCTCTAGCGGAATATCAAATGGACCAAAAATTCCTAGGATTTGCTTCTGATCAAAGTACCAATGCCCTTGTGAAATTGCATACGCATCCCAAATAATAAAGAAAATTGAAACTGGAAGAATACTCATAATTAACCGCTTGACTCTTCGTAATACGCCAATCTTTAAAACTATTTCAAGCCAGAATGATCCAAACACTGTAAATAGCAGCATAGCCATATAACCAAACTTAAGCACCTGCTAACTATAGACATTTTTTATCTCCTTTCCACTATGATTTCTAATACGGGAGCTAAGAAATTTAGCTGAGAGGACTTGAAATTCAAGTCGACCGGTTGACCAGTTCGGTAATGCGAATTGGAAAGGATGTACCTATGTCTATTTTAGAAACTATTGCTTTTTTAACTTCATTAATCGGCGTAATCCTTGGCGTACTTGGTCCACGTGTTACTTGGCCTTGGTGGATTCTAGGTAGTTGCCTATATGCAGTTTTATTCTTTCAGTCTGCCTACTATGCAAGTGCGACGCTGCAGTTTATTTTTATAGCTGGCGGAATTTGGGGTTGGTTTGGTTGGGGACCTAATGGCGTGAAACCAAAGAAATCTACTGCGAAACAAAGATTTTTGATATTAACGATCTTGCTTGCATCTTCATTCTTACTCTGGCCAATTTTAACAAATATTGGCGCAACATCATCTGCTATTGAGTCATTTGGTTTTGTTGGTAGCGTGATAGCGCAATTGCTGATGGTTTGGCAAAGATATGAAGCTTGGCCAATTTGGTTTGTGGTAGACGCCGCTTATGCATACCAATATTTTAAGGGCGAGCTATATCTAACTGGAGTTTTATATATCGTATTTACGGTCATTGCGATTTGGGGTTGGATACGTTGGGGTAAGGAATCAAAAGTGAATAATAAAAACGCTTAATGGAGTATTCAAAGCTGCTATCAGAATTGAGAGAGATTAAATCTGATGAGCCATTTATCATTGCAATTGACGGAGCTGCAGGGAGTGGAAAAACTACCTTAGCCCAGAAATTGCTCAAAGACCTTTCTGATGTACAAGTTATCCATATGGATGACCTTTATGAAGGTTGGAGTGACCCGCTATCGCCCAAATTAGGGGAAAGAGTTACTTCTCAAATACTTCAACCATTTATTATGCAGCTTCCAGTTAATTACCAATGCTTCAATTGGAAGTTGAATAGATTTGATGTAATGAAATCAATTCATCAGTCAAAATATTTGATTATTGAGGGAGTCGGATCTGGACAACGTAGGTTTGAACGATACTTAAACATCTTGATATGGATACAAGTAGATCCGCAAGTTGGATTTAATCGAGTAATCGCCCGCGATGGAGAACAGGTACGGACTGAAATGTTGAAATTTTTAGATGATCAAAATAATCATTTTTTAACAGAATTAACAGAGTTTAGAGCGGATTACACCCTAAATGGCGCGCCTTAAACTCTAGTTTTAAGTCTCATTCTCTAAACTTTCACCGTGTCTGATCTAACTGGTGAGTTAATTGATAATCGATACCTTTTGCAACGATTAATTGCCTCTGGTGGAATGGCAACAATCTACGCTGGAATTGATACGAGGTTAGATCGTCCAGTTGCAGTAAAAATTATGCACGCTCATCTTGCAAATGATGAGGCATTCGTCTCGAGATTTATTAAAGAGGCTAAAGCAACTGCTGCTCTGTCTCATCCAAATATTGTTTCAATACAGGATCAGGGCTGGAATGAAGGTGGACCACCAGCAGTTTTTCTTGTTATGGAATTGGTAGAAGGAAGCACCTTAAGAGATTTTTTAAATCAACAAGGTGCAGTCTCCATTGAGCAGATGTTTCAACTTATGACCCCAGTAATTAGTGCTCTTGCGGCAGCGCATAAAATTGGGATCATTCATCGTGATATTAAGCCGGAAAATATTTTAATTTCAAAGGATGGGCGCGTTAAAGTTGCAGACTTTGGATTAGCTAGAAATATGGCAATTGGGCAGACCATGACGGTTGAATCAAGTGTGGTGTTGGGAAGTGTCTCCTATCTATCACCTGAACAGGTGCAGCGTGGAGTAGCTGATGCTAGAAGTGATATTTACGCAGTTGGAATAGTTTTATTTGAGATGCTTACCGGTGGAAAACCTTATGAGGGTGAAACACCCATTCAAATTGCTTACCGCCATGTTAACGATCGAATTCCCACTCTTCAAAGTGTTAAAAGTGATATTCCAATAACAATCTCAGATCTTGTGCATGCAGCAACAGCGCCTAATCCTGATCATCGGCCAAAGGATGCTGAAGAGTTACTTAACAAATTTCGCGAAATTCAAGCACAAATTGACCCAAAGAAAAGACAAATGAGTTTGGAGCTTGATCTACCTCCATCAATGATGAAGTCGGTTGCTAAACGAGGCAAAGTATCGGTCGGATCAGCACTTGAAGGATTGAAGGAAAAAACATCTCAGTTAATCTCAACTAAACCAATTAAAGTCAGTAAACCAGAAGATTCAATTGGAACAAAAAAAAGAAAAGTTTCTAAAAGAGTTAAACGAAATCGGATAATTGCACTTCTCCTACTGGTTGGTCTAGTTTTTGGTGGCTTTAGATTGCTAAATATTGGCAAGATTTCAGTTCCATCACTTGTTGGAATGAGCCAAACTGAAGCAAGTAAATCTCTAGAGCCACTCGGCTTAGATTTGGAAATCATTGAAGAGGTATTTAGCGAGGACATTCCTAAAGGTCGAATAATTGCATCTAAGCCTGGTGGTGGTGGCAAAATTTCACCTGATGAAAAGGTTGGTTTAATTCTTTCAAAAGGTCAAGAAAGAATATTGATTCCGCGACTCAACGGACTCACACCCGATGTTGCCTCCGCTCAGCTTTCTAGCCTGGGCTTAACAGTGGGTGAGATAAATGAGATCTTTGACATGAAAATAGCGGCTGGATATGTAATTGCTACAGAACCAAAAGAAACCATGGCTGTTAAGCGCAAAACAATAGTTAATTTAATTGTTAGTAAAGGTGTTGAGCAAATCTCTCTTCAATCATATGTTGGTAAAGGTGGTGAGCAAGCTCTCTCTGAACTGACAGAGATGGGATTTGACGTTGACGCCGTATATAAATTTAGTGATAGCGTTTTTAAAGGACAAGTTATTTCTCAATCACCTGAAAAAATGGAGAGTATTGGTAAAGGAAGTAAAATTGATTTAACAATATCTAAAGGTCCTGAATTTGTGTTTGTGCCAAATGTATTAGGAAAAAATAAGAATGACGCATCCCTAGATTTAGAGAATTTAGGGCTTCGTGTAAAAATTAAGGGTTCTGGAAAGGTAAACAACATATCCCCCGCTATTGGGGCAAAAGTTAAACAAGGCGCAGTTATTACCCTAACTCTTAGATAGAAGAGGTTTGACCCCTCTCAGGTAGGCTCACCAAGTGGTCAGAGTAAAAAGTCCGATTCGAATTGGCGCACATGTGCCTACATCTGGCGGTATGGCAACTCGATCTATTGAATATGCATTAACCATTAAAGCGGAAGCAATCCAAGTATTTGCTTCAAGTCCTAGAACATGGGCAACATCTACACCTAACCCTGCAATGGATGAAGCTTTTAAGATTAAAACAACAGAGCACGATATTAAGCCCTTTGTTCACGCCTCATTTTTAATTAATTTAGGATCTCCAACTCAATCTACATATACAAACTCTCTTTCTGCTACTGCCTACTCGCTAAAACGTGGCCGCGAGATAGGTGCGCATGGTGTTGTTGTCCATACTGGCTCAGCAGTTGATGAATCCCATGTGGATCAAGCTTGGAAGCAAATCCATGAAGGTGTAATGCCAATTCTTAATAATCTTAAAGATGATGATCCTTGGTTACTTTTAGAGCCAACGGCCGGGCAGGGTCAATCATTAGTTAAAAAATTAGATGACCTAACAAAGTATTTTGAAGCACTTGAATGGCACCCAAAAGTTGGGGTTTGCCTTGATACCTGCCATGTTTTTGCTGCCGGACATGACATTAAAAAGCCAGGTGGTATGACGGAAACCATCGATCTTCTTGTAAAAATTGTTGGGGTTGAGCGAATTAAATTAATACATGTAAATGACTCAATGGATATTTGTGGAAATTTAAAAGATAGGCACCAAAATATTGGTAAGGGTGAAATTGGCACAAAACCATTTACTGAATTGGTATCACACCCAGCAATACTAAATGCTCCCCTGATTTTAGAAACTCCAGGAGCGGAACCTGAGCATGGTAGTGAAGTTGCCCTACTTAAAAAAATGCGTGATAAAAATGAAAAGTAAACTAGCTCTCTATATAGCAATGATTTCGATTGCAGCCGTATGGGGTAGTTCTTTTGTAGTAATGAAAGATTCACTTGAACGGCAAAATGTTTTTTCCTTTCTATCTTCTAGATTTATTCTCGCAGCCTTGCTTATGTTCTTGTATAAGCCTGGAGTGTTCCGAGGTTTAACAAAAAAGTTTATTTATAGGGGAATTATTGCGGGAATACTGCTTGGCAGCGGATATATTTTTCAAACATATGGTTTAACTAAAACCACTGTTTCTAATACTGGATTTATCACTGGCCTATATCTTGTTTTTACCCCACTAATCTCACTTATAATTCTTAAACGGCATGTTTTAAAGATCCAATGGCTTGCTGTGATAGTCGCGACAATCGGGCTATTTTTTATCTCCTACAATGGGGTAACAATTGGTCTTGGCGAAATATTAGTTCTAATCTCAGCTTTTATTTACGGCGCCCACTTTGTAGCTCTTGGTGAATGGAGTGATGGTAAAAATACATATGCATTAACTTTTATTCAGGTAGCAACAGTCGCTGCTCTTACCTCAATTTTTGCTTTCAAAGATGGTTTCCAAGTAGCTCCAGATAGCACAGTTTGGTTAGCCATTCTTTATACTGCATTTTTTGCAACCTTTATCGGATTTTTGATTCAAACAAAGGCGCAGTCGGTGATGAGTGCGACGGTTGCGAGCGTTCTTTTGGCAACTGAGACACCTTTTGCAGTTTTTTTCGGTCTCTACTTCCACAGCGATCCCCTTACATTAAGAATAATTACAGGTGGATCACTTGTAATGGCCGCTATGGCACTCGTTATTTGGTCTGATAACAGAAAATCAGGTATGAGAAGATTAAGCAATGGGTAACACGCATTTAATTGATTTAAGGTCTGACACTGTTACCAAACCGTCTGCTCAGATGCGTGAATTTATGGCCGCAGCTGAGGTCGGTGATGATGTTTATGGTGAAGATCCAACTATTAACTCCTTGGAAGAAAGAGTTGCCGATTTATTCGGCAAGGAGGCGGGATTGTTTTGTCCCAGTGGATCTTTAGCAAATCAGTTATCAATTAGAATGTTAGTTGCACCTGGTGAAGAGTTAATTACAGAAACTAATTCTCACATTGTTAGGGCAGAGCTGGGTGCTGGAGCTGTGTTTAGCGGAATAACAACAAGAACCTGGTTGGCTGATAGAGGTCTCCTATCTGCTGCTGATGCACTTAATATCGCAAGGCCAGACTCTGGACCTTATTTAGTTTCAACAACTGCAATTGCCATTGAAAATACTCACAACTTTGGTGGAGGAACAGTTCAACCACTTGATGAGATTAAAAAATTAAGACAAGAAAGTCAGGCACTTGGAATCGCATTACATTTAGATGGTGCCAGAATTTGGAACGCCCATATTGCATCTGGAGTTGAGTTCAAAGAGTACGGAAAATACTTTGACACAATTAGTGTTTGTCTTTCAAAAGGCTTAGGCGCGCCAGTTGGCTCGTTAATGCTTTCTACAAAAGACCGGGTTGTAAAAGCAAGGCCATGGCGGAAAAGATATGGTGGCGGGATGAGGCAGGCTGGAATTTTGGCAGCTGCAGCTCACTACGCTTTAGATACAAATTTACCATTACTTAAAAATGATCATATTCGGGCAAAGAAAATTGCTATGGCAATAGCACAAGTTGCACCAAAGGTAATTATTCCCGATCATGTTGAAACAAATATTATCGGCCTAGATATTACTTCAATGAAAATATCTGCAGCCCAGCTATCAGAGCAACTCAAGGCAAGTGGAATTCTAGCTAGTGCGCTAGGACCAAAGTATCTAAGAATGGTGACGCATCTTGATTTAACTGATGCCGATGTTGAAAAGGTCAATCAAGTTCTACCGCAATTACTTCAGCGCGCCCTCGTGTCTTAACAGCCACTCTTTAACTTCATCGCCATATGCGTAGTTTCCCAATGCTCCGCCGCTTTTAATTATTCTATGGCAAGGAATTATTGGCGCGATCAAGTTATTTGCACAAGCTGAGCCAACTGCTCTGACTGCACTGGCCGAACCTGCCCGCTTTGCTAACTCAGAATAAGACCAAGTTTTTCCAACTGGAACTTTTCTCATTGCTTTCCATACAGATTGAGAAAAGGCTGGTCCAGATTGGCGAACTTGAATGGAATTTAAGGCTGAAGTGTCACCGCTAAAGTAATCATCAATTAGATCACTAATTACTGGAATTTGTTCTACTGTTTCACTTTTCCTATTAGCATCTAGTGGGGAAAGGCGTTTAGTTAACTCACTAAAACCTGTAAATCCAGCTGCTAATAAAATCTGATCATCTGCTATTAGATAAAGTATGCCTACTGGAGTCTTGTAACTTGTTTTTGAAAGCACAAGTGAAGATTAAACCTAATTTGGCGAAAAACCAATACTACTTTTTATGATCCCTTAACATCTCCGCAACTAAAAACGCTAATTCAAGTGACTGGGTATGATTTAACCTAGGGTCACAAGCACTCTCATATCGAGTTGCTAGGTCTTCATGGCTTATTTGCTCTCCACCGCCAACGCACTCGGTAACGTCATCACCAGTTAATTCGATATGAATTCCACCAGGATGAGTACCTAGTTTTTTGTGAACCTCAAAAAATCCTCGAACTTCATCTAAGACGTCATCAAATTTACGGGTTTTGTATCCACTTGGTGCCTCATATGTATTTCCATGCATTGGATCGCACACCCAAAGTACTACTGAACCAGATTTCTTCACGGCCTCTACTAGGGCAGGTAATTTCTCCCTTATTAACCCCGCTCCCATTCTTGTGATAAATGTAAGCCTGCCTGCTTCATTACTTGGATTTAGTTTTTTAATGATTGCCGATATATCTTCCGGAGTTGTCTTAGGCCCAAGTTTTACACCAATTGGATTATATATTTTTTCTGCAAAGTCCATATGGGCGCCATCTAATTGCCTTGTGCGCTCACCAATCCAAACAAAGTGCGCTGAAACATCGTATGGATTATTAGTGCGAGAATCGATTCGAGTTAAAGCTTTTTCATACTCCAAAATTAGTGCTTCATGACTTGAGTAAAAGTCAACAGATTTAAATGATTCTGGATCAACTCCTGCCGATTGCATAAACTGAAGTGCTCTGCCAATTTCATTTGCCATCTCTTCATAGCGAGCGCTAAATCTGGCATCAGCTGCAAAACCCTTATTCCAACTATGCACTTGGCGAAGATCTGCAAAACCTCCTTGTGTGAAGGCGCGAACAAGATTTAATGTTGCAGCTGAGGTGTTATAAACCTGTACTAACCTTTTTGGATTAGGCGTTCTAGATTCCTTAGTAAATTCAATGTCATTAACCGCATCCCCTCGGTAGGCTGGCAAAGTTTGACCATCGCGGGTTTCATTATCATTACTTCGCGGCTTTGCGAACTGCCCAGCCATTCGCCCGACCTTAATTACTGGTAAGGATGAGAAGTACTGCAGCACCGCAGCCATCTGCAAGATAGTCTTAATTCGATTTCTTATTGAATCAGCAGTTGCGCCTACAAATGTTTCAGCACAATCTCCACCTTGAAGCCAAAATGCTCCACCACTCGCTGCCTGGGCAATTCGCTTCTTTAAGTTATCGCACTCACCAGCAAACACAAGTGGTGGAAAAGATTCAAGCTCTGCCACTGCAGCTTTAACCGCTTCTGCATCTGGCCAGGAAGGCTGCTGAGCTGCGATTAAGCCAGAATTAAACAACGAGTTAGCGTTCATAAGATAATGGTAGGCAATCCCTTGGTATTGAGGTGGCTAATTAGCCCCCATCATTAACCGAAGAAAATCTCCGCCTCTTTATATAGCTCAGGATCGACCGTCTTTAACTTCGAGGTAGCAGAAGCTAATGGCACACGCTCAATCTTGGTGCCATGAAGTGCAACCATCTTGCCCCAATCACCATCATGAACTGCTGTAATGGCATGTAATCCAAATCTAGTTGCAAGTACTCGATCAAATGCAGTTGGAGTTCCACCACGTTGAATATGTCCTAATACAGATGTGCGGGCCTCTTTGCCGGTCTTAGTTTCAATTTGATTTGCTAACCACTCGCCAATACCAGAGAGTTTTGCATGGCCAAATGAATCAAGGCTTTTATCTTTAGTGATCATATCTCCATCTTGTGGAATAGCGCCCTCTGCGATAACAATAATTGGTGAGTAGCTTTGCTCAAATCTAGACTCAACCCATTTACAAACTTGATCAACTGAGAATTTAACCTCTGGAATTAAAATACATGAAGCACCACCAGCAAGGCCAGAGTGCAGCGCAATCCAACCAGCATGACGGCCCATTACTTCTACAATTAATGCCCGATGATGTGACTCAGCTGTGGTGTGTAGACGGTCAATTGCCTCAACTGCGATATTAACAGCGGTATCAAAGCCAAATGTGTAATCAGTATTATTTAAATCATTATCAATTGTTTTTGGAACACCAATTACTTTAACTCCTAGTGAATCTAATTTTGTTGCAACGCCTAATGTATCTTCGCCGCCAATTGCAATTAAAGCATCTACACCAGCTTTTGCTAGATTTTCTTTAATTTTTTCAACGCCACCCTCAATTTTAAATGGATTAGTTCTAGAGGAACCAAGAATTGTTCCGCCCTTAGGCAATATTCCTCGAGTGGCTGGAATATCTAATTTCATTGTTAAACCTTCTAACGGCCCACGCCAACCATCACGAAAACCTATGAACTCATAGCCATAGGCCTTAACACCTTTACGGACAACTGCACGAATTACTGCATTTAGTCCAGGACAATCTCCGCCGCCGGTTAGAACACCAATACGCATTTAGCATGCTCCAAACTGAATATGAGAATAAGAATTGGTCAACGTTGACGGCTAAGTCTACTCTGCCGTTATGGGAGTTAAACCCGAGGTAAAAGAACACCTAGCCCAGCGGGCTAGCAACGGCCTGCCTGAAGTTTGGCAGGCGCCCTTATCTGAGATCCGAAAAAACACCCAATCTCACATTGCCCTTAAGCAACCCTTAATCGATATTCATGAAGTAAGGCATCTGAGTATCTCAGGGCCAACTTCGCAGCTTCCTATTCGAATCTACCGACCAACGGGTGAAACAAATTTACCCGCCCTTGTCTACTTTCATGGTGGTGGTTGGGTTTTAAATTTTCTAGATATCTACGAACCCTCGCTTAGAAAGATTGCAAACCACGGTAAATTTATAATCATTGCAGTTGAGTACCAAAAGGCACCTGAAAATCCATATCCAACACCCTTTAATGATTGCTATGAGGGGCTTAAATGGACAATAGAAAACGCATCAGAGCTTGGAATTGATCCATTATCTATCGGAGTTGGTGGAGATTCTGCTGGTGGTAATTTAGCAGCCGCTGTTGCAATTAAAGCCAGAGATGAAAAATTAATTAATCTGGCATTTCAACTTCTGATTTATCCATGTCTTGAAGTTAATATGGAGTATAAATCAGCAACAGATTTTGCAGAAGGGTATGGCCTAACTACAAAAGCTATGAAATGGTTCTGGGATCAATATCTTTCAGATAAAAAAGATCATGAGGATATTTATGCAGTACCCGCCAGAGCAACAACTCTTCGTGGCTTAGCACCTGCAATCATTTTAACCGCTGAATTTGATCCACTAACTGATGATGGGCGCAACTACTACCGTCGTTTGAATGAAGATTCAGTGGCAAGTATTTATAAAGAGTATGCTGGGCAGATTCATGGCTTTTTAAATCTTGGCGGGGTAACTGAAGATGCAGATCTACTCTATTTTGATATTGCCCGTGAGATAAATGCAATCTTGGGAAGAGGAAATTAATTGACAAAAGTTGGTTGGGGAAGATTTGCTCTTCTCGGTTTTCTTTGGGGCACACCATATTTATTTCTTAAAGTTGCTGTTGAGGAGATACCTACAGCCACAATCGTATTCTTCCGTGTCTTTATTGGTGCGATCGTTTTAATACCAATTGCTCTGCGCGGTAAAAACTTAGTGGTTGCCAGAAAGTATTGGCCATTTGTATTTTTATATGCGATAACCGAGTTAATAGGACCTTGGTATTTAATAACTCACGCTGAGCAAAAATTAACATCTGGACTTACCGGACTTCTTGTTGCAACCGTTCCTATTTGGTCTGCAGTTTTAGCGTCAATCTTTGGCGATCACACTGTTTGGCATAAAACTAGACTTTTTGGTTTAGTAGTTGGCTTCATCGGTGTTGTCGCAGTGGTTGGTATCGAATCACTTAGCGGGCGCCAAGATATAGTCGCGATATTAATGGTTCTTCTTGCTGCTATTGGATATGCCTATGCAATTAACATGATTAATCGCAGAATTCCAGAGGTGCCAGGAATTGCGATAAACACCTGGGCAATGATTATTACAATGATTGTTTATCTACCATTTGTATTTCTAAATATGCCCACAGAGGTTCCATCACTAGAGGCTATGGGATCGGTATTAGCACTAGGTGTTTTCTGTACTGCAATTGCCTTTATTATATTTTTTAAACTTGTGGCAGAGGTTGGCCCACCTCGAGCATCCTTTATTACCTATTTAAATACGGCAGTTGCTGTTCTACTAGGTGTGATTATTTTGGGAGAACCAATCACATTAGGCATTGCACTAGGTCTTCCGTTAGTTTTAATTGGTTCCTACTTTGCTAGTCGGAAAGTGAATCGATAAAACCAAGTTTAGAAAGCAACTTTGGATCCTTTTGCCACTCCTTAGAAACCTTAACGTGAATCTGTAAAAATACCTGTTGGCCAACAATATTCTCAATTGACTTACGAGCAATACTGCCAATCGCTTTTAACTTACTGCCTTGCGGGCCAATGATTATTCCTTTTTGACTATCACGCTCAACATGTAGTGTGGCTGAGATATCAAAAATCTTTCCATTATCGCGCTCCCCCATCTCCTCAATTGTGACCATAACTGAGTGTGGAAGCTCTTCATACAACTCTTCAATGGCAGCTTCTCGAATTAAATCAGCAAACATAAGCTCTTGTACTTGATCAGTGTTTATGTCAGTTGGATATAGGGCTGGAGAAAGTGGAAGTTTCTTAGCCAGTAAATCAAGTAATAAATCAGTTTGTTCAAGATTTTTTGCTGAAATCGGAATAATCTCTGCTTTTTCTTGGCCAACTTTTTTGGCAAATTCAGTTACTGAAACCAGTTTAGCTGCTAACTCAGATTTTGAAACAGTATCCACCTTTGTAACGACTAAAAACACCTGTTGTCGGCCTTTAATTTGCTTTGCTATGTACTCATCCCCAGCACCAATATCTTCATTAGCTGGTAGACATAACACCACTGCATCGGTTGAATCGATGTTTTCATTCACCATTGAATTTAATCTAGTTCCAAGTGCAGTCTTAGGTTTATGCATTCCAGGTGTGTCAACTACGATCATTTGAAAAGTATCTCTATTTATTATGCCTCGAATTGGATTACGAGTTGTATTTGGATGGTGGGATGTAATTACAATTTTAGTGCCGACTAATGCATTTACCAATGTTGATTTACCAGTGTTTGGTCGGCCAACAATTGCTATGAAGCCTGCTTTAAAATCACTCATTGGGCTTATTCTCTCACCTTTTTACTCACCTCATTTGCAATGGAGTAATCACCTCTAATATCTCATCTAGGCTAGTTGCGATATCTGCTACGCGTTCGGCTATTAAACGATGACAGCCCTCACTTAAGGCTGAGGTAACTGGACCAGGGATTGCAAATACCGGTCGAAATATCTCAGCGGCATCCCTAGCTGTTCTAATTGATCCGCTAATAAATTTTGCTTCAACTACAACAGTTGATCTAGAAAGTGCTGCAATTAATCTATTCCTGATTAAAAATCTATATGGCTTAGATTCAATGTTAGGCATAACTTCAGATATGAGTAGACCAGATTTAGTGATATCTTTAAATAATTTTAGATTTTCTAATGGATAAAGCCTATTTATGCCACCTGCTAAGACCGCAATACATACGCCGCCCACAGATAATGTTCCCTGATGGGATGCGGTATCAATCCCATAAGCGCCGCCACTGACCACAACTAAACCGGCAAGGGATGCTTGAGAAGCGAGAGAGTATGAAAGTTGTGAGCCATAATTTGTAGGTTGCCTGCTACCAACAATTGATATTGATTTATCTAGTTTTAATAGAACGCACCTATCACCTGCTATCACAAGACCAATAGGTGGCATCGCTAAATCAGCCAAGGAAGTCGGCCAGTCATTATCTTGGGGTGTGATAAATGCTCCGCCCGCCTTACTTATCTCTATTTCTAGTTCTTTAACCTGCCGCTGCATAATTTGCTGCTGTATCTTTAAAATATCTTTTTGTTTTAGGTAGTAGCGTCCAGAAATGATTCGTGTATAAACTGATAATCCCCCGCGCTGATTTATTTCATAACTCCAAAACGGATCAGCGGGTTCAATGATAGAAAATAAGATTAAACGGGCACTACTCTCATTAATCATCTAACAAATCTAGCCAAGTATTTGGCGATTAATACATAAAAGAGCGATCCTGTGTATTACTTACCTGCATCAATGACTGCAGCTATATTTGCAAATGATTTACGGTGAATTGGTAGAACGCCGTGCTCTTTTATTGCAGCGGTATGTGATGCAGTTATATACCCTTTGTGACTAGCTAATCCGTAATTTGGATACTCTTTATCTAACTCAATCATAATTTTATCTCGATACACCTTAGCTAGGATTGATGCAGCGCTAATTGAAATTGCTACTTGATCACCTTTCCAGACAGCTAAATTTGGTGTCGTAAGGCCTGGGATTGGGTAACCGTCGGTAAGGACATACTCGGGCTTAATATTTAAGGCATTAATAGCACGCCTCATTCCCTCAATATTGCATTTGTGCAAACCAAGTGAATCAATCTCACTGACAGAAACTTCAATAATCGAATAAGCCACTGAATTATCAATTACAACTTTGTATAATTCTTCTCGTGCCTGAGCGCTTAGCTCCTTAGAGTCTTTTATTTCATTTAAAGCTGGCGATGATGGATCTTTTAAGATTACGCATGCAACGACTAGAGGACCAGCGCATGGCCCGCGTCCTGCTTCATCAACTCCAGCAATATTTTTAATCCCTGCTTTTATTAGAGTTAACTCAATCATTTTATCTCTAGGGCTTGTCTTTGACTGGAACCTTTTTTAAATCCTCACCCTTTGGTATTAAAGCAATATTTGAAATAGGCCAAACAATAAAAGTGGCGCGACCTACTACTTTACTTAGAGGAACCATTCCATTGTTTGCACTATCTGGGTGAAATCTTGAATCAGCACTTGCACCACGATGATCGCCCATAACCCAAACAAAGCCCTTTGGGATATCAACATTAAATTGCATATCACTTGGCTTATCACCTTCAAAAACATACGGCTCTTCTACAGAAACACCATTTACCTGCAATTTTCCAGTAGCGTCACAGCAAACTATATTGTCACCGCCAACACCAATTACACGTTTTATCAAATACTGTTTCGCTGGATCTGGTAACACACCAACTAGAATTAATCCACTCTTTATTTTCCCAGAGATAGTTGATCCATCTGATTCTAAAGATTCACCCAACCAATTATCTGGATCAGCAAATACTGCCACTTCACCACGTTTAATATCACTAAACAACGCACCAAACTTATTAACAGCAATTCGGTCCCCTACCTGCAACGT
>Ga0214921_10005956_pt1 | contig 16938 bp, 13 predicted proteins | sample LL1505_MetaG_FD_177992 | JGI IMG/M metagenome (GOLD analysis project Ga0214921, IMG submission 177992) | Freshwater microbial communities from Lake Lanier, Atlanta, Georgia, United States - LL-1505 | ecosystem: Environmental > Aquatic > Freshwater > Lake | place: USA: Georgia | collected...
TGTTGAAAAATTTGTATTTATATCTTCGGATAAGGCTATCAATCCTACGAGTGTAATGGGGGCAACTAAAAGATTGGCAGAATTAATAATTCAAGCATATTCAATTGAAAATCATAAAACTAAGTTTGTTACAACTCGATTTGGAAACGTTTTAGGGTCTAACGGTTCTGTAGTCCCACTTTTTAAAAAACAAATTCAAATGGGTGGTCCAGTAACTATTACACATCCAGATATGGTAAGATATTTTATGACAATTGGGGAAGCTTGCCAGTTGGTTCTTGAAGCATCAGTGATAGCAGAAGGCGGCGAGATTTATATATTTGATATGGGGGAGCCAGTGAAAATTTTAGATTTAGCAAAAAACATGATCAGATTAGCTGGATTTAGGCCTGATATTGACATAAAGATTGAATTTATTGGAGAAAGGCCAGGGGAGAAATTATTTGAAGAATTGTTTTCGGATGAGGAAAAAGAGACCACGACAAGAAATGAGAAGATTTTGATCTCAAAGAAATCTAAAATTGTTAACTTTGATGTAGAGGCATGTATTGAAAAAATAAATTCTTTAGAAGGTTCATTTGATTCAAATTTATATAAATCAGTCATTAAAGAATTTATACCTGAATATTCTTTTATTAATATGGAATTAAATAATATCAATAATATAGACGAGTATAGTTTAAATAGTGTAATTATAAAATAAGAAAATAACTTTATCATGAAAAAAATATATTCAATAGCTATATTGATTTTATTTTATAAAACTGCTGCATTTTCGCAAAATGCAAGGTTTTCACAAATATGGACAGCACCGCTTCAGTATAATGCTTCTTTGACTGGAAGATTTGATGGATCAACAAGAATAATTGAATTAATGAGTTGGCAAAAATCAAATGACCCCAACAAAGGTAGATGTGAAATAAACCACAATGATATTTCAATTGATTTTAAATTAGGAAAATATAGGAGTTATGGTGATGATAAAGCTTCAAATTTAAATGTTTCATCAATGTCATTAGCAAAAGACGTTGCATTGACATCACAAAAAAATGAAGGATATTGGGGTGTTGGTTTTAATTATTATACATATAGTGGTATAAGAAAAGTTGTCAATACAAACTTCTATTCTTTTTCTTTAGCTCGCCATTTTTACAGTAAAAGTAATAAATACTATGGTTTTGGCACACAAGTTACATCTGCAACAGGGCAATTAAATAGAACTAGTAATCTTTATCTTGATAAAGAAATTATGGGTGGCGGTTTTCATTTTAATGATAATAATATATACAACCCAAAATACTTTTCTAAAAATTATACAGATGTTAATGTTGGAATGTATTACGGTATGGTAACAGATCCAATTTTATTTGAAATGGGTTTTGCAATGAATCATTTATTTTATCCCAAAAATTCATTGAAAGTATCAGACGATGAACCTAAATTGCGACATAGAATAACAGCTAATTCAATTCTTCGTTTGAAATTAAATAGTCGTTGGGGAATTGTTCAAAAAAATATTTATTGGAAAGAGGGGCTTTACCTTAAAAGCAAATCTGAGAATTTAGATTCTATTCAACTTGTTTCATTTTGGTCTGGTCTAGAATTTTTTAAAACTAGCAGAAGTTTTCGTAGGGTAAAAGTGCCAGGCAGAAAGACAAGTTTAAATGCAATTAATCTAAATTTTGGTTTATATACCCGATCTTTTAGAACAATTATGCCATACTTAAACTTAAACTTGTCTAACTCTTTGAATTTAAGATATTCTTATGAGGAATTAGTGAATTTTAAGAAATCTACAAGATACACCCTCAATAGAAGTGAAGTTGCTTTTATTGTTAATTTTGGAAGAAATACAGTTCCCGGAACGAAATTCTATAAAAAGATAAATTTTTGGTAAACACAAATTTTAGCTTAAGTATATAATTGATCATATTCAGATATTAACCAAAAATTAGAATTAGATTTTTTTATGAATCATTTGTTTGAATGTGGGTTTAAATCAGCCAAATTTGTTTTACTTTTTATAGCGATTGTTAATTAAACAAATCTATTTATAAGATATATTTCCTATGTTTGTGAAATCAATATAATGGTTATTTAATTTTTAAAAATGAAGATAGTTTTTATACTTTTTGGTTTGTTTTTTTTAACATGTACAACTTTAGGACAAGCTAAACTTGAGAATTTAGGCGATAGTATTAATACAATATATTCTGAATTAAGGCCTACTATTTCTGCAGATGGGAAAACTCTATATTTCGTAATTCAAGGATCTCCTCAAAATAAAGAGTATAAAAAAGATAAGACTTCTCAACAAGTATGGTTTTCAAAATTAGATTCTACTGGGATTTGGAATGGGGCACAACAATTTCCTATGCCTTATCCTTCACAAACAAATAATACAATCTTCTGGACTTCTTTAGATGGAAATACTATATTGATAAGAGGCGCATATGATAATGGGAAATATTTAGGACGCGGGTTCTCATTTTGTAAAAAGATAAACAATGAATGGACTTTTCCAAATCAATTAAAAATATTAGGATATGATTCAATTTCTTTAGATCAATATGATGGAGCTTTTTTAACGAATGATCAAAAAACGCTTCTCTTATATATGTCTGAAAATAAAAATAGTTCATTGAATGATATTTATGTTAGTCATTATAACAATGATAATACTTGGTCAATCCCTTCAAAAATATTAGATAGTGTTAGCTTAGAAGATTACGATGACATTTCTCCTTTTATGGCCTCAGATGGAATAACCTTGTATTTTTCAAGTAATCGTCCTGGTGGTTTTGGTGGATATGATATTTGGATGAGTAACAGATTAGATGATACATGGACAAAGTGGAGTCAACCGGTTAATCTAGGAATGACTGTAAATACTTCTAAACAAGAGGCATATTTTTCCGTGGATGCTCGTGGTGAATATGCTTATGTTGTAAGTACTTTTAGATCTATTGGTGGAACAGACTTAGCAAAAATATTACTAGATGAAACATTAAGGCCAAAACCAGTAGTATTAATATCTGGAAAAGTTTACAATGCAGAAACAAGACAACCAGCCAAACAATGGAATATTAATTATGAAACAATTGATCAAGATTCAGCCTCAAATGAACCAAACGGAACAATTGAAAGTATTGTAAACAAAGCAGACGGCTCATATAAAACGCTACTTCCTTATGGTAATAAGTATAAAAGAAAAGTTTCTGCTAAAGATTTATTTTCAATTGTGGATACTCTTGATTTAAATAAAAAAGGTAATTATAAAGAAATTAAAGGAGATTTTTATCTTAATCCAGATTCTACAGTAAGTTCAGAATCAACAACAAGTGATGAGAATAGATCACAAAAGAATAAGAAAAGTCGTAAGAAAAGCGAAATATCTAATAAAGGTCAATTTTCAAATAAAGATTCATTGTATAAGAAAGAGTTGGATGAAGTTGATGACAGTGTAAATACGAATTCTGTTACAACCGAAATCCCGAAGGAAGTAAGGGATCAAATAGATTTCTTAATAAAAAGAGTTGATAATGGAGGATTAGATGGAGAAACTGCAAAGCAAGAGCTTCAATTAATTACAACAAATCCTGCAGGGTTTTTTAAGCAAAGAAGGGAACAAGCCATTTCTAGATCTCAAGGATTAAGTCCCGATGAAAGCGGAATAGATCTTATTACAAGAAACTATGATTCAATAATACAAAAAATAGAAAAACTTTCAGCTGAAGAAATCTCAGCAATATCTAGTTCCATTGTTGAATCAGGGAAATTTAATACTTACAACCGTTCAAATATTGATTCAAAAAATGATAATCAACAACAGTTAGATCCTGCTTTTTCTTTTAAGGCCAATAATACAAGTAATGTTGGGGCATCATCATATCAGCCATTTCATGACGAAGTACAACAGGTTTATACAGATAAAATTACATGGATAGGCAATAGTCCTCCAAGTGGAGTAACTAATCATACCTACCAATGGACTAGAATCGGAAATTTAGTGACTCTTAGGGTGTCCTTACTTTATAGTAATATTGGGAATAATTGTACAGCGGTATCATTCGACTTGCCTTCAGATTGCCCACGCCCTTCAGAGCCATTAGGGTTTAGAGCGAATAATTCAATATTATATTTCGGTACTGGATATTTTTTAGAATCTTCCACATCACTCCCAACTTCAATTAATTCATATACAAATGTGTTAAAAAAGAAATCTAGTGGACCTTGGTACGAGATTTATATAGTTACAGGTCAGTCAGTTAATCCAATAAACTGCTATACAACTATACAATATTATTCCAATCAATAATTAGCTCGTTTTAAATGGTTTTTATTTTATTTAGCAATGGGTAATGAAAATCCAAAAGTACTACCAATATCTAAGGTACTTCTTACATGAATTGTTTGCTTGTGTGCTTCAATGATGTGTTTCGTTATTGCTAATCCAAGCCCGCTACCCCCTTCTTTCCTGCTTCTCGCTATGTCGGTTCTGTAAAATCTTTCAAATATTCTAGCTCTATGCTCCTCAGCAATGCCAGCGCCACTATCGCTAATTTCAATGAGTGCCATTTTACCATCAACTTTATAAAAACTCGCTTCAATTATCCCCTTATTTTTACCGTATTTTATCGAATTATCTATGAGATTTGTAAAGACTTGTCTTATTTTTTCTTTATCTGCGTATACGGAAATTTGAATTTCACATCCTTTTTTAATAGAACATGAGATTTCTTTTTCGCTTGATTTAAATGAAAGTGCTTCGAAAACTTCTTTCACAAGATCCTGAATTATAAAGTTCTCAAAATTTAATTTCAATTCTCCGCTTTCTAGTTTTGAAATTTCATCTAGGTCATCAATGAGGCTCACTAAGCGATCTACATTTCGGGATGTGCTTTGAAGAAACTTTGTGTTTACTTCATTGTTGTGTATAGCACCATTAAGAAGGGTATCAACATAACCTTGAATGGAAAATATTGGGGTTTTGAATTCATGACTGAGATTTTGTAAAAACTCTTTTCTGAAAATTTCGTTCTGCTGAAGGGTTTCAATTTCCTTTTTCTGTTGAGTTGCCCATGCTTCAACATCTACTCGCACATCGTCAATATTTTTTTGAGGAAGAATATTTTTGAAATAAAATTCTTCTCTTTTGCTCGCCTTTGTTTGTGAAATGAGTTTGTAAATTAATTTTATTTGCCTATAAATGAATCTTTGAATAGAATAATAAATTAATGAAAAAGAACCTAGCATTGTTATAAAAAAAGAAAGCAAGCATACCCACCAAATTGGCTTTAAAAAATAAACACCCATTGATATAAATATTGCTAAGATTAGACTTATTATAAAAGCTAATTGCTGTGGGCTAAGATTTTTTTTGGCAAGCATTACTTCCTACATGATTTTTACAAAGTTACTTTTATCCCTCTTTTAATTCCTAATAAAATTGAAATAAACAAATTACATGTCAAATTTGTAACCGACTCCTTTTACAGTGGTGATGCAGTCTACACCAATTTTTTGTCGGATTTTTCTAATATGAACATCAATGGTTCTATCACCAACAATTACGTCGGTGCCCCAAATGTTTTTTAAAATATCAAGCCTTAAAAAAACCTTACTTGGCTTAGAGGCTAACAGCGATAATAATTCAAATTCTTTTCTGGCAAGGATTATCTCATTTCCTTTATATCTTACTGTATATGATTCTCGGTCAATAAATAAGTCATTGTAATTCGAATTGTTATTTTCTGATTTAGATAATCGTCTAAATAAAGATTGCACCTTACTTAGTAAAACCTTTGTTCTTATTGGTTTGGCAAGATAGTCGTCTGCGCCGGATTCTAACCCTTTTACTTCAGTGGTATCATCACTCATGGCTGTTAAAAAAATAATCAGCGTATTTTTAAAGTAAGGAATGGCCCTTAATTCTTCACAAACTTCAATTCCGGTTTTTCCAGGCATCATTATATCAAGAATTATCAGGTTTGGCAAAAAGGACTTTCCGAGTTCAATTGCTTCAATTCCATTTTTTGCAGTTTTTACGTTGTATCCTTCTGCTTCCAAATTGAATTTCAATATTTCTAATATATCTGGTTCATCATCCGCAATTAATATTTTCTTCATGCTTGGCATATAAAGTATTTTACAAAATTAGTGTTTCGCAGTTTGTAATACCGATTGAATATTCATAAATAATATTATCAAATTGTTAATACAAGCTCCGTATAGCTAAAATGCGATAAAAGGTCGGAAACCATCCATCTAAATTATATAATTATTTACTGAATTTAATCTCCATTTCATTAATAATAGCTAATATAGTTTAGATCCTGTAACAATTACCAAAGATTTGTTTCATATTTGCATTAACAGAAATACAAATACTCACTTCAGTTGAAAAGACTCGTAAAATCAATATTATTTTTTTGTATATCCACTCCATCAATGGCTATGGGTGACACTGTAATAATTCCTTTAAACAGGCAGTATTTTCATGATAAAATAAATAACGAACAAAAAAAATGTGATCGAGCAGATGGAATACTAGATGGGTCAATGGATTTCACAAAAGATAAGACTATTAATTTTCTATCAACAGCGGCACTATATAAAAAGATAGATGGATTGCAAGATTGGATAGAATCTACGGATAGTAGCAATAATGAAAAAATAAGGGCATTAGCGTACTTAGAAAATACCCTTTTAAAATATAGAAACGCGTGGAAAGCAAAAGCTATTGATGGCACAGATTTCTCAGCATTAATTTCCTCGCTTGAATCTTTTATCAAAAAGCCTAATCAAGATAAAAACATTTCGGAGTTCGTAAGTGACAAATCGTATGAAACCGCTAAAATACTAACGGAAGTTTTTTATGAAAATGTGGGAATTGAAGAGGCGAGAAAAAAGGTATACATAAAATATTGCCACTTACACCCCAGTGAAATAATCACTTCTATTCATTCATACATTAACGAACCTTTTGTTGATAGTTTGATATACTTTGCCTGTAAAAAAAACCCATCTCAAATATATACATATGCACAATCAAACAATACAATTGAAGGAAAGTTAATCCACAGAAGCAACATTGGAATAGTAAAGACTATTGCTACATTAAGTACTATGCCGAATGCTTTAATGTATTTTCCTTTTTTGGATGAAATTTTATCCGGTAAAAATTCACTTGATAGCATTCAAAAACTTGTTGGCAATGATGAAAATGCATATGATAGTGTAGGTTATTTTAAACTGCTTGTAAAAACTGAAATAGAATATTTTAAGAGATTATCAACGAATAATGATACAGCTATAGCGATGTTTGGTTCAAATGGATTACGAGAAGTATTAAAAGACAGAGCAATCAGACATTTTATCACACCAATTAATAACCTTCATGAACAAGCCAATCTTGACATCAGAATGAAGGCTATTGATTTATTATCGCCCAGTGAATTATATTTTATGATTGTTATGGGAGAAAATGATATTTACACTTCAAGTTTCAAGCATAGTTTCAATAGAATGATGCAAAGGTTGGGGAAAACCCCACACACAGATTCGTTATTATTAGAAGTGGGGTTTGATTTTTTTAAGAAGTTTATTAAAATGTGCGCAAGCTATAATAAGCTGGATACTTTTTTGAAAAGCATGTCTTTTAACAATTCGCAATCTTTAATGAAAGAATTTGTTAGTAATCTTGACAAGCCCGGCAGTCTTGAAGATGCAACAGATGTAGCGGATTCTTATAGTAGCATTAATAATTTAAAATTAAAGAAATCAATAGCAGATAATATTATTGAAAATGAAAGAAAGGCAATTATAAAAGACAATGAGAATGGCGTTATTATTTATGGCTTATTAAAAAACATATTCTTATCGGAGGATTCCTCAAATCACATAGATCTTACAAAAGTTACTGGAATAGCTTCTATTTATGAACTTGATAAAGAATCAATCCAGGATGATAGCGGACGAATCATAGAGCAAGTTTTTTTTTATGGGGATGAAGACGGCAAGCATTTTTTTCCGATTTTTTTAAATTCTTTCTCTACAAAAGATTGGAGAATTATTCAAAATCCAGAGTGGGTTGAGATTAGATCGATTAAAAATAACGTATTTATTTTTGCAAATAAGCCACTTGATTTTGATGCTAATCTGGATGATACTGCTCAGTTTCACCTAATTAATTATTTGAATGAAAATAATTTAAAGCCATCTATAGTTGTACACAGAGGTCATAGTTATTGGCTACCTGGTACAATTAACAGAATGCCAGATGATACAAAAATAATGCTGATTGGATCTTGCGGAGGGTATAAAAATCTAAATAAAATATTAGCATTTTCTCCAAATGCCAATATCATTTCCACGAAAGAAATAGGCGCAGGCGATATCAACAAACCGATAATTAATTATTTAAACCAATCATTATTAAACGGAAAGAAAATTATTTGGAAAGACATGTGGAAATCACTGACAAAATTATTTTTGCAGGACCCAAATAGATCAATAAGGGAAAGCTGGGAAAGTTATATTCCCCCATATCAAAATCTCGGTGCAATATTTTTAAAGGCATATAATAAAAAAACAGAATCGATGTAGTGCCTATTTAATGTTATTTATAAAAATGAAAAAAAAGTATCCTGAAAAGAAAACCTTCAAACTGGCTTTACTCAAAAGAATTTTTACTTTTACAAATCCATATAAACGAAAAATTTACGCGTCGATTTTCCTTTCTATTATTTTAGCCTTGATGGCTCCCATTAGGCCATTTTTAATTCAATTAACTTTAAATAAAGGAATAGAAAATACATCTTCCGCATTTATAATTGATGGACCCGGTGCATTTATTATAGAGATAACCATTATCCAAATAGTATTTTTGTTAATTGAAACAGCAACTCGTTATTATTTTACCTTTACTACAGCATCCATAGGACAAAACGTTGTTAGAGATTTAAGGAATCAAACCTATTCCAAAATCATTAACCTCAACTTAAAACAATTTGATACAACACCTATTGGATCATTTACCACCAGAACTATTAACGATATTGAATCTGTTAACGATATTTTTAGCGATGGTTTAATTCCGATAATAGCAGACTTGTTATCAATTCTTTCAGTTTTGGCTTACATGTTTTATACTGATTGGCAGATTACATTAATTTGCTTGATGCCTTTCCCGATTTTAATTTTAGCCACTTTAATATTTAAAGAGTCAGTAAACAAGTCGTTTACAAGAGTAAGAAACGCTGTCGCAAATTTAAATTCATTTGTTCAGGAGCATTTAACTGGAATCTCAGTCACACAAACCTTTGCTGCGGAAAAAAGAGAAGAACAAAAATTTGAAGCCATTAATAAAGAGCATCGAGATGCTAATGTAAAAGCAATTTTAGCGTATTCTATTTTTTTTCCAATAGTAGAATTGGTTTCTGCATTAAGCATTGGGTTGCTTGTATGGTGGGCAGCAAAAGAAACCATTAATTTATCTCCTATTGCCTATCAAAATATTGCTGGAGTAATCACCTCTTTCATCCTCTGCCTAAGTTTATTATTCAGGCCTTTGCGTATGATTGCAGACAAATTTAATGTGTTGCAAATGGGCATGATAGCTAGCGAAAGAGTATTTAAAATACTAGACAATAAAGATGTTGCACAAAATATAATAATTAATAACATTCAAAAAAACAGTGCTGATGGTAAAATTACAGGAGAGATACAATTTAATGGCGTTTGGTTTTCATATACTGGTGAGTCCTTTGTGCTTAAAAATATTTCTTTTAATTTACCTGCAGGAAAAACTTTAGCCATAGTTGGTAGTACAGGTAGTGGAAAGACATCTATCGTTAATTTAATAAACAGATTGTATGAAATTAACAAAGGATCAATAACAATTGATAAGATTGATATAAAAGATATAGAACTTGATTTTTTAAGGAGTAATATTTCAGTTGTTTTACAAGATACATTTTTATTTAGCGGATCTGTTTTGGATAATCTTACTTTGAGAAATCCATCTATTTCAATGGAGCAGGTAATAGAAGCAACAAAACTGATTAAATTACATGATTTTATTTTAAGATTACCAGGGGGCTATGATTTTAATGTGATGGAAAGAGGAGCCACATTATCAATGGGACAACGTCAGTTGTTTTCTTTTGCCAGGGCTATTTTATTCAATCCCTCCATCTTAATACTCGACGAAGCAACTTCTTCTATAGATACAGAAAGCGAAATGCTAATTCAACAGGCAATAGAAAAGTTGATTTCTGGAAGAACTTCTGTAATAATTGCCCATAGGCTAAGCACTATTAGAAAAGCCGATTCGATTATTGTGCTTGACAAGGGGGAAATAGTAGAAATGGGCTCACATGAGGCACTTTTATCAAAAAAAGGACATTATTTCCAACTGTGCCAAACTCAATTTTCGGAGGAGTTTACCAATATTAAAAGCTAAAAAAAGCACTTCTAATTTTTATATTCAGGCACATGGCCTTATCTTTGCGCCAAAATTAAGAAACGGTATGTTAGCAAAGGGCTTCAAATCTATATTGCAAGTGGTTTTTGGTATTTTATTCATGCTATCTTTTTGCCCTATATTGGCTCAGGATAAAGCGGAACATAATACTGATACAAAAGAAGAAAAATTAGATCCAGCAAAAATCATCATGGAGCACATTAAAGATGCCCATGAGTTTCATTTTTTTACCATAGAGAATAAAGAAAATCCTCATGAATCAATTCATGCTTCGATTCCTCTTCCGGTAATTTTATATTCCCCAACTAATGGGTTAAAAATATTCTCATCATCCAAATTTGGACATACCGGCGAAGAGGAATTTGATGGTTATCGTTTTGATGAAAAAAAGGACATTATAGCAGTTGACGGATCAGTTGTATACGATTTTTCGCTAACAAAGAATGTTGTTCAAATGATTATCGCACTTACATTACTTGTTTTATTGATGACAGGCATTGCAAAAAAGTACAAAAATGGTATTGGCGTAACATCTGCTCCAACAGGATGGCAAAATGCGATTGAGCCCATTATCACATTTGTAAGAGATGATGTTGCTAAGCCAAATCTTGGTCATAAATGGCAAAAGTATTTACCTTATTTGTTAACCGTATTCTTCTTTATTTTAATAAATAATATTTTTGGATTAGTTCCTGGTTTTGCTAATGTAACAGGCAATACCGCGTTTACAATAGTAATGGGTCTTATTTCTGCAATTGTTATTTTAGCTAGTACAAACGGACATTTTTGGGGGCATATTCTATGGCCTCCCGGAGTTCCATTTTTGGTAAAATTGATTTTGATTCCAGTGGAGTTAGCTGGAGTACTGATTATAAAGCCAGCAGCACTTATCATAAGGCTTTTTGCCAATATGGTGGCGGGTCATATTATAATTTTAAGTTTCATTTCCCTCATCTTTATTTTTGGGGCTATGAACAAAGGAGCGGGCTGGGGATTTTCTCCTGTTTCAATTTTATTTACTGTGTTTATTTATTTTATTGAAATATTGGTCGCCTTTATTCAGGCCTTTATTTTTACTAATTTAACAGCAGTTTTTATTGGCCAGGCGTTTGAAGGTGAGCATGAGCATCATGAAGGCAATGTGCCTCATGATCAAGCAACAGCGTAATTCATTTTTCACTAATAAACACAAGTATCATGACTTTGATGACTTTGTTAACAGAAGTTGGATTTTCACACATGGGTGGTGCAATTGGTGCAGGTCTTGCCGCAATCGGTGCCGGTATTGGTATCGGACAAATCGGTAAAGGCGCTGTAGAAGCAATTGCCCGTCAACCGGAAGCATCCAATGACATTCGTGCAAACATGATCCTGACTGCTGCATTTGTTGAGGGCGTTGCTCTTTTCGCAGTAATCGCTGGATTATTGGCTGTTTTAAAAACCGCCTAAGCACAAAACTTTATTACTGCATCTAATGCAAAGGGCGGAAGATGCAGTAATCTTTTTTAATTTTTTAAGCGAATAATTATATAACTATGGATTTATTATTACCGCATCTCGGACTTATTGTTTGGACAGTTTTAGCTTTTTTGATTGTCCTATTTATTCTTAAAAAATTTGCTTGGAAGCAAATTTTGGATGGTTTAAATGAGCGTGAATCAAATATCGCAAATTCTATTGCTTCTGCAGAAAAAGTAAAGCAAGAAATGGCACAATTGAAAAGTGAAAATGAGGCATTATTACAAACCGCCAGAGAAGAAAGGGCAAGTATGTTAAAAGAAGCTAAAGAAATCAAGGACAAAATGATTGCCGATGCAAAGGATGAAGCAAAGAATCAAGCAGCAAGAATAGTTGCTGATGCAAATGCGTCTATTCATCATCAAAAAATGGCAGCTTTAACAGATATAAAAAACCAAGTCGGTAAAATGGTTGTTGAAGTAAGTGAAAAAATATTAAGAAGAGAGTTGTCTGATAAATCACAACAAGAATCTTATATCAACAAACTTGCGGAAGAAATAAAATTAAACTAAGCCAATTTTTCAACCATGAATAATCCAAGATTAGCAGGACGGTATGCAAAGAGTTTGCTTGATTTATCAATTGAGAAAAAACAGTTAGAATCTGTTTATAATGATATTCAATTGTTTCAGTCAATTTGCAAACAGAATCCAGATTTCGTAGCAATGCTTAAAAGTCCTGTAATCAATTCTGATAAAAAAGAAAAAATAATCGAAGCAATTACCGCTAATAAAATCAATGCTATTACAGCTGCGTTTATAAAATTATTGGTAAATAAAACAAGAGAGTATTGTTTACCAGAAATTGCTATAGCATTTATCGAACAATACAATAAGCTTAATAATATTCATCAGATAAAAATCACTACGGCTATCCCAATGAGTGAGGCTTTGCAAAATTCGATTGTTAATAAAATCACTAATACAACATCAATAAAAAAAATATCACTCGAAACAGTGGTTAAAGACGAGTTGATTGGAGGGTTTACATTAGAAATGGATGGGACGCTCATTGATGCTAGTATCCTGAAAGACTTAAACGATGTTAAAAAGCAATTTAAAAGCAATGAATATATACATTCAATAAGATAATATTTCAATAAATGTATAAGAATCAAACGCCTCTATCTTGAAGGCGTTTTTTTATTTCAATACTCCCAATTCTTTACCAATAGCAGTAAATGCACTGATTGCTTTTTCTAAATGAAATTGTTCATGAGCAGCACTTAACTGTACGCGTATACGCGCCTTTCCTTTGGCTACAACGGGGAAGAAAAATCCAATCGCATAAATGCCTTCTTCAAGAAGTCTTGATGCAAATCGCTGTGCTAATACTGCATCATAGAGCATAATAGGAACGATGGGGTGGTCTCCAGGCTTTATGTCAAATCCGGCTGCTGACATTTGATCTCTAAAGAACCTAGTATTTTTTTCTAATTTATCTCTTAATGCAGTGGTATCGCTGAGCATTTTTAAAACCGCTATAGAAGCTCCTACAATACTTGGTGCTAATGTATTGCTAAATAAATAAGGCCTGCTCCTTTGACGCAGCATTTCAATAATTTCTTTTTTACCAGAAGTAAATCCACCACTTGCTCCTCCTAATGCCTTTCCAAGGGTTCCAGTAATAATATCAATCTTGCCCATCACATTTCTGTATTCATGTGTGCCTCGACCTGTTTTTCCGATAAAGCCAGATGAATGACATTCGTCAATCATTACTATCGCATCATATTTTTCAGCCAAGTCGCATATTATATCAAGTTGAGCAATTGTTCCATCCATACTAAAAGAACCGTCAGTAACAATTATGCGACTCCTAAGATGGGCAGATTCTTTTAATTTATTTTCTAAATCTTGCATATCATTATGCTCATACCTATATCGCTGTGCTTTACATAGTCTAATGCCATCAATAATTGATGCATGATTAAGTGCGTCGCTTATGATAGCATCTTCCTCATTAAATAATGGTTCAAAAACTCCACCATTTGCATCAAATGCCGCAGCGTATAATATGGTATCTTCTGTACCCAAGAAATTTGAGATGGATTCTTCAAGTTCTTTATGTATATCTTGAGTTCCACAAATAAATCGTACACTGCTCATTCCAAATCCTCTATGGTCAATATATTTTTTTGCGGCTTCTACAACTTTAGGATGGGAGGATAGCCCAAGATAATTATTGGCGCAAAAGTTCAAAACCATTTTTCCATTTACGACAATCTCTGCACCTTGCTCACTCGTAATTACTCTTTCTGTTTTTATTAGACCAGCCAGTGAAATATCATTTAACTCCTTACTAATCCTATTTGAAAAGTTTATATTCATTTTTTATTTTTTACAAATCTAATAACACTCTTTGATTTAATAATGAGTAGTTTTAGAAATAAGTACTTGATATTATTTTTCTATTAATAAAGATCAATCTATTTAATATTAATTTTGTATCAAGCTGAAATCATTGATAATTTACTAACAAAAATCCTTATAAATTTTGAATTATCTTTGTAATTAGCAATAATAACGTCTTATGAAATATATTTTGCCATTTTGGTTGATTTTATTTTGCTGTACCATCTTGTCTTTTGTTTACAAACCTAATGATATACAAAGATGCTTCATCAATTCCATTGATACGGGGTATTATATTATTATTGACAAAAGCGATTTTGAATTAAAAGTGTATGACAGTGAGGGTTGGTATGCAACGTACCCAATTGTTTTTGGCAGCAATGATCAAAGTGATAAAATGTACCAAGGCGATAGAAAAACTCCGAATGGAACATATTCTATAATTGTAAAAAAAATCCATCCAAAATGGGGATCCGAATTATTGTTAAATTACCCCAATGAAGAAGATGTATTAAAGTTTAAAAACAGATTATCCACTGGAAAAATTCCAAGAAGTTCGAAAATTGGGGATGGCATTGCTATTCATGGTACAAGGCCTCAGGAAGAATGGACAATAGATAATAATTACAATTGGACAGATGGATGTATTTCCTTAAAGTATACAGAAATGAAAGATTTATACAGTTATATTTCTGTTGGTACAAAAGTTACTATTCAGCCATAAACAATAGGCTTGTATCCCCATAGCTTAAGAATCTAAAATTATTGGACAGGGCGTAATTATAACACTTCCTCCATTCCTCACCAATCGCGGCAGCAATCAATAATAGTAATGTTGATTGGGGTTGATGAAAATTGGTAATAATCGCTTTTGTTATTTTAAATTGATAGCCTGGAGTAATTAATAATTTCGTTTGAGTAATAATATTATTTCGGTTATTTTTTTTAATCCAATCAATTAAGGAATATAATGATTCCTCTACAGAATATGTAGAGTTTGACAATTCGATATCGTATACATCCCATTGATCAATATTTAGTTGTTTCGAAGTGGGATTTATTTTTGATTTAACACCAAGCCAGTAAAGAGATTCGATTGTCCTCAATGAGGTAGTTCCAACAGCAATTATTGTATCTTTATTATCAATAAGTTGTTGTATTGAAGCCACATCAACATCAATCCATTCCGCATGCATTTCATGGTCAGCCATCATAGCCGCTTGTACGGGCTTGAAAGTGCCAGCGCCTACATGTAGTGTAACATCTACGATTTTTATTTTCTTTTTAGCTAGCTGATTAAATGTCTTTTTGGAAAAATGCAATCCAGCGGTTGGAGCAGCAACAGAGCCATCAATTTTTGCATAAATAGTTTGGTATCTGGCTGCATCATTATTTTCTGTTGATCTTTTAATATAGGGGGGGAGTGGTATATCACCAGCAACTTCTATAATTTCTGCAAAACAAAAGGCTTCTGGTGTCCAGCTAAATTCAACAATAAATCCTTCGGATAATACTTTGATTATTTGTGCTTTTAAGATAACACTGTTATTGGAGACGCTGATTTTTTTTTCTATAAATGGATCTTTCCATTTGGAAGCACCGCCAATAAAGCATTTCCATCGAACAGACTTCGTCTTTTTCATGACGCTGCTGTATTCGTTATTTTCTTCCGCAGGCTCTAAACAAAAAACTTCAATCTTGCTTCCAGTACTTTTTTCAAATCGAATTCTTGCATTAATAACTTTGCTATTATTGAAAACAAGCATAGAATTTTGAGGAATAAAGTTTGTAATATTTTCAACAATAGCCTCCTCAATAATTCCATTTTTATAGACAAGTAATTTAGATTGATCTCTTTCTTTTAGTGGAAACAAGGCGATTTTTTCTTCAGGCAACTCATAGCTAAAGTCGGCAATGTTTATTTCTTTTGGAGATTTAAAGTGCATTATAATCTATTCAGTTTAATTTCTTCAACAACTGCAGGATCTAGTAATGTTGTAGTATCACCTAAATTATTAATTTCTCCTTCTGCAATTTTCCTTAATATTCTTCTCATTATTTTTCCACTTCTGGTTTTTGGCAATCCACTCACAAATTGAATTTTGTCTGGTTTGGCTATTGCTCCAATTATTTTAGAAACGGTTATGGATATGTCTTTACGGGTATGTTCTTCATCTGTATGAATCCCATTAAAAATCACAAAAGCATAGATACCTTGTCCTTTAATATCGTGAGGATAACCTACTATGGCACTTTCAACAACACCTGAATGCATATTTATAGCATTTTCAACTTCCGCTGTACCAATGCGGTGGCCACTTATATTCAGCACATCATCAACTCTCCCTGTAATTCTGTAATCGCCTTCTGCATCACGCAAACAACCATCGCCAGTAAAGTATAGATTTTTGTAGGTAGAAAAGTAGGCTGTTTTGCATCTTTCATGATCTCCGTATGTAGTCCTTAAAATTCCAGGCCAAGGAAATTTTATACATAAATTGCCTGATACATTATTTCCAATAAGCTCATTTCCATTTTCATCTACAATAATGGGTTGAATACCGGGTAAAGGAAGGGTAG